>Ga0070738_10003229_pt1 | contig 21997 bp, 14 predicted proteins | sample Coa_R2_2_FD_66446 | JGI IMG/M metagenome (GOLD analysis project Ga0070738, IMG submission 66446) | Surface soil microbial communities from Centralia Pennsylvania, which are recovering from an underground coalmine fire - Coalmine... | ecosystem: Environmental > Terrestrial > Soil > Unclassified ... | reverse complement strand
AACGCGTCTCCAGGGCCGGATTCGACCCCTCCAGACGAGGTTCTCGCCGGCCAACTCGTCACCGCAGGCTCGAGATCACCCGTCGAAGCGGAGGCGTGGCCCAAATCACCACAGCAGGACCTCGCCAATCACGGGCGTGAAGAGTTGGGGTAATAGCCGAGGTGGGCCTCAGGGGACGAGAGCCACAGATTCGCGGTGTCGGAGAGGGGACTTGAACCCCTACGCCCTTGCGGGCACCAGCCCCTCAAGCTGGCGCGTCTGCCTATTCCGCCACTCCGACTCGTGATCCGACGCCAACCAGGGGCGCGGTCGCGGGCAACCATGCTAGCGCACCGGTCTCACGGACCCGCCGAGCGACAGCGGGTCAGACCAGTGCGAAGCCGCCCCTACCGGGCCCGGGTCGCCGTCGAGCCTGTCGAGCTCGAGCCGGGGAGCGGCCCGGGCACCTCCCACTGCCAGTCGACGACGGACCACAGGAGGCTCGCGCCGTGGGGGTTGGGCGACAGCTGCGCCAGGCGCGAGGGCCACGCGACGACCGTCGGCTCCGCGAAGAGCGGCAGCGCCACCATGTCGGCCCAGAGGATCTGGTCGACCTGCTGGTACAGCGGCTGGGCCGTGACGGGGTTCAGGATCTGCGACGCCCGGGCGAGCAGCGCGTCGACCTGGGGGTCGTCGAAGCCGCTCCAGTCCGCCGAGCCGTCCTGGCCGGGGGGACCGAGGGTGAGCGTGTAGTCGGCCAGCGCCTCGCTCGGGTAGGGGGTGGCAGTGTAGGGCAGGAGGGCCAGGTCGGCGGACCCCGAGGCGAGTGCCTCTCCCGCGGCATCGAGGCCCGGGGCGAACTGGACCGTCACGGCGAACCCGGCCCGCTCCAGCTGGCGGGCGAGCGGTGCCGCGGTCGCCGTCGCCCAGGCGTCCGCGCCGTCGACGACCATCCGCAGCCCGACCGGCTGCCCGGCGGAGCCGGTCCACAGGCCGAAGGGGCCAGGCACGTACCCGGCCCGGGCCATCAGGCGCGCGCTCTGCACAGGGTCGCTCCCCGAGGGCCAGCTCACCGGTGTGGACCCCGGGGCGGAGCCCGGCGAGGTTGCCGGTGAGGTGGTGGTCGTCGTGGTGGCCGGGTGGGCCGCCAGGAAGGGGTTCGGCGCAGGCGAGGCCGGCTGCGGGGGGTAGCCGTTCTGGGTCTGGACGTACAGGTGGCTCTGCGCCGGGACCACGGCGCTGTCCGCCCACCCGACCACGCCGTCCACCAGGCTCTGGCGGTCCACGGCGTAGGCGACGGCCTGGCGGACCGCCAGCTTCGCCGTGATCGGCGAGCGCAGCGAGAACAGGAGCTGCAGGTAGGTGGACGACACGTCGAGCTCGCTCTGGGTGCCGGGGTCCGTGGCCAGCGACTGGAGCACGGCAGGCGAGAGCGACGACGGCTCGACCACCTGCACGATGCCGCGGCGCTGCCAGGAGGCGAGCTGCGCCGGGCTGCTCGCGATCCGGACCACGATGCGCGACAGCCACGGCGGGTCGCCCCACCAGCGCGGGTTGGCGGACAGCACGACCTCTCGGCCGGGGATCACCGAGCTGATGGCGTAGGGACCGCCGGAGAGGTCGATCGAGGGGGTGACGGTGGTGCACGGGGGGTCCCATCCGACCTGCTCCATCACGTGGGCAGGCAGCAGGTCGTGGAAGAGCGACTGCCAGTCGGCGAAGGGCTGACGGAACACGACGGTCACGGTCCGGCCGTGGTCGCTGCCCGTGACCGAACGGATGTCGCGGTAGCCGAGGGAGGAGGCAGCCTGGGGCGTCGGTTGGCCGAGCAGGCCCGTGCCCCGCTGCTGGAGCCAGGCGTAGCGGAAGTCCTCGGCCGTGATGGGCACGCCGTCGGACCAGACGGCCTTCGGGTTCAAGGTGTACACCACGGTCTGGGGATCGGTGCTCGTCAGCTCCGCCTGCGTCACGAGGTCCAGGTTGCCCGCGGAGAGCCCCTTGTCGTCGACGGAGAAGGCGCTCGGCAGCACCGCCTCGAGCACGAGCTCACTCGCCCAGCTCGGCTCGCCGCTGGCGTTCGGGTTGCACGCGGAGGGCGCCTGGTCGATGCCGACCGTGACGGTGCCGCCCCGGACGGGCACGAGGGTCTGGGCCGTGGTGGTGCCACCGGCGACGGCCCCGCACGACGCCGCGAGCAGCGCCAGCGCTGCCGGCAGGCACGCCGACCATCGGGGCCACCGGGGGCGGTCGCCCCGGCGGGTCACTGCAGGCGGAGGTCGAGCGTGAGCGTCGTCAGGGCGAAGATGATGGCGACGGTCACCGTGATGCGGTCGAGGTTCCGCTCCACCACCGTCGAGCCCTGGGCGGCCGCCCCGACGCTGCCCCCGAACATGTCCGACAGGCCGCCGCCCCGGCCGCTGTGCATGAGGATGAGGAACACGAGCGCCACGGCGGTCAGCACCTCGATGACGATGTACACCCACGTCAGCATCGTTCGGCCACCCTCGTCACCATGCGCAGCAGTCGCAGCAGTCCGCGACGGACCCGACGGCGGCGCCCGCCACCGCCGCGGGGCTGCCCGGCCATCGACGGCCTAGGAACGGTAGCAGTCGGCGACCGCCCGGATGACGGCAAGGAAGCCAGCGGCCTCGAGGCTCGCCCCGCCCACGAGCAGCCCGTCGACGTCGGGCTCTGCGACCAGGTCGGCGGCATTGTCGGCCGTCACCGACCCGCCGTACTGGATCCGCGCCGAGGCGGCGGCCTCCTCGCCGGCCAGCTCGCCCACGACGCCCCGGATGAACAGGCAGGCATCCTCGGCGTCGACGGCTGTCGCCGCCCGGCCGGTCCCGATGGCCCACACGGGCTCGTAGGCGATGACCATGCCGGCGACCTGCTCCGGCGGGAGCCCACTCAGGGCTGCCCGCACCTGGTCGGCCAGGCGCTCCTCGGTCCTGCCGGCGTCGCGCTCTGCTTCGGACTCCCCCACGCAGCAGATCGGCGTCATCTGGTGGCGGAGCACCGCCCGGATGCCGGCCGCCACGGCCTCGTCGGTCATGGCGAAATGGCGCCGCCGCTCCGAGTGGCCGACGATCACGTAGGCCACCCCGAGGCGGGCCAGCATCTGGGGGCTCACCTCGCCGGTGAAGGCACCGCGGTCCTCGTGGAAGCAGTGCTGCGCGCCGAGCGCCACCGGGATGCCCTCCCCCTCCACGAGGGTCTGGACCGTCCGAAGGTCCGTGAAGGGCGGGTGCACCGACACGTCGACGGCGCGCACGTCGTCGGGCTTCAGGCGCAGGCCGAGGTCGCGCACCATGTGGAGGGCCTCGATGTGGTCATGGTGCATCTTCCAGTTGCCGCTCACGAGCGGGCGGCGCGCCGGTCGTCCGTCGAGGGGGGGCACGGACCGCCCGACCCCCTCAGGACCGCGCGCCCGCGTGGCCGGGCGCGTTGACCGCCTGGCGGAGGGCTGCCAGGCCGGGGAGGTCGCCGTGCTCGATGAAGTCGAGGGTGGCGCCACCGCCTGTCGACAGGAAGCCGACCCGGTCGGCCAGACCGAGCCGGTCGAGGGCGCTCGCGCTGTCGCCGCCGCCCACCACCGTGAACCCGCCGCTCGCGGCGACCGCCTCGGCAACCCGGCGGGTGCCCGACGCGAAACGCTCGTCCTCGAAGGCCCCCAACGGGCCGTTCCACAGCACGGTGCCCGCCCGCGCGACGGCGGCGGCGAAGGCCTCGGCGGTGTCGGGGCCGATGTCGAAGCCGGCCCAGCCCTCCGCCAGGTCCGGGCCGGTCACCACGACCTCCTCCTCGCCGGCGTGCCCGCCGGCTGCGCCGTTGCGGTCGCCGCGGACGTCACGGGCCACGACGTCGGTGGGGAGCAGGACGGTCGTGCCCGCCGCAAGCAGGCGGCGGCAGTCGGCGATCCGCTCCTCGTCGACGATCGACGAGCCGACCCGGTGCCCCTGGGCCGCGAGGAACGTGAACGCCATGGCCCCCCCCACCGCAAGCACGTCGACGCGGCGCGCCAACGACAGGAGCAGTCCCATCTTGTCCGCCACCTTCGCCCCCCCGACGACGGCCACGAAGGGCCGCGCCGGGTCGTGGAGAAGGCTCCCGAGCACCTCCACTTCGCGGGCCACCTGGCGGCCGGCCGCGCTCGGCAACCTCGCCGGGGGGCCCACCACCGACCCGTGCGCCCGGTGCGACGCGGCGAACGCCTCGTTGACGTAGGCGTCGAACCCGTCGACCAGCCGGGCCACGAAGGCCGGGTCGTTGGACTCCTCGCCGGGGTCGAAGCGGAGGTTGTCGGCCAGCGCCACGCCCGGGCACAGCGCGGACAGGCGCTGGCGGACCGGCTCCATGGACCAACGGGGGTCCGGGGCGCCGTGCGGCCGCCCCAGGTGTGAGCAGGCCGTGACCGCCGCGCCCCGCTCGAGCAGCCACGTGAGCGTCGGCAGGGCAGCCCGGATCCGGAAGTCGTCGGCCACCTCGAATCGGCCACTTGGCAACCGGCGGAGCGGCACGTTGAAGTCGACGCGCACGAGGACCCGCCTCCCCGGGAGGCTGGGCAGGTCCTCGAGGAGCGGCAGCCCGCGGAGGGCCGGGGGCCGGCCGGCGGTGCTCACGGCAGGCCGGCCCCGCCGCAGCCGCCCCGAGAGGCCCCCCTGCGCTCCGAGCGGCCCCGGCTCGTGCTGCTCAACGCCTCGTGCCCACGATCCGGACCAGGTCGACCAGGCGGTTCGAGTAGCCCCACTCGTTGTCGTACCAGCCCTGGACCTTCACGAGGGAGGTGGCGCCGTCGATCCCCTGGACCATGGTCAGGCCGGCGTCGAACGTGCACGAGGCCGGCGAGCCGATGATGTCGGTGGAGACGATCGGGTCCTCGGTGTACTCGACGATGCCCTGCAGCGGCGGGGTGCTCGCCGCCGTGGCGAAGGCCGCGTTCACGTCGGCCACGCTCGGGGTTCCCCGGACGACAGCGGTGAAGTCCGTGATCGACCCCGTGGCCACCGGCACCCGGAGTGCGGTGCCGTCCAGCCGGCCCTTCATGGACGCCAGCACCAGGTTGGTGGCTCGTGCCGCCCCGGTCGAGGCGGGCACGATGTTGATCGCGGCCGCGCGCGCACGCCGCAGGTCGCGGTGGGGCAGGTCGAGCAGGTTCTGGTCGTTGGTGTACGCGTGCACCGTCGTCATGAGGCCGCTCACGATGCCGAAGGCGTCGTCGACCACCTTCACCATGGGCACGAAGCAGTTGGTCGTGCACGAGGCGTTCGACACCACCCGGTGGGCTGCAGGGTCGTAGTCGCCGTCGTTCACCCCCACCACGAAGGTGGCATCCGCGTCGTTGGCGGGCGCCGAGATGACCACCCGCTCGGCGCCCGCCTTGAGGTGTGCGGCGGCGGCGTCGCGAGAGGTGAACCGGCCGGTGGACTCGAGCACCACCTCGACGCCGAGGTCGCCCCAGGGCAGCTCGACCGGCTCGCGCACGGCCAGCACCTTGATGCGCCGCTCGCCGACGACGATCTCGTCCCCCTCGACGGTCACCGGCTCGCCCAGGCGCCCCTGGGTCGAGTCGTAGCGGAGGAGGTGGGCGTTGGTCGCCGGCGAGGTGACGTCGTTGACCGCCACCACCTCGACGCCGGCCCGAGCGGCGAGCACGGCGCGCAGGAAGCTCCGGCCGATCCTCCCGAACCCGTTGATGCCGACCCTCACCGTCATGAGCAGCCTTCCTCGTCTCAAGGCCCGTCTCGGCAGCTGAGCCGGGCACCCCGAGCCGGGCCTTCAGCCCAGCAGATCCGCCAACGCGGCCGCCAGTCGGACGGGGTCGTGCACCAGCCCGTTGGCACCGGCCAACCGCCGGTCGACGAGCGGCCGGTCGACCGGCCCGACGGCCATGCCCGCCGAGGCGTCGCACAGCACCACGTCGACCTCGACCCGGTGGTGGCGGAGGGCCTGCACGTGGGCCGCCACGTCGTAGCCCTCGGTCTCGGGAACCTGGGGCCGCAGGTTGCACACGTAGACCCGCTGGGCCCGGGTCCGCTGGAGCGCCTCGGCGATCCCCTCGACGGCCACCGCGGCCAGGATGCTCGTGTACAGCGACCCGGGCCCGATCACGACCTGGTCGGCTGCCTCGAGGGCGCGCACCGCCTCGGGGGGAGGCGCACACCCACCGGGCACGAGGGAGACCCGCCGGATCCGCCCGGCCGCCGACACGGCCACCTGCCCGGCCACCTCGCCGCTGCCCGAGTCGGCCTTGAGCACCACCCGTTCGGCGGTGGCCGGCAGCACCCGCCCGGCCGCGCCCAGGAGGTGCGCGGCCGCGTCGATGCCCGACACGAGGTCGCCGGCCGCCTCGGCCAGGCCGGCCAGCACGAGGTTCCCGAGGGCGTGCCCGGCCAGCTCACCCTCTTCGAAGCGGTGCTCGAACGCGGTGGCGAGCACGGACCCCGGGTCCGCCAGCGCCACGAGGCACTTGCGGAGGTCACCGAGGGCGACGATGTCGAGCAGCTCGCGCAGGCGGCCCGTCGACCCGCCGTCGTCGGCTACCGACACCACGGCCGTGACCTCGCCCGCATAGCGCCGGGCTGCCCGGAGTGTGACCGCGGTGCCGTGGCCACCGCCGACCGCCACCACCCGCGGCCCGCGGGGCCGTGCCGCGGGGCTCACCGGTCCACGTCCCGGTGGAACACCGAGGTGCGCACGCCCAACCCGGCCAGGCGCTCGGCGAGGGCCTCGGCCAGCACCACCGAGCGGTGCCGCCCGCCGGTGCAGCCCATCGCGACGGTCAGGTACGACTTGCCCTCGCGTGCGTAGGCGGGCACCAAGGTGGCGAGCAGGTCCGCGACCTTGGCCAGGAACTCCTCGGTCTGGGGCTGAGCGAGCACGTAGCTGCGCACCTCGGGGTCCAGCCCGCTCAGGTCGCGCAGCCCCTCCACCCAGTGCGGGTTGGGCAGGAACCGGCAGTCGAAGAGCAGGTCCACGTCGAGGGGGATGCCGTGCTTGTACCCGAAGGACAGGATGGAAGAACGCATCTGCCCGCCGTCCTCCTCGGCCGCGAAGAGCTCGAGGAGCCGGGCACGGAGCTGGTTGACGTTGAGCTCGCCGGTGTCGAGCACGATGTCGGCCCGGGCGCGCAGCGGCTCGAGCAGTCGGCGCTCGTCCGCGATGGAGGCCTCCACGCCCCGGGCAGCCAGCGGGTGGCGCCGCCTCGTTCCCTCGAACCGTCGCACCAGCACCTCGTCGGGCGCGTCGAGGAACAGCACCCGGACACGGTGCCGGGCATGCTCCAGTGCGTCGAGCATCAGCGGCACGTCCTCGACGTGCTCGCCCAGGTGCTCCCCGCCGCCCCGGCCCACCACCAGCGCCACCCGTTCGGTCTCCGAGCCGGGGCGGCCCACCAGCTCGGCCACCTTGGAGATGAGCGACGTGGGCAGGTTGTCGATCACGAACCACCCGAGGTCCTCGAGCGTGGCGGCGGCCGTCGAGCGGCCCGCCCCCGACAAGCCCGTCACGACGAGGAACTCGCTCACGCCCGCCGCTCCCCCGCCTCTGGCAGCCCCGGCGTCCGCGGGCGTCGGGGCTCGCGCACGACCTGCTCACGCGCGCCCGGCACGTCCATGCCTCCCAGTCTTCCCCACCGCAGGCGCCCGGCGCGAGATGCCCGCTGAAGGGCCGCCCGGCGCAGGGACGGCAGCCGCTGCGCCGCCCGCCCGGGCAGGGCCGCCCGCCGCAGGGCCGCCCGCCAGAGCCGAGCCGCCGGCCGCGACGCCGTGGAGCCTGCGGTGCACCGCGTCTGCCACCGTATCGGGCAGCCACGGGAGCGCCCGGAGCTCCTCGGCCGACATCGTGCGCAGGCGCCCCATGCCACCGGCCTCGCGCAGCAGCCGGGTGCGCCGCTTGGGGCCGAGCCCCGGCACCCCGTCGAGCACGCTGCGCGTCATGCGCTCACCCCTACGACGCCGGTGGAAGGCCACCGCGAAGCGGTGCGCCTCGTCGCGCAGGCGCTGGAGCAGGTAGAGAGCCTCCGAGCCCCGGGCCAGGCGCAGCGGCTCTTCCGAGCCCGGTCGGTGGACCTCCTCGAACTGCTTGGCCAGCGCGGCGACCTCGACCTCGCCCGACAGCCCGAAGGCCTCGACGACCCGCTGCGCCACCGCCAGCTGCCCCCTGCCCCCGTCCACCAGCAGCAACTGCGGGGGATAGGCGAACCGCCGCGATCGCCGACCGCCCCGCACGAGCCCGCCCCGGCCAGCCCCGTCCTGGCCAGCCCCGTCCTGGCCGGGACCGCCAGGGCCGGCTCGCTCCTCCACCAGGGCCGCGAGGCGGCGCGTCAGCACCTCTTCCATCGCCGCGTAGTCGTCGTTGCCCGCGACGGTGCGCACCGCGAACCGCCGGTAGTCCGACTTCTTGGGCAGGCCGTCCTCGAAGACCACCATCGAGCCCACGTAGTCGGTCCCCTGCAGGTGGCTCATGTCGTAGCACTCGATGCGCAGCGGGGCTTGGCGGAGGCCGAGCGCCGCCTGCAGCTCGGTCAGCGCGCGCGACCGGCTGTTGTGGTCTGCCGCCCGCCGCATCCGATGTCGAGCCAGGTCCTCGGCGGCGTTGCGCGTGACGGTGTCGTGGAGGGCACGCTTGGCCCCCCGCCGGGGGACCGACAGACGCACGGGGCCGCCGCGCAGCGACGCCAGCCAGCCGGCCATCACCGCGGGGTCCTCGGGGTCCTCGGGCACGAGCACCGTCCGCGGGACGTGCGCGCCCGGCGCGCCGTAGAGCTCCTCGAGCACCCGGCTCACGAATTGCGGGCCGGTGAGCTCTTCGACCTTGTCGGCGACGAACCCGTGGCGGCCGACCACCCGGCCGCGGCGCACGTGGAAGACCTGGACCGCGGCTTCGAGCTCATCGTCGGCCACCCCCACCACATCGAGGTCCTCGGGCGCCTCGGACACGACCTGCTGCGTTTCGGCCGCCTTGCGCACCGCCTCGATGCGGTCGCGCAGCCGCGCGGCGCGCTCGAACTCGAGCGCGTCCGAGGCCCGCTGCATCTCGGCCTGCAGCTCGCGGATGACCGGCGCCGAGTCGCCGCTCAAGAAGCGCATCAGCGACTCGAGCAGGGCGCGGTACTGCTCGGGCTCGACCGAGCCGACGCAGGGCCCCGAGCACCGCTCGATGTCGTAGAGCAGGCAGGGCCGCCCGAGCCGCTGGTGACGGCGGAACTTGGCGTCCGAGCACGTCCGCACCGGGAAGCTGCGCAGCAGCAGGTCGAGGGTGTCGCGCAGGGCGCCCACGTGACCGTAGGGGCCGAAGTAGCGCACGCCCTTGCGCCTGCGGCCCCGGTAGACGATGGGGCGGGGCCACTCCTCCCCGACCGTCACGGCCAGCCAGGGGTAGGACTTGTCGTCCTTGAGGCGGACGTTGAAGCGCGGCTGGTGGGCCTGGATGAGCGAGTGCTCGAGCATGAGCGCCTCGGCGTCGCTGCCGACCACCATCCACTCCACCCGGTCCGCCAGCGCCATCATCTGGGCAGTACGCGGGGCCAGCGCGGCCGGGTCCTGCCAGTAGCTCGGGAGCCGGTGGCGCAGCGACTTCGCCTTGCCGACGTAGAGGACCCGTCCCTCGGCGTCGAGGAACTGGTAGGAGCCCGGCGCGTCGGGGATCGACCCGCTCGGGGGGCGGGACTTCACGGGGCCACCTCGTCCACCCCTCCACTCTCGCGCCCGCGCGGGCCGGACCCGCCGCAGACACCACCGGGCGGCGGGCACCCGGCCCGCCCGCGGCGCCCTAGACTCGGGGCGCCGGCCTGGTACCCCGGCGACATACCTCGCTCCGAGGCCGACACACCCGCGGATGGGCGACCAGGCTGTCCCCGCCGGCCACCATCGGGGCGTCCCCACAGGGGGTAACACGATGATCCGGCTCCAGAGCATGCTGCCAGAGCGCTACCGCGCAGCGTCCGAAGAGGACCTCCAGCACATGATCGGCAGTGCCAAGCGCGCGCTCGGCCCACGCCTGCTCATCCTCGGGCACCACTACCAGCGCGACGAGGTGATGCGCTGGGCCGACGCCAGGGGGGACTCCTTCGGGCTCTCGCGGACCGCGGCAGAGCGCCCCGACGCCGAGTTCATCGTGTTCTGCGGGGTCCATTTCATGGCCGAGGCGGCCGACATCCTGACGGCCCCCCACCAGAAGGTGCTCCTCCCGGACCTCAACGCCGGCTGCTCGATGGCGGACATGGCCGACCTCGACGCCGTGGAGGACGCCTGGGACGACCTGGCGCAGGTGACCGACGTGTCGCGTGTCGTGCCCGTCACCTACATGAACTCCTCGGCGTCCCTCAAGGCGTTCGTCGGCCGCCACGGCGGCGCCGTGTGCACGTCGTCGAACGCCCGTGCGGTCCTCACGTGGGCCCTCGGGGGCCCCGCGGCCCGCGGCGACAAGGTCCTCTTCTTCCCCGACCAGCACCTCGGTCGCAACACCGGCTACCAGCTCGGCTACGGCGACGGCGACATGCGCGTGTGGGACCCGCGCCGCGAGCTCGGCGGCCTGGAGGGCCCCGACGTCAAGGCGGCGACCCTCCTGCTGTGGAAGGGCCACTGCTCGGTGCACCAGCGCTTCCGGCCCGAGCACGTCCGGGCCTTTCGCGAGGCGCATCCCGAGGGCATCGTGATCGTCCACCCCGAGTGCGCCCACGAAGTGGTGGAGCTCGCCGACCAGGTGGGGTCGACCGACTTCATCATCCGGGCGGTCAGCCAGGCGCCGCCCGGCGCCGTCCTCGGCATCGGGACCGAGATCCACCTCGTGAAGCGCCTCGGCGACGAGCACCCCGACCGGACGGTCACGTGCCTGGACCCGCTCGTGTGCCCGTGCTCGACCATGTTCCGGATCGACGCCGCCCATCTGGCCTGGGTCCTCGAGGGCCTCCTCGAAGGCGAGGTGCGCAACCGGATCACGGTGGACCCCGACACCGCGGCGTGGGCGAAGGTGGCCCTCGAGCGGATGCTGGCTATCGTCTGACCCCGGCCGGCGAGGCCCGGCCGCCCCCGACCGGGAGCTGCCCGGGACCGAGCAGAGCCAGGAGCCCCGTGAGCCCGAGGTCAACGACCACCGATCCCCGGGACGGCACGCAGGCGGCGGACGCGGGGCTGCGCCGGGCATCCGGGTGCGGGAGCGGCCTGGGCACCTCCCGCCGGAGCGCGATGGCCCCGCTCCTCGACCCTCGTGCCGACACCGGCCCGCTCCCCCGGGCGTGCCAGCTCGCCCTCGTCGCCCTCGTCGCCTACGTGCCCCAGCTCCTCGCCCAGCCGGGGAAGGTGAGCTCGGACACCAAGACCTACCTCTACCTCGACGTGGGGCGCTTCCTCCGCCAGTCGGCCTCCATGTGGGACCCGACGGTGGGCCTCGGCACCGTCACCCACCAGCAGATCGGCTACCTCCTGCCGATGGGCCCCTTCTTCTGGGTCTTCCACCAGCTCGGCGTGCCGCTGTGGGTGGCACAGCGGCTCTGGGTCGGCTCGATCCTGTTCGCGGCCGGCGCCGGCGTGCTCTTCTTGGCCCGCCTCCTCGGTCCCGGCGGCCTCGGTGCCCCGGTGGCGGCGTTCGCCTACATGGTGTCCCCCTACTTCCTCCAGTACGTCGGGAGGATCTCGGTCCTGCTCCTGCCCTGGGCGGGCCTGCCGTGGCTGCTCGCCTTCACCGTGCTCGCGCTGCGGCGCGGGGGCTGGCGCGACGTCGCCCGCTTCGGGGTGGTGATCGCCCTCGTGGGCAGCATCAACGCCACCTCGCTGCTCTACGTGTGCGTGGGGCCGGTGCTGTGGCTGGCCTACGCCGTCGCAGGCCTGGGCGAGTCGACGTGGCGCCGGGCGGGCGGCGTCGTGGTGAAGCTGGCCGCCGTGTCGCTGGCGGTGTCCGCGTGGTGGATCGCCGGCCTCGCGGTCGAGGCCGGGTTCGGGGTCGACATCCTGCGGACGACCGAGACGGTCCAGACGGTCAGCCAGACCTCCACCCCCATCGAGGTCCTGCGCGGCCTCGGCTACTGGTACTTCTACGGCACCGACCGCCTGGGGGCCTGGGTCGTGACCTCGGTGCAGCTGACCCAGCAGCTCGTGCCCCTGGCCCTCGGCTTCGCCGTGCCGGTGGCCGCCTTCGCCTCGGCGATCGCCGTTCGGTGGCGCCACCGGGCCTTCTTCGTCCTCCTCGCCCTGGTGGGCCTGGTGCTGGCGGTCGGCGTCTATCCGTTCGCGGACCCCACCTGGTTCGGCCACGCCCTCGAGGCCTTCATGACCAGGACCACGGCCGGCCTCGCCCTGCGCTCCACCGACCGGGCCACCCCGCTCGTCACCCTGGGGCTGGCGATGCTCCTCGGCGCGGGCGTGGCCGCCGCGGCCAGCCGGGCCCGGCCAGCCGGGATCGGCGCGGCAGCGGTCGTCGTCGCCCTGGTGGCCGGGGCGAACCCGGCCGCCTGGGACGGCAACACGGTGGCCGACAAGTACACCCAGCCCGCCTCGCCGCCGCCCTACACGTTGGCCGCCGCCCGGGCCCTCGACGCGCACGACCCCGGCACCAGGGTGCTCGGGATCCCCGGCTCCGACTTCGCCGACTACGTCTACGGCGACACGACCGACCCGGTCTACCCCGCCCTGCTCACCGACCGGGGCTACGTGTCGCGCCAGCAGGTCCCGCAGGGCTCGCAGGCCACCGCCGACCTGCTCTACGCGATCGACGACCCCATCCAGGTGGGCACGGCCGACTGGCAGGCGCTCGCGCCCCTGGCACGCCTCATGAGCGTGGGCGACGTGCTGCTCCAGTCGGACCTCGACTACGCCCACTACGACCAGCCGTCGCCGCGCCAGCTGTGGGCACAGCTGTCCACCGCGCCGGCAGGGCTCGGCGCGCCCGCGTGCTTCGGCACCCCCCGGCCCAACCCGCCCCGGATCCCGCGCCTCGACGAGGCCAGCCTGGCGCTTCCCCCGAACGCACCCTGGCCGTGCCCCCTCGAGGTCTTTCCCGTGGCCAACCCCAGACCCGTCGTGCGAGCCGAGCCGACCGCGGCGCCGCTCGTCGTCGACGGCGACGGCGAGGGCCTGGTGGAGGCAGCGGGCCTCGGGCTGCTCACCCACGACCCGACCGTCCTGTACGCGGGCACCCTCGACCGCCACCCCCGGGAGCTCGCGGCTGCCCTTCGGAGCGGGGCCACCGTGGTCGTCACCGACACCAACCGCAAGCGCGCCTTTCGCTGGGACACGATCGTCGACGAGGCGGGCCAGACCCTCACGGCCGCCCAGCACCAGCCGACCGACCCCGCCAACGCCCCCCTCGACCTCTTCCCCGGGGCGCCGCCGAGCGCAGCGACCACGGCCTCCTACCTGGGCGTGGCGTCCGTGACGGCCTCCGACTACGGCGACACGGTCACCTACCTGCCCGAGCAGCGCCCGGCGATGGCCATCGACGGCAACCTTGGCACGGCATGGGAGGTCGGCGCGTTCGGCCAGCCCGTCGGCCAGTGGTGGCAGGTTCGCTTCCTGCGCCCGGTCACGGCCGGCGCCGTCAACCTCGTGCAGCCGCTGACCGGGGCCCCGAACCGCTGGATCACCCGGGCCACGCTCACCTTCGACGGGCGCCATCCCGTCACGGTGCGCCTCGGACCCTCCTCGCGCACGGCTGCGGGCCAGACCATCACCTTTCGCACCCGCACCTTCCGGACGCTCCGCATCCGGATCGACGCCACCAACATGCCGGGCGCCGGGCCGGTGGCCGGCCCTTCCTCGGTCGGGCTCGCCGAGGTGCGCGTGGCCGGCGCCCGTGCCACCGAGCTCATCGACCTGCCGAGCGACCTGCTCGCCGGCCACGGTGCCGCCCTGGCCAACGACCGGTTGGTCGTCGTCATGACCCGCCAGCGGGTCGCGCCGTTCCCCCCCCGCCAGGACCCCGAGACGAGCCTCGCCCGATCCTTCGTGCTGCCCGCCACGCGGACGTTCACCCTCACCGGCACGGCGCGGATCAACGCCCTCGTGCCCGACGACGTCATCGACCGCCTCGTCGGCCGCCAGCAGGCCTCGGGCATCGTCGCCTACTCGAAGGGCCGCCTGCCCGGCGACCTGCGCGCGACCGCCTCGGCCGCACTCGACGGCAACCCTGCGACCGCCTGGAGCCCGGGCTTCGGTGCGAGCAGCCAGGTCGGCTCCTGGGTCCACGTCGACCTGCCCAAGCCGGTCACCTTCGACCACCTGGACCTCCAGGTGGTCGCCGACCGCCGCCACTCGGTCCCGACCTCGCTCACGATCGCCACCGAGAACGGCTCGGCCACGGTGACGCTCCCCCCCATCGCCGCCAGCTCGCGCCCGGGCTCGACCGCAACCGTGCCGGTCCGCTTCCCGGCCCTGACCGGGCGCCACCTGACGGTGACCTTCACCGGGGTCCACCTCCGGTTCACCCGCAACTACTACTCGCGCCAGCTGATCGCCCTGCCGATCGGCATCGCCGAGCTCGGCATCCCCGGCGTGACGGACCCCCCACCCCCGGCACAGGTCCCCTCTTCGTGCCGCGACGACCTGCTCACCGTGGACGGCAAGCCCGTCTGGGCGGCGGTCTCGGGCACGAGCGCCGCCGCGCTCGCCGGAGCGGGCATGGCCGTCCGGCTCTGCGGCCCCGACGCCGGCGGCCTCACCCTCGGCCCCGGGCGCCACGTGGTGCAGGCAGCCGACGGGCATCGCACCGGCTGGAACCTCGACCAGCTCGTGCTCGACTCGGCTCCCGGTGGCACCGCCCAGGCGGACCCCGTGCCCGGCACCCTGTCGTCGCCGCCGGTTCCCGGCCCCGCCCCGAAGGTCCGCGTGCTGTCGCAGACCGCCACCTCGCTCCACCTGCGCCTCTCCGGCGTGCCGCTCCGCGGCCCTGCCTTCGACCTGGTGCTCGGCGAGAGCATCAACCCGGGATGGTCGGCGGCGGTCGACGGGGGGCCCTCGTTCGGGCGGCCCCAGCTCATCGACGGCTTCGCCAACGGCTGGCGCGTCGACCCGGGCGCCGTGGCGAACGAGGTGCACGGCGGCGTCCTCGACGTCACGCTCACCTGGACGCCCCAACGCTGGATCTGGGCCGCCCTGGGCCTGTCGGCAGCCGCCCTCCTCGGCGCCGCCGCGGCCGGCTTCCTGCCCACCATCGAGCGCCGGCGACGGGGCGCGCACCGCGCCGGGACCGGCCGGGCGACGCCGGCCGGTCCCGGCGCTGCCCCTCCGGAGCTGGCCTCGCCCCTCGGCTCCTCGGCACCGGGCCTGCCCCTCACCACCGCGGCGGCGGCAGCTGTGGCCACCGGGGCCGTGCTGGCTGCGCTGACCCGCCCGTGGATCGGCGCCGCGGTGGGGGCGGCCGCCGGCGCCTCCCTGCTCCACCACCGGGCACGGTGGCTGCTCACCGGCTCTGCCGTCGGCCTGCTGGCTGCCGCCGGCGCCCTGGTGGTGGCCGGCCAGGCGATGGACCCGCGGATCCCGGGGGGGACGTGGCCGCCGAGCTTTCCCACGGCGGCGACCCTGGCCTGGGCAGCCATGGCCTGCCTGGCTGCGGACGCGGTGACCGAGGTGGTCCGGCTCAGGTCCCGCAGGGCAGCTTCGCGTACCACCACGGCACCCCCGCCTGGGGGCGGAGCGGCGGACGGCCCGACGCCACCGCCTGGGTGAGGTGGGGCCGCCCCAGGGCGACCAGGCGCGCCAGGAGGTGCGCGCCCACCCAGGCCCCGCCGGCCGGCGTGAGGTGGACGCCGTCGGCGCAACGGACCCGGACCCCCGCTACCGACGCCGTGTAGCGACCCTCGGGCGAGAGCAGGCGGCCGAGCGGGAACACCGAGGTGCCGGGCGAATGGTCGGCGACCTCGGCGAGGAGCGCGTTCTCGGTCGCCACCCGGGCCGGGTCGTTCTCGGGCCACGGCGCGCCGTCGCCCTGCTCCCCGCTGTCGTAGTAGGGCGTGGTGAGCAGGACGACCCGGGCACCCTCGGAGCCGAGGACCGCGGCGGCCGCGGCGTAGCGGCCGGCCACCCAGCGGTCGAAGGCAGGCTCGCCCAGGTGCTGCCAGGTGCCGTCGTGCTCGATGTCGAGCGTGTCGCTGCGGGCGAGGTACACGACCACGTCGGGGTCGTACCGCCGGACCCATCCCCCCATCCGCGCCAGGAGCGCCCCGGGGTCACCGGCGACGCAGGGGCGCCCCGGCGGGTCCGTGTACCAGAGCACGTGCACCAGCTGGTCGGTGGCGAGCGAGCACCCCGGGCTGCTCTCGTCGACGACCTCGGCGCCGAAGCGCCCGGCCATCGCGGACAGCCCGACGGCGAGCGAGCCCGCCATCGAGTCGCCCACCACGAGGACCCGCACGCGTGCAGCCTCTGCCGTGGAGCCCGCCTCGAGGGCCCGCGCGCCGGCAGCGGGCATGGGCACGCCCGCTGCCCTCACGCCGGCCCGGGCGGACGCGAGGGTGAACGAGCCCGAGGCGGGCACGCCTGGGGCCACCGGGGCGAGGGCGGCCACGAGCGACACCGCCCACGCGGCAGCCGGCACCGCCACCCACGGCCGCCAGCCTGCCAGGCTCCCCCGCCGGACCGGCTGCTCGAGCACGTGGAACGACGCGGCAGCCAGGGCGACGATCACCCCCAGGCGGGCCCCCAGCAGCTCGGTGCCGTGGAGGCCCGTTCGCGCCGCGGTGAGGACGAGCAGCACCGGCCAGTACCACAGGTACATGCCGTAGGAGATCCGCCCCACGTAGCGCAGGGGGGCGAGGTCGAAAAGCCGCGCCACGGGGTGGCGTGGCACGGCAGCCACGCACGCCACCACCGCGGCCGTGGACACAGCGAGCAGCAGGAAGCCCCCGTGGAAGGCAAGCGGCGAGGTCTCGGTGACGGCCCGGCAGATGACGACCATGCCCGCCGCCCCGAGGAGCCCGGCCGCGCCGATCGCCCGCCTGGCCCGCCCGGAGGAGACGGGGCCCCACCTGGCGAGGGCGGCGGCGAGCGCGGCGCCCACGAGGAGGCTCTGGGCCCTCGTGTCGCTGCCGTAGTAGGCGCGGTCGACGTCGAGCGCGCCGACCGGCGTGAGGACGGCCATGAGGGCCGCCGAGCCGAGCGCCCCGAGGGCGGCCGCGACCGCCAGCGTGCCCAGCCTCCGCGTGCGTGCGGCACCGGGATCCGACGCCGGGCGACCCTCGGCGGGAGCTCGCCGGCGCCGGCGCCCCAGGCCGCCCAGCACGGCCAGGACCACGAGCGGCCAGACCACGTAGAACTGCTCCTCGATGGCGAGCGTCCAGGTGTGCAGGAGCGGCGAGGGGTTCTGGACCGTGGCGAAGTAGTCGGCGTGCTCGGCCATGAGGTGCCAGTTGGCGCTGTAGAGGACGGTGGCCACCATGTCGCCGGGGAGGTGCGGCGAGCCGAGCACGCCGGGCGCGGCGGCAGCGACGCCGCCGATCACGGCCAGCACCAGGAACAGTGCCGGCAGGAGGCGCCGGGCCCGGCGGCTCCAGAACCGCCGCAACGACACGGACCCCGACCGCTGCCACTCGGCCACGAGCAGCGACGTGATGAGGTAGCCCGACAGCACGAAGAAGACGTCCACGCCGAAGAAGCCCCCACCTGCCCAGCTCGGCTCGGCGTGGAACAAGATGACCGCGAGCACGGCGAAGGCCCGCATGCCGTCGAGGGGTCCCACGCGACCGACAGACCCCGAGCGCCGCGCCCCCTCCGCTCCGTGCCGCACCAGCAGGCGAATGTAGCCAACGCCTGAAAGGCGGCGGGGCGGACCGCCGGCCGGACGAACGCCCAGCTCCCCAGTTGGGAGCGGCATGCCGCGTGCGATGCGCGTTCCTGAACATTTCTCTGTGGCTTCTTGACAGTCTCTGCGAAGAGCTGCCACGATGATCACGAGGCGCAATGGCCATTGGCCTGTGCCCTATCGGCAAGGAAGCCGCCGGAGCGGTCCCGTGGCCGGGACCAGATGGGAGGGAGCGTGAAGCGGAACCTGCGACGCACGAGGGCCGCCGCGCTCGGCGCGCTGCTCGGCGTGCTGGGCGTGCTCGGGACCTCGCTCGGGGTGCCGGCGTCGGCCTCGCCGTCCCGTGCCGCCTCAGCCAGGATGATCGACGGGGCGCCCCTGCCGGCTGGCTGGCCCGCCGGCGCACCCGTGGTCACGGCCACGATCCCCCTGTACCGCCACGAGACCACCGGCAAGGCCGGAAGCAGTCCGGACGCGATCGTCGTGCTCACCGGCTACTGCTCGATTGCCGCCTCGATCGCGGACCGCGGCTACCCGTGGGTGGAGGCCCTGGGCGTTGCCGTCTGCACGAACGACACCATCATCCCGAGCGAGAGCTGGGTGTTCGCCAACACGAGCCAGACGCTCCCCTACGCCGTCGACGGTGGCTTCGACGTCAATCCCTCCACCACCCTCTTCGAGATCGACTGGAACAACAGCACCGCCGGCATCGTGGGTCAGCGGGTGCTCGTGTGGTGCGCCACGTTCGAGGACGACCTCGGCGGCGTGGGTTCGGGCTGCACCGGTCGGGCCGGTCCTGTGTGAGCTGCCGCTGGCACCAGGTGCTGGGCGTCGAGCCGGACGCCGCGCCCGACGAGGTCGAACGAGCCTCTCGAGCCCTGGCGCAAGAGCTGCACCGGCAACGGGTCTCGGGCTTCGGAGTGGCCGCTGACGAAGCCGATCGACGGATGGACCTGATGCGCCAGGCCCGCCGCGCGCTCCGGGCCGCGCCCCGTGGACGTCGGCCCGACCGGTCCGCCTGGCGCACGTCGCAGTGGCGAGCGGGGCGGGCGGACGTCCCCGACTTCTTCGGTCTGCGCTTCAGCGTGTGCCTCTACGAGGCCTCGCTGGCCGGCCTCCGCCTGGACGTGGTCCGGTTGACCCGCCGGCCTGCCCCCGTCGACGGCGTCGTCGTCACCCAGCGACCCTCCCCGGGGACGGTTGTTCGGCGGGGGGCGACGGTCACGGTGGAGGTATGGCACCCCCCGGCTTGACGGCCGGACGAACGGCCACCTCGGTGGCGCCTGCCAGACGAGCTTGGGCATGGCCGAGCCCGAGCGAGACCAGCTCGGGCAGGAGCTCAGGGCGTAGGTGCTCTCCCCCGGCCACCGACAGGTGCTCGTCATCGTCGGCGCGGACCCGCACGCCGCCGAGGTAGGACGTATAGCGACCGCGCGGGTCGAGCATGCGGTTGAGGTCGACCACGACGGCCCGCCCCGGCCTGGCGGCAACCGCGCGCCGGACCAGCTCGTTGTAGACGTCGGTGCGCACGGGCAGGTTCATCGGCCAGGGCGACCCGTCGGGCTGCTCGGTCGTCTGGACGATGTAGGGCAGGGTCAGCATGGCCACGCGCGCACCGTGGGCGGAGGCGATGTCGATCACCTGCTCGAGCTCCCCCAGCAGGTGGTCGTCGTAGGAGCGGTCGCCCAGGTGCACCCACCGCCCGTCGTAGATCCGGTCGAGGCACTCCCAGCGGCCAAGCAGGACCATCACCACGTCGGGATCGGTGCGGGCCACCAGGCCGGCCCAGGCATGCCGCCAGTCGGGGCACCCCTGGGCCGCGGGACCGATCGTCCCCATGACGTCGACGGTGGTGCTCGGATCCAGGTCGCAGCCCACGGATCCCTTGTTGAGGACCGACACGCCCCAGGCCGGCGCATCGCGGCTGAGGCCCCACCCGAGCGTCAGGGCCATCGAATCGCCGAGCAGGAGCGCCCGCTCCGGGTGCGCCGCGCTCACACCCGGCGGGAGCGCCTGGTGGGCGGCCTGCCGTGCTGCCAGCGGGGACGGCGCCTCGGCCGAGGCCACGAGCGGTGCGGCGGTCGTGCCGACGAGGCCGAGCACCACGGCCGCCGCGCCGACCGGCACCGCGGCCAGCGCCCGGCGGCCGGACAGGAGGACCCCGGTCCGCACGGGCCGCTCCCACAGGCGCAACGACACGTCAGCGAGGAGGAAGGTCGCGGCGACCCGTGCTGCGAGGAGCGGCGCGCCCTGCAGACCGGTGTGCGCGTGGTCGATCACGAGGAACAGCGGCCAGTGGTACAGGTACAGGCCATAGGAGATGCGGCCCGTATAGCGCAGGGGTCGCCAGGACAGGGCCCGGGTGAGCAGGGAGCGAGGTTGGGTGGCGACGACCGCCACCACGGCTCCGGCCGACGCCGCCACGACCAGGAAGCCGCCCCGGTACAGGAAGTGCCCGTCGCCCTGCACCGCATGCAGGGCCCACCCCACGACACCGGCACCGGCGACGCCCGCCAGCGCGAGCGCCCGGCGCCCCCAGGCGGGCCCGGCCCGCGCTGCCCGCCTGTGGCGCGGCGCGCCAGAGCGAGACCGGGCCATCGCTGCGGCCAGCAGCGCCCCGACCATGATCGCCTGGGCCCGGGTGTCGGTGCCGTAGTAGAGGCGGTCGACGGACGCGCCGGTCACGGAGAGCACGGCGCACAGCGCGGCGGAGGCGGCTCCGAGGAGGCCGGCCAGCCACGTCAGGCCCCGGGCGCCGAAGCGGCGGCCCACGGCGAGGGCTGCGATGGGCCACACCAGGTAGAACTGCTCCTCCACCGCGAGCGACCAGGTGTGGAGCAGGGGCGACGGAGCCCCGTAGCGGACGAAGTAGCCCTGGCCGGCCACGATGTAGTGCCAGTTGGCGACGTAGGCGAGCGTGGCCAGGGCGTCGCCTCGCAGCTGCCCCAGCACGTCGCCGGTGGCCAACCACGCCGCGTAGGCGCAGATGCCCGCCAGGAGCACGAACAGCCCCGGCAGGAGGCGCCGAGCGCGGCGGGCCCAGAACTGCCGGAGGGAGATGGTCCCAGACCTGTCCAGCTCACCGAGGAGGAGCGAGGTCACGAGGAACCCCGACAGCACGAAGAACACGTCGACTCCGAGGAGGCCTCCCGCCACCCCGGGCACGCCGAAGTGGAATGCCATGACGGCCAGCACGGCGATGCCCCGGAGGCCGTCGAGACCCGGCAGGTAGCGATCGGCGGGTGGCCTGCCGCCCGCCCGCTCGGTCGGCGCCGGCAGGTCACCCGATCCGGCAACGGCCGAGGGCCCGGCACGCGTTCCGCCGAGCGTCACCACTCGACAGTCCCCTCCCCTCCGGCAGGTGCACCGGCCCGCTCCCTGGCGCGCACGCCGCCATGGTCCCACAGCGCCAGTACGCCCCGGCGGCGAGCAGCAGCCGGGGCGCGACCGGGCACCGGGCCGGCCGGCGGCTGGGGCGCGGCCGGTCGGCAGCTGTCGGATCGGCACCGGGCGCCGGGCGGGCCGGCGGTGTCGCCGCGGACGCCGGTCGGGCGAGGGGCCCGCGGCCTCGGAGTGCCCGCGCACGCCGCCCTAAAGTCGCGGCCATGTTCGGGAGGGGGCGGCACGCGGGCAGGCGCTGGTGGCCCTGGCTGCTCGCATGGTGCGCGGTCGGCCTCGGCATCCGGCTCGGCACCGTGGCCGGCAATCCCGACCGGGTGGCCGGGGGCGACTCGTACTACTACCACGCCGCGGCCAACCTGCTCGCCGAGGGCAAGGGGTTCATCAACCCGTTCCTGTACTACCCCCACAACCTCCACCACCACGTGGCCACCGCCAGCTGGCCGCCGCTGTTCGTGTTCGTGCTGGCGGCGGCGTCGGTCGTCGGGTTCAAGAGCTTCCTCGCGCACCGCGTGTGGTGCTGCATCGTGGGCACCGCGGCGATCGCGGTGTGCGGCCTGGCCGGGCGCGAGGTCGGCGGTCGCCGGGTCGGGCTGCTGACGGCATTCCTGGTGGCCGTGTACCCGAACATCTGGATGAGCGACGAACTGGTGCTCTCCGAGGCGCTGTCGCCGCTGCTGGTGGCGCTCGTGCTCCTCACCGCCTACCGCTTCTGGCGGCGGCCGGGCTGGCGGCGCGCCGCCGCCCTGGGCGCCGCGATCGGCGTGGCCGCGCTCGGGCGTGACGAGCTGGCCCTCCTGGCCGTCTTCATCCTGGTGCCCCTCGCCCTCATGGCCAAGGCTGTGCGCTGGCGCTCGCGCGTCGGCTTCCTCGGCGCGGGGGCACTCAC
>Ga0070738_10003227_pt1 | contig 22014 bp, 20 predicted proteins | sample Coa_R2_2_FD_66446 | JGI IMG/M metagenome (GOLD analysis project Ga0070738, IMG submission 66446) | Surface soil microbial communities from Centralia Pennsylvania, which are recovering from an underground coalmine fire - Coalmine... | ecosystem: Environmental > Terrestrial > Soil > Unclassified ... | reverse complement strand
ATGGAAAGTCTCAACAACTTGTTAACCGACGCCCAGCGTCAACGCCTCGCCGAGTTGAAGAAGTGACCCAGGACAACCGATAACCAGCGCCGGCCGGGGAAACCCGGTCGGCTCTCTTCCATGAAAGGAACCAAATCATGAAAGACGCAGAACGCGGAGTAACCTACTTTCGGAAGTCCACCGACAAGCAAGAGGCATCGATCCCCGAACAAATGGCATGGGCCGAGCAGGTATGTGCCCGCGACCAGGTCCGCATCGCCAAGAGCTTCGAGGATAGCGCCATCAGTGGCGACAAGATCACCCAGCGCCCCGGCCTGCAGGAGATGCTTCAATACTGCGAGGCGGAGGCCCAAGCCGGCCGGTCGGTCGATTGTATCGTCTGCTGGAAGCAGGACCGCCTTAGTCGCGCGACCGCCACACACACGTACGCCATCCTCGCCCGGCTCATCGACGCGGGTGTCAAGTATCTCCGCACAAGCGAGCGCTGGATTGACCTCAACGACGACACCGAGCAAGTCATCTACGGCATGACTCAGGCTTTCAACGCCCGAGGTTATGTCCGCAGCATGTCGGCCAACGTCACGCGCGGCATGGCCGGTAAGGCCATGCTCGGACAATGGCCCGGTGGCCCACCGCCCTACGGCTACCTAATCGGTCCGGACGGAAAACTCCTACCCGATCCCGAACGAGCACCCTACATCCGTCTCGCCTTCGAGCTCTACGAGGAATTAGGTTCCGTGCCGCGCGTAGCCCGCGAGTTTCGCCGCCGCCAGATCCCGCCGCCCATCCGCAACGGCAAAGAGGGCGAATGGAGCCGCAGCTACCTCTGGAAAGTGTTGACAAACCGCGTATACACCGGTTGCGTCGTCTGGGGTCGCAAGAGCGCGGGAAAATACCATCACGCCGCCCGAAGCCAGCCGGGTGGTTTGGCCGAGTCCGTCCGCCGCACCGAGGGTCGGCGGAAGCCGTGGCGAAATGCCGAGGAAGACGTGTTTATCGTTGCCGACGCTCACGAGGAGCTTGTCAGCCCGGAACGGTTCGAGGCAATCGCCCAGCGTCTGCGCTCCGGGCGCAAGTCCGGAGCCGCCCTACGCCGCATGCGTGGTTGGCCGTTATCGCGTTTTCTCCGCTGTGCCAACTGCGGCGGCCGCATGTGGGGCTTATCTCACAAATCGCTCGGCCAAGTCTATATCTGTAGCAATTATCAAAGCGGCGTCCGTTGCCACTGCAACTACGAGCTAGCCGACAAGCTCCTTCATTGGCTCTCTCAGATCGTAAAGGCGAAGCTACTCGAATTGGATCGAAACCAATTTGAGGAACGCCTAACCAAGGCCATGACCCAGCATTGCGCGCAAGCCATCGGCAACGCCGCCCAGCAGCTCGAAGATGTAACGCACAGACTCACGGAGCTTGAAGTGAACATCAACAAAGCCACGCTACGCATGGCGCTCGGGCAAGTGCCCGCCGACATGATTCCCGACGTGGAACGCATCGTCCGTTCCTGGAAGGTCGAGAAAGAGGAGCTATCCAGGGACCACGCCGCCCTTGAGGAAACCCGCCTCAATGCGACGCTATTACACAAGCAAGTCACGCAGGCGATGGAGCGCTACATCAACCTCGCCCAACAGGTGCGCGACACCAAAACCTCCGAGGAAGCCTTTGAGCTAATCTCCCCGTATATTGACCGTGTGGAGCTTAAGTTCCACATCGAGCCGCGCGGCAAGCAGCAGAGCAAGGGGAGATGGGTAAGCGGAACGATTCATTTTGGCCCCATCATCCGCTTTCTCGGCTGCCAGTACGCCGAATTCGAGGCAGCCTCCGAGGATAATCAACGGTCCCTTGAGGATGGCCTCGGAGAATAAACAACGTCATCCGCATGGAGGGACGGTCATGGATTCTCCAGTCGCCGACGTTCACAGCTCACCCGGTCGGCGCCTGCGCGCCGCCTTCCAGACAGCGCCGATCATGGTGCCGGGCGTATTCAACGCGCTGATCGGAAGGATGGCGGAACGCCTTGGTTTCGAGGCCGTGTATCTTTCGGGAGCGGCGCAATCGGCGTCGATGGCATTGCCGGATGTCGGCCTGGCGACGCTGACGGAGTTTGTCGAGGCGGCGCGAAGCATCGCGGCGGCAACGCGGGTTCCGCTTTTGTGTGACGCGGACACCGGCTTCGGTGAAGCCCTCAATGTCGAGCGGACGGTGCGGCTATTCGAGAGCGCCGGCGTGGCGGGAATTCATCTGGAAGATCAACAGATGCCCAAGCGTTGCGGCCATCTGTCGGGCAAGCAATTAGTGGATGCGGAGGTCATGGTCGCCAAACTGCGGGCGGCAGCGGCGGCCCGGCGTGATGCGGATTTCGTTATCATCGCCCGCACTGATGCGCGCGGCGTCGCCGGCTTCGACGAGGCGGTGCGCCGTGCTCGGCTCTACGTCGCGGCGGGGGCCGATGTGATCTTCCCCGAAGCGCTCGAAAGCCGCGAGGAGTTCGCCGCCTTCGCGCGGGCGCTGGCGCCAGTGCCACTCTTGGCCAACATGACCGAATTTGGCCGCAGTCCCATTCTCGACTTCTCCGAACTGGCCGAGCGTGGCTATCGGATGGTGCTTTATCCTGTGACGACGTTGCGAGCCGCCTTGCGCGCCGTCCAAACGGTCCTGGCCGACATTCTCACCAAAGGGCATCAACGCGATCAGCTGGGGCAAATGCTGACGCGAGCGGAGTTGTACGAGTTGCTCGACTATGCGGAATACGAGGAACGCGATCGGGCATATTTCGGGTAATGATATAGTCACAAAAAAGACGAAAAGGACGGAAGGGACAAAAATACAATTTTCCATAAACATCTCTACTCTAATTAAGATTTTTTTCGTCTTTTTCTGTCCTTTCCGTCCTGTGCTTTGTAGCGAATTTGCGAGGTAAGCAGATGACGACAGAAGTCTACTCGCCGGGTTTGGAAGGCGTGATCGCGGGCGAAACGGCCATTTCGACGGTTGCGGGGGGGCTGCGCTACCGCGGCTATCCGGTGGGAGAGTTGGTCGAGCATGCGACTTTCGATGAAGTCGCCTACCTACTGCTGTACGGCGAGCTTCCGACCGTCTCGCAGCTCGCCGATTTCCAAAAACGCATCTCCACCGCGCGTTGTCTGCCTGGCCCCTTGATAAACCTGCTGGGAGCGATACCCCGAGACGCATCCACGATGGATGTGCTCCGCAGCGCGGTCAGCGTCCTGGCGCACTTCGATGCCGATACGGAAGACTCATCGCACGCGGCCAACCTGCGTAAAGCCGAGCGGCTTCTGGGCGAGATCCCCGTGGCCATTGCGGTGCATCATCGACTCAGCAAAGACGAGCCGCCCATCGCGGCGCGGCCGGATCTGGGCCATGCCGCCAACTTCCTTTACATGCTGCGCGGCAAGGAGCCGAGCGCCGCCGATGCTCGCGCGCTCGATGTGTCGCTGATTCTCTACGCCGAACACGAATTCAACGCCTCGACGTTCACGGCCCGCGTGGTATGTTCAACCGAATCGGACCTGCATTCGAGCATCATCGCCGCCATCGGCGCGCTCAAAGGCCGGCTGCACGGCGGAGCGAACGAGAAGGTCATGGAACTGCTGCAACAATCGGGCGGCCCAGCCAATGCGGAAAAGTGGGTGCGCGAATTGCTGGCGCGCAAAGAGCGCATCATGGGTTTTGGCCATCGCGTCTACAAGACCGGCGACGTTCGCGCCGGCATTTTGAAATCCTATGCGCGGAAGGCGGCGGAGGCGTCCGGCTCCCTCCAGTGGGAGGAGACAGCCGAGATCATCGAGCGTATTCTGGGCGTGGAGAAGCACCTTTTTCCCAATCTTGATTGGCCGGCCGGCCGGCTCTTTCACGCTCTGGGCCTGGAGATCCCGCTATACACGCCGATTTTCGTCATGTCGCGCGTAGCCGGCTGGAGCGCTCATTTCATCGAGCAGGCGGAACACAATCGGCTGATCCGCCCGCGCGGCCGTTACATCGGCCCAGACGCACGATCCGTCAAGCCGATCGCCGAACGGGGCTGAGAATTGTAAAACGCAACAGCGCAAGTTACTCAAAGAGCCGAGCGACAGGCACGCAAAATCCCGACAATTCCGGTTCTCCGGACAGTTCCTCGTGGACGTTGAACGACTCTGGCTCGGCGTTCAATCGATACACCATCACAATGCGGTCATAGGGATTGAGTACCCAGACTAACGGCACGCCTGCCGACTGATAAACCCTGATCCTTTCGTGGATCTCTTCAATGGTGTCGTTGGGTGAGAGGATTTCGACTGCTAGCGTGGGCACGCCGTCGATCAGCGTCGTCTCTTGCGTTTGATGGACGATGACAACCTCGGAAAGATACACGACATCGACGCCAACCGTCGTATCCGGATCGCGGCTCAAACGAACGCCCACTTCCCCTCCGAGCACCTGGCCGCGCGGCGTTTGCTGCTGGCGACGCCATAGCTCGAGTTCCGTTCCTACACAGATCATCGTGCGGCTGTGATAGCGATTGCGAACAGTCATAGGGCGTTCCTTGAGTTCTCCGGCAATTAACCAGCGTTCCATACCATTGTCGGGCAACGCAAGCAGTTCTTCCGTTGTTATGGGAGTGGCAACGGTAGCCATATTCTTTCACCTCTTGTTCGCGGAACCGCCACGATTATACCTTCGCGAATGTTCTGTGCCTATGCGGAGCGTCCCCTTCTCCTCGTTCCCACGCTCCGCGTGGGTACGCAAGCCCGGCCGCTCCGCGGATCGGCTGGCGGCGACTTGATGTCACAATCTCTCATGCACCGGTTGCACTTTCTCGAAAAGCAAACCGACAAATTGTTCGAGCAGCTCGCGGTACTCGGTTGCGGCGATTACCTGGACCTGTTGGAGGAGACGGCGGCGGCGTTCGAGGCGCTCGACGAACCCTTCGACGCCGATCGCGTTCAATGCGTCCAGCGATTCTTGAAGTGCCAGCAATTCATCGACCTCGCCATCCGACAGCTGCTGGGCGCGGTCGCCGTTGCGTTCGATCCAGGCGACCAGCTCCGGCTGCATGGCTTTCTCGTACAAGCGGCGCAGGGGGGCGACGCCGTTGGCCGGGTGCGATTCGTTCATGCGCGGCAGTAACCGTTCCAAGGGCATCGTGCGCAGCTCATGGACCGTCAGTCCCAGGGCACGGGCGCAGGCGCTGATCGTGGCGTTGCGAAGACGGCGATGCTCTCCTGGCAAGAGGATTTGCCGCACTGTATGACGATTCAGTCGGGTGATGCGCGCGAATTCTTCCTGATTCCAGCCGCGCTCCTGCACCAGGCGCGCGATCTTATCGGCGAGATCGTCGAATTCGGAGATGTCGCGCGCTGTCCCCATAAAATCGATCCTACTCATCCACAACCTCAAGGAACAGAGAAATTGCCCGCAGCATCCGGCGAGCGGGGTCGCGTTAGCGCCCCGAGAAGTCAAGTCCTCGGGGCGCTAACGCGACCCCGCTCGCCGTGCACCCTCGCCACGTCAAGCGGCGTGTTTTCTCTGGAACTTGCGAGGGCACCCCTGTAAAGTGAGGATAATGCCGCGAGCGCGGCCACCTATCAGAGTGGAAATAACACAGCCTTTCCTTGCAGCGGGGAAACCGGATGGAAGCTCTTTGGAAATTCATTACACACGACTGGTACTTCTTTTGGCCCCTCTTTCTCATGTCGTTGACGGGGCTGACCCTGGTTATCTGGCGCTTGCTGCTGAACCTCAATGGCAGCACCAACATGAGCGAATTCCTCCCGGAATTTCAGCAAAAACTGGAACGGGACGGGGTGGAAGGTGCGTTGCGTTTCTGCCGCAGCCGCACTGACATCATCCCGCGCCGCCTCTTCGTCGCCGGCCTGGAAACCTCCAAGCAAGGGTTGGCGGCAGTGCGTCGGGCGATGGCCAACGTCATCGAATTGGAGATCATGCCCGATCTCAATTTCCTGCTCCCCACCATCCTGGCCATTGCCAAAATCGCCACGATGGTCGGCCTGCTCGGCACGGTCATCAGCATGATCGGGACCTTCAATGAGATTCAAAAGTCGCAGAGCGGCAGCGACGTGGGCAAGCAGGCCGGGGCCATCGGTCTGGCTCTGTTCGCCACCGCCCTCGGTCTCGTGACGGCCATCCCTCTGGTGTTCACACACGTTCTGTTCAAGGCGTGGGTGGCTCAATTCGAGACGCGCATGAAAAGCTCAGCCCAGAAATTGATTTTGCTGCTCCAGGCAAAACCGCCGGCCAAGAGCGCCGCTTCCGCGCCCCAAAGCATCACTCCGGGCGCCCAGCCCTCGCCGATGCCGCGAAGATAAATCCGAATAGGTGGCATTATGAGCAAAGAGCGTCGTTTCCTCGATGTCTGGATCATCGATACGAACACGGTCTATCGGGAAGTGCCTTTTCCCGTCGTCTCCGACTGGGTGCAGCAGGGCCGGCTGCTGGAGAACGATAGGTTGCGGCGTTCGGGCACGGCCGAATGGTTCCCCGTCGGCAACTCGCCCGAATTTGTTCCGTATTTGCCGCGTCCCGAACCCGATCGCGTGGAGGACGCCGCGGAGGCACTGGAGCCGGTCGAGTTGGATTTCCGCTGGAAACGGCCTCTCCCCGACGATGAAGATGACGTGGACATGATTCCGCTCATCGACGTGAGTTTGGTACTGTTGATTTTCTTTATGCTGACCGCTACCTCAACCGGTCTCGCTGCCTTTATCCCGACGCCGCCGGCCGAATATGGCGCCATCTCTCCCAACACCGAAGAAGTGCAACTTAACATCAACATGGAAGGCTCGGGGGACGACCGTCATCCCGTTTTCTCGTTCTCGGTCGGCAACAAGTTCCTCGATCCCACCAAAGATACCAACCTGGCAACGATGGATGAATTGCTCAGCCGTTTGGAGGAGCACGTCAAGAACTTACCCAATAAGGTCGAAGTGACCATCAACGCCCATCCGGATGTGAAATCGGGAATCGTCCGCGATCTGACGGCGCGGCTGGAAAGCGAGCCGTTTCGCAGCCATATCCTCCAGAAATACATCGGCGTCTCGGAGAAATAACCATGTGGAAAGTGCGCCATCAAGGTTCGCCGACGGCGCGAAGCGATCTGTCGTTGGCCCAGGTGGCGGAGGGCTTGGCGGACGGCCGCTGGGAACCGACCGATGAAGTAATGGGGCCGAACGATTCAACGTGGGTGCCGATCGAAAGTCATCCGCAACTGGAGGAGATCGCCGCCGACCTGGAGCCGCCCCCGCCGCACCATTACGACGACGAGACGCGTCTCGACATGACCGCCCTCATCGATGTCTGTCTAGTGCTGCTCATCTTCTTTATCCTGACCACCAGCTATGCCGTCTTGCAAAAGCGCCTGGAAGCACCCGGAGTCAGTGCCGGGAAGGTCGGCCCTGCCGTTGTCACCACGGAGAAGGTGAAGCAACAAATGATCTGGGTGAAAGTCTATATGGAGAATGGGTCCCCCGTGTTCAAGGTGGAAGATCAGGTTGTCGCAGCAGACGAATTAGAGAGCAAGCTGCGAAGCTTCGTGAAATCAACCAGCAAGACGCAACTTTTGTTCGAGCACGACTACGATGTGCCGCAGAGTGCCGTGGTCACCGTGCTGGACGCGGCCAAGGGAGCGGGCATGGAGAAAATCAGTCTCGCCCTGCCGGATAAAGGTAAGTGATGTGGCATAGGAGATGAAAAAAAGCGGCCGGCCCCATACGAGGGCCGGCCTTTTTATCGCGTTGTCGCCCAATCAACGCGACAAAGAAAAAATACCATTTTCTCGCCGATTTCCCAATGGCCCTTTCGTTACATCTTCGCAAGGTTGACTCGCTTGACGGTCCAACAGTTTGCATTGCCTATTCCGCCCCGATATGGGCGCCTTTCTCCGCCACCGAGCGCTTCATGAGCAACACGAGAACGACAAGTCCCACACCCAACGCGGCGCACATCCAAAAAACGTCGAAATAGGCCAGCGACGACGCCTGCTCCTGGCGAAGGTTTTCGAGTGCCTGCCAGGTCATTTGCTGGGAGCCGGCAGGGTCGCCGGTATCCTGGAAGAAGAACGCCTGGCTCCGTTGTGAGAATTCGTTGAGCGTTGGATTAAGTGGATCGAGGAACTCGCCGACGCGCGAGACGTGGAATTGGAGACGGCGTTGCTCAATCGTCTGGGCCATCGAGGTGCCTACGCTGCCGCCTTCGTTGCGGAGAAGGGCGAACAAACCGACCGCCGCCCCGCGAAGATGTTGCGGCGTGTATTTGAAGGCCGCCACGTTGAGTGGCGCGAAGATCATCGATAGGCCCATAATCGTCACCACGCGCGGCCAAACCACTTGCCACGGGCTGATGTATAGGTTCATTAGCGCCATCCAGTAGCAGCCGCCGGCCATGACCAGCAATCCCCCGGCGATCAGCCAACGAGCGTCCACGCCCCGTCCAAGCAGAGTACCAACAATCAGCATCACCAGAATAGAGAAAACACCGGAGGGCGACTGCACCATTCCGGAAACATAGGCGTCGTAGCCGAAAAGCGATTGGAGCAGACCCGGTAGCGACGTGCTGGCGCCGTAGAGAACCGCGTAGGCACAAAAGATGATGATGCAAGCGGCCGCGAAGTTGCGCTCTGCCAGCGGCCGAAAGTTGACCACGGGATTGGCGATCCGAAGCTCCCGAACGATCAGGAACACGAGTCCCAACACGAACAGGATCAAGAGCGTTTGGATGCGCCAAAACGGATCGCCCAGCCAATCCCATTCCTGGCCCTTGCTGAGCATGATTTCCCAGCAGGACATGACCAGGGCGAGCAGCCCCAGCCCGATGTAATCGAAGTTCAGAGGCCGGCGTCGCAGCTCCGCTCGCTCTTTTTTGAGATATTCCGGATCGGCGACCACGAAATAGCTCATTAGAAGGGCGAGGCCGCCGACGGGGATGTTGATGTAAAAGATCCAGCGCCAGTTATACTGGACCGTTAGATAACCACCCAGCGTTGGGCCAACGACAGGTGCCAAGAGGGCCGCGATGCCGAACATCGTCTGAGCGGCGCCCTGTTTCTCGGGTGGGAACGCATCGAGCAGCACCCCCTGGCTGGAGGGCTGGAGTCCGCCGCCGGCCAAGCCCTGGAGCACGCGGAACAGGATGATCTGCCCCAGGCTGGTTGCCATGCCGCACAGCCCCGAGGCGAAGGTGAAGACGGCGATGGAGATCAGAAAATAATTGCGCCGGCCCAGGTGAGCGGAAAGCCAGCCGGAGATCGGCAGAATGGTGGCATTGGCGGCCAGGTAGCTTGTGAGGACCCACTCGCTATCCACATTCGACGCCGACAGGCCGCCGGCGATGTAGCGCAAAGCGACGTTGGCGATCGTGGTATCCAACACCTCCATGAACGTGGGGATGACGACGGCGATCGCGACAATCCAGGGATTGATCGCCGGCCGGCTGACCGCGCTTGGAGCTAGAGTCGCGCTGCTCATGAGTTGTGTTCTCAAGTTTGCCGAGCCGCGCCCGCAACAGAACGGCGAGCGGGGTCGCGTCAGCGCCCCGAGAGAAGAACACTCGGGGCGCTGACGCGACCCCGCTCGCTGTTCCCTTACTTTTGCGGCGCCGTGGGCCCTCGCGGTTGAGAGACGCTGCCGCTCACTCCCGCTTGCGGCACCGCGGAACCCTGTGGGAGAGGATAAAACGCTTGCAACATTTTCCCGGCATTCGGCACGTTTTCGTCCACCGGCTCCTTGTAGTAGACGAAAGGTTCAACCGATAGACCGACGAACAGAGGCGACGTCTCCGGGTCGTAATCGACCAGCTCGATGCGAACCGGCAAGCGCTGAACGATTTTGACGAAGTTTCCGGTGGCGTTCTGCGGCGGCAACAGCGAGAGCGTTTGGCCGGTGCCCATTGTAAAGCCGGTGATGCGGCCCTCGTACTCGCGTCGGCTGCCGTACATATCCACTTCGCAGCGCACCCGCTGACCGATGCGCAGGTCCGCCAGCTGTGTCTCCTTGAAGTTGGCGTCGATCCAGATTTCCGTAAGCGAACGGACGGCCATCAACGACTGCCCGACGGCGACGTTGTTGCCGGGGTTGACGTTGCGGCGCGTCACCACACCGTCGATCTCGCTGACGATGTCGCAATAGCGAAGATTCAGCTTGGCCTGAGCCAGATCGCTTTCAGCCTGTTCCAGCTTGGCTTTCGCTTGTCGGATTGCCGGCGCCTTGGGCATAATCTTCGCGATAATCACATCCAGTTTGCGACTGGGATCCAATGAGTAGAAAGTCTCAAAGGCCTGGTTGGGTGTTGAGTCGAAGGAGGTCGGAACGTAACCGAATTGGGCCGCACTCTGCAAGAGGGTCGCCAGGCTACTCTGGACTGCAGAGAAAGTCTGGTCGATGTTCACCGGCACGTCGGTCAGCTCCTTGCCTTTTTCCGGTTTGGCGGGCAGCCCCAGACCGGCACGGAGGGCATAGATCTCTTGCAACGATTGCTCGACGGCCGCTTCATCGACCTTGACGGTTTGCCGCCGTTGGTCGAGGTCTTCCTTGCTGATGCCCCCGCTCGAGCGCAGCTCTTCGCCGCGCTTGAGATTGGCCTTGGCCAGTTCGAAGGTAGCCTCTTTGCTATGGAGCGTGGCCACTGCCGCGTGGAGGTTGGCGATCTGCGTCCGAACGTCCTCCATGGCGTGTTCCATCTTGTACCGATTGGCATGCGCCTGGGCCACTTGACTGCGAAACTGAGCTTCGGCGGCGATCAGATCCGCCCTGGCCGTGTCCACCGCCGCCTGCCGGATCGCCAACTGAACTTGATAAGGCTCCTTGTCGAGCTGGACGAGCAAATCGCCCTTCTTCACGCGATAGTTGTCGTCCACGAGGACTCGCATCACCTGTCCGGAAACCCGCGGGGCCACGAAAGTCACATGGCTATTGACGTAGGCGTCATCGGTCGAAACCGTGTTCAGTGCCTTTATCAGCCACGGATACAAAAAGTACGCACCGACCGCCAGGACGATGACGCCTCCTACAAATATCAGCCATCTTCGCAAACGGCGCCTCGGCCTCTTGGTTTCCGAGGATTTAGGCGGTGCTTCACGAGGAGAGGTCGTGACCGCGCCGGCAGCCTGTTCGGTTCGCCCATCCGGCGAATCGTGCCGCTCCTCATTCGACTGAGACTCGGCGGGAGCCGGCCTTTCCTGGTTCGTCGGCTCTGGGCGGTGGTCAGCTGTGTTGTCCATGTTGCAGCTTTCCTCTTTGTAAGCCGTACACGCTCCGAGTACGTGACGCCTTCAATCCAGCCCGCTGAGAGGAATTGTAGCAATACGTATGCCTGGAAAGCCGCGGCATCGCCTCGCTAGCGACGGCCAGCCCACTCCTGCTCCCGCTTCCGTATCGTGTCGGCCAGTGCATGCCAAAGGTCCAGCTCCAGATCGACCCACGACCCGGCCACGCCATGACGCAGCGCCGCGAGGTAAGCGGCCTCTGTAAGCTCGGCGGCGAAATTCTCCACGAAGATTTCCCGGTCCCTGCTCGTCCGATTGCTGCCGTTCATCGATCATTCCTCGCTTGGTGGGCGTTCCTCGCCGCCAGGCGCCGTGCGGCACAGCAATTTGTTTACCGAGTTCGCGGGCTATGTGCCAGCGGGCACGTTCTTCCCTGAATAAGTCCTCTTCGCCTGCTCCCTTTCGACGTAGGTGTCCAGCACGGCCCGCAATCGCCGTCCGGCGCGGGCGCGGGCCAGCCAATAGATTCCCACCGTCGCGGTCAACGTCAGGACCGCGAAAACCAGCAGCGACAGTTGGATTGCCTTGATGCTCCTCGTTTCAGTTGCGGTTCCAGAGGCAAAAAATGCCAGGGGGTGTTGGGGGCCAAAAAACGTCCGAGCGTTTTCGCAGAAAGACTGTTCTAACACTCAAGTAACGAATTGTCTAAGACAAGGGATTAAAAAACTGTGAAAGCGTTTTCGCGTTGTAGTAACGCTGAATGGCCTGATCTTTGACTCCCAGACCGCGCAGCGCGAACCAGACGGCCTGCTCAACGAGCTTCGTGCGTGGCACTTGGTAGTCCACCACGGGATTGGCGGGCCGTAAGTAGTGCATGAGGGCGACAGCCAGGTGATGCGTAAACCATGCGCCCAGATTCGGAAGAACGCCTCGTCCAACCGTATCGCCACGGGCATGGGCGGCTCGAAGGCAGTCCTCGATTTTGGGAAGCCAGAAAGAAGACACCTGCCGAAGCTGGAGATTGGCGAATTCGCCATCCTCCATCAGGCTGCGAAACATCAGCCGCATGTGGATGGCCTCGTCATCGTCTTTAGGAGCGCGGCCATTCACCTTGCGGGAGAAAAGGAAATGAACGATGGCAACCAGGGAGGCCGTCGAAGGCTCCAGAGCCTCCAGCCATTCCACGGCCGGATCATGGGCATGGCAGCAGTAAAGCAGCATGGCCGAGTACAGGGCTTCTTTGTTGGGAAAGTGCTTGAAGAGAAGCGCCTCGGAAACGCCCGCCGCCTCGGCCAACTCGCGGGTGGTCGTGCCGTGAAAGCCCTTGTCGGCGAAGACCCGGCGAACGGCCTTCACAATGGCCGCCCTCCGTTCTTCCTTCGATAGTTTCGAAGTCGCTTTCATCGCACGCCTCGGCTTGCTCTCCAGTAAGTGTACGCTCACTAACCGAGAAAGACAAGCGTGGTAGGCAAGCTCAATCACATTATTTATTCTTCGCTCTTCTTGCGGTCGGATTTGAAATCGTCCGGTAAGAGTTTGGGACGTCCGAGTGCAGGATCGGCGGTTCCTTCCTCACCTTCGGTGCTTTCGGGTTGGTTAATGCGAGACCCTCCGCAGTCCTTTGACGACGGGCCGTTCTCGAACGATTGCCAACCGCCGCCGAGTGCCCGATAAACTGAGATCAGACTGAGGGTGATGTTCCCGCGCGCGGCTGCCAGTTGGTCCTGTTGACTCACCAGTTGCGATTGCATGGTGAAAACCCGGTTGAAATCGACCAGTCCTCCCTTGTATTGCGCTTGAACCAGTTCCACGGAATCTTCGGTCTCTTTTACGCTCTCTTCCAGATGTTGAGCTTGCAGCTGATACTGAAGGAACGCCACCAGCGCGTCTTCAACCTCGCGGCCGGCGTTCAGGACCGCCTGTTGATACTGGAAAACCCGCTCGCGGCAACGGGCCTTCTGCGTGCGGACGTTGTTGATGATGCGGCCATAGTTCAGAATCTTCCACTGAAAATTCGGCAGGATCAGGCCGGTATAGCTGTTCTCGGCAAACAGGCGGCGAAGATCGCTCGCCGTGTAGCCGATGAAACCCGTCACGCCGATTTGGGGATAGAGATCGGCTTCGGCCACGCCGATCTGGGCACATTGAGCCGCCACCTCCCGCAAGGCCCGGCGCACGTCGGGGCGGCGCTGGAGCAGTTCCGCCGGAATGCCCACTGCCACCTTCGGCGGCGCGGATGGGATGGATGCCTCGGCAAGTCCGGGAAGCAAATCCTGGGGTGGTTGGCCGAGCAAGACGCAAAGCCGATGGTTTGCTTGTCGCAGGCCAATCACCAGGGGTGGAATCGACGATTCGGTTTGAGCCAGGCTGGAGCGGGCTTGCTTCACATCAAGGGAGCTTGTCTTGCCATCTCGCAACCGCGCCTCGGCGAGGCGGAGCGATCCTCGCTGGATCTCGACATTACGTCGAGCGTAGTCGAGTCGCTGCTGAAAGGTGCGGATCTGCACGTAACTGGTGGCTACGTCGGCCAGCAGCGTCACCAAGGCATCGCGGTAGCTCTCGACCGAGGCGCCTAGCTCGGCGTCGGACGACTCGATGGCCCGTCGGAGGCGTCCCCAAAAATCAAGCTCCCAGGAGGCGTTGAAGCCGGTGGCCCAGATGTTGAAATTGGTTGGCGTGAAATTGGTTGAAGGGAAGTTGGCCGGGAAAAGACCTTGCGGGTTCCCGAATAGGTTCAAGTTTTTGCTGAGCTGCGCGTGCAGATAAGCGCCCAGCGCGCCTTGCGACTGCGGGAAGAGATTGCCGGCCGAGATGTTCCGCTGAGCCTGGGACTCCAGCACGCGCATCGCTGCCGTCCTCAGGTCTCGGTTCTGCCGATAGGCCGTTTCGATCAAGGAATTGAGCACCGGATCATGGAAGACGTTCCACCAGGCATCGACGAGGGCCGGCTTATTGACGAGAGAAGGATCGGCGGCATCGATCCACGCCGGTGAGACGGCGGCGGGCGGCTCATGGAAGTTTGGCCCGAGTTTGAAGCCGTTATGCACCCACTCGCGGAGGGTAGTGCAACCGGCGGCCAACACAGCCAATCCGCACAGGACAGCCAGTGCCCGGCGTGATCCCGCTCGCACGAGTCGGATCCCAAGGCCCTGGCGCATATCGCCCCTCCGTGGGAAAATGCTGGCGCGCACAAAGCCCGACCCTGGAACCCCTCGAATCCAGGATCGGCAGACAGGGGCGGTTCATTCGGTTCATGCGGAGAGAAACCCCATAGCAACGGAGAAGAAACGGGTCAAGATTGACTAAAGAATCTCGGAGCGATCTGCCCTTGACATTCTGGAGTCTCGTGACTACCTTTCGCCGACTTTCACGCCGAGAGCGGGCACGGAAATTCAGACGCACCGTCCGAAATCGCGTCTGGGGTTGGGCGTGGTGTGAATGGAATCACACGGGGGAGGATACTATCATGGGCAAGATGCCCTTCGTTGGCTTGATCGGTGCATGCAGTATCGGCATGCTGTTAACAGGATGTAACTGCTGCAACAGGAACAGCACCCGCCCGTATGGAGGCGGAAGACCGGACGCGGGCATGGGCTTGACTTCGCGTTCACGAAACTCAAACACCTCAACCGCCCCTTCCGACAGCCTTGCCGGGAGTCCGTATGGCTCGTCCTCTACCACCGGCTCCAGCATGTCGTCCACTTCTCTAGGAAGCAGCGGAAGCAGCGGTCTCGGTGGGTATAACGCAACGATGACCACGCCCAACACCTCCAGCAGCGTGACGCCGATGGGCGCGAGCATGACAAGCCCGAGCAGCATTTCCAGTCCGATGAATCCCAGCAGCACCACTTCGCCGGCGCTGCCTGCTTCCGGCAGCAGTCGATCCTCTTCAATGGGGATTCAGCCCGTCAGCAATAATCGGATGAGCGATTCGACCACGGTAACAGATGCAGGCTACCGTTCAGTTGATACCGACTCTACACCGTCGCTGCCCATGAACGGCGGAGGTCGAGGCGTTCCACCGCCGCCGCCGCCGGCTACTTCGGATATGTACACGCCGCCGCCGACCATCAGCAAGTCGAGCAGCACCAGTGCGGCGAGCACGACGAGCAGCACCAGCAGCAGCTCATGGCCGGCATCGTCGGCCTCGCTGCCGCCGCCGTCACCGCCGCCGAGCAGCTCCTTTAGCTCTCCGTCGCAGAGCATGAGTTCCAGCAGCTTATCGAACCCGTCCAGTTCGAGCGGGATGACGCCCTCGAGTTCCAGCAACTCGCCGATTGGGCCGGGTTATCTCAAATAAGGAAAAGGAAGCAAATCGATCTCGATAGAGGATGAACAGAGGAGGGTACGATCTACCCTCCTCTCTCCGCTTTTCTACCCTCCATTTTGTGCCGCCCCAAGCAGCTGGGTGCGAATCTCGGCCGGAATGTCGATGGATTCCAATTCGTGAATCCCCGGCCGCATCCGGCAGCAGACTGCGCTAATGCGACCCTTGGCCACCGGCTTCCCCTCGTGCGTGAAATTGAACGAATAGGTCACGGACTTGCGGCCGACGCGCTCGACCCGGACTTCGATGTCCACCACATCGTCAAAACGCACCGGATGCAGAAAATCACACGTCGCCGACACGCGCGGAAAACTGACATGTTCCACGCCCCAGTCCATCGACACCGACAGGCCGCGCGAGCGCAGAAACGCTACCTCGGCGAACTCCATGTAGCGGAAATAATTGCTGAAATGGATGATGCCGGCCATATCGGTATCGGCGAAATCAACGCGGCGGCTCACGCGAAACGGCGCGGTCATAACCAACTCTCACGAATTCACATGTTGAGCATAAATTGCAGCTGTCTCTGCGGCCATGCGGTCGGCGTGGAAGCGGCCATGCACCGCCTCCTTACCCTTGCGGCCCAGTTCACTGCGATGGGCGGGATTGTCGAATAATTGCCGGAGGGCGCGGGCAAGGTCGTGGGGATCTTCCGGCTCGACGAGCAGCCCGCCGCCGGTTGATTCGATCAACTCCGGAAACGAGCCGTGTCGCGGCTGCACCACCGGGACGCCGTTGGCCAATGCCTCCAAAACATACAACCCCTTCGGCTCCCGGTATGTCGTCGGCACGGACAGTACATCGATGTCGTGGAAGAAACGCACTTTGCTCTCGTGGTCCGGCGCTTCAACATGAAGAAAATGTTCTTCTACTCCCCGCTCCTTGAGCTTCTTGCGAATGTCCTCGAAGTAGGCATGGTGGTTGCCGCCGAGCCAACCGGAGACGTGCAGCCGGCATTGCTCTGTTCCGGGCGTTTGCTTGAACAGGTGGAATGCCTCGGTCAAAACGTGCAGGCCCTTTTCCGGACAAATTCGTGCGAAATAGCCGATCGTGAAAGGGCGTTGTTGTTCAGGACGCGGTCCGCCGTGGCCGGCGAGATTTAAACCTGGATGGACCACGTGAATGCGCGAACGCGGGATAGCAAGATAGTCGGCCATGAAATCGGCGTAATAGGAGGAAGTGGCGACGAAGCCGTCGATTTCGCGGCAGTGGATGCGGACCAGGGCAAGGCAGCGACTGCGGTGCGATTCCGGCAGCGATTCAAGAAAAATGTCATCGCCCTGGAGCGAACACAGAACCGGCACGCGCAACCGGCGTTTCATTTCGTGAACCAGGCCGGACAGAAGCGCGGCGGTTAGATGCACCACCTGCGGCTTCACTTCTTCGGCGAGCCAGGTGACGAGTTTATCCACTTCCTTGCTCTGATGGCCGTGCTCCCCTTCGAGGATGGATACGGTTAAATCGCCGAGATCCGCCGCTTCAGTTTTAACGGCGAAACGCGACACCCAACGCAAGAGCGTTCGGGCATCGAGCAGGCGGTCGAAAAACCACGGCGTCCGGCGAAAAAGGCCGAGCCTCTGTTGCAGGTAGACGTTGATTCCGCCGAGGAAGACGCGCTTGTAGCTAACATCCGGCTCGTCGGTGCGCAGTGGCGTGTAAGTGGGGATTAGAAGCGCATCGTGTCCCTGGCGGATGAGGGCGGCCGCCAAGGTGTTGTCGTGCAGACAGGAGCCGCAGAACATGCCGCCGGCCCCCGCGGTGATGTAGGCAATGCGCATGGCTCCTCCATTACGCCGGCCCTCAACCGGCGAGCTTCTCCGGCACCGGCTCGGGCAGGAAGAAGGACAGTAAGAAGCCAGCGAGGAGGACTGAGCCGACGACAAACCCAGCAGCATGGGCCATGTTCGCGGCTTCTTGTATCGGAGTGAGTTTGCCGCTCCCCACTGCCAACAGACCTGCGACTTCACTGGTCACCAGCGCGAACGAAGTGCCGAGGATGCGCCCGCCGAGATTGGCGGCACAGCTCTCCCCGGTGCCACGCAGATGAACTGGATAGACGGTCGGCAGGTAATTGCCCCAGAAACTGAACTGGGCTACGGTCAAGAGACCCGTGAAGAAAATGCCAACGTGGAACCAGGTGAGCTGGATAGGCTCCTCGCCGATTTTCAAGGTAAACAATTCTCGATTGTGTTCTACCCCATAGTAGAACACGAGCGGCGCCAGGAGCAGACAGGGAACCAGAAAAACGCGCAGCAGGTTTCGACGGCTGACGATGTACACGGCCAGGCTCGCCAGCAAGAATCGTCCCACCAGGCCGCCAATCTCCTGGGCGGTCCCATAGCGTCCCGTCATTTCGCGGGTGATCGCGGCTTTTTTCGTCTGCACTGCTTTGGGATCGTCCGTGCTCAATTTCGAGACCTGCTCCTGGTAGGTCGGCATCGACTCGATCATATACTGCACCTGCTGAATGCCGCCGAAAGCCACGCCATAGCTGCATGCGAACATCAGGGTCGTGACAATCGTGGTCCGCCTCAATTCCGGTGAAAACAACTCGATGACGCTGGGGCGTTTCAGAGTCCCCGCTGCCTTCTTCTGCGCCCAAACCGGCGACTCCGGCATGAACGGACGGATAAGGATCAGCGGGATGGCAGGGATAACTCCGGAGAGCAACGTGTACCGCCAGGTGGCATGGCCATTGGCCACCGCGCCGAATGCTCCGGTAAGAAACTCGGGCATCTGCAAGGGCGGCAAATTCGAATGGTAGTGATTGAAGAACAGATAAGCGCCGGCAACCGTCAGGCCGCCGAGCGATGAAAAGGCTTGGGTATAGCCCAGCACCCGCTCGCGCTGATCATGTTGAGGGAAAAGTTCCGCTAGCCAGGCGATGGCTGCCACGAACTCCACGCACACCCCGATCAGCGTCAGGCAGCGGAGCACAAGGAACATGGGCAGCGTTGTCGAGTAGCCGGAGGCAAAGGTGGCGATGGCGTAAAGCAGGATGCTGAATGTTAGGACGCGACGACGGCCGAGCAGGTCGGTCAAGTAGCCACCTACTAGTCCGACCGCTCCGCCGGCCAGCATCGGTACCCAAAAGAGCAGTCCTTGCCAATGCCGGCGGACGGCCGGATCGGCGTTAGGCAGCAGCTCCCCAAGCAACTCTCGGCCAATGTACTGCATGATGAGCAGGACGTAGATATCGAACCCGAAGCCGATGGCGGCGAGTATCAGAATCAGCCAGTGCCGGAAAGTCAACGATTGCCGGCCGGTGGGAAGATCGGAAGCCACAAGACATCTCCACGTGGAGAGAGCGAACTAGGAAACGACAAAGAACGGGCGGTAACGCCTCTTGTCACGTTATCGGACGTGTGCGGGGATGGCCATGCGCCGCGGCGGTCATTCCGGCGTGACGATTTCCAACAATTCCACCGCCGGTTGTTCGTCGCAGTGGATCAGGGCGAAACGCCCATACGTGGGACGCGGTTGCTCCAGTCCGAACCAGTCGATCATCGAGGGTCCGGGTTTGACACGAAGAAACGCCGTCGGTTCGATTCGCCGCATCACGTTGGCATTGATTAAGACTCGGCCCAGGGGCGTTTGCCCGGCGAGAATCTCCTGGCGAACCGCCTCGCTGCAATAGTGGAAGTTGACGCGCATCAGCCCGAACATCACGACGCGGCCCGTCCGCTGGAGCGTCAGCAGGATTTTCCGCGCATAGGAATCGCCAGCCACCCGATATTCCAGCACCTTGACATCAACCGCGTCGCCGTGGTGCGCCTCGACGGTGACGGTCATGTGGTGCTCGTGAACGAGCAGGCGGTGATAGGGCTGGGGCACTCGTCCGGGCGGGACCAATTCGCCGCGCGTCATGTATTCGGCCGGCGGGAAGAGAGCGAACAACCCCTGAACATCAGTGCCGGCCAGCTCGGAAGGAAAATTCATACGGATAATTGTATTAGGGGTGGGACAGCCGGCTCAGTGGCCGGCGCGGGACGGTCGAGCACGCTATCGACCAGATAATAGAGCAACTCACGAAGTTCGGTGGGCTGCATGTCATCGGCGATGGCCTCGGCGCGGGCGCGATACTTCTCGACGAGCTTCTCGGCCTTCTCGAAAACGTGCGCGTTGGTGAACAGCTGGCGCACACGTTCGAGAGTAGGTCCGGCGAGTTGAGCCGGACCATCGGGTGCCGCTCGGCTCGCGGCATCTACAGCAGCTCCGTCCGGCTCGCGCTGCAATAATGTCAGCAGCTCCTCGCGCTCCGCTGGCTCCGAGCCTTCCAGGGCCAGGGCCAGTAACAGGGTTGGCCGGGCGGCCAACACGTCCTGTCCTGCAATCAGCTTGTTATCGTCATCGCCGTCCCAATCTTTCAGATCGTTGAGGATCTGGAACGCGACGCCGAGGTTTTTGCTGAGTTCGGCGACCGCTTTTTCATACCCATCGGCCGGTCCTGCCAGCCGCACACCGGCGTACAACGCCGCCTCGAATGCTGGGGCCGTCTTCAGAGCGTAAATCTTCAAGGCATCGAGCGCGGTCAGCGTCTTATCGCGAGCATCGCGCCACAGCAGTTCCGCCCCTTGGCCTTCGGATAATTTCAAGTGAGCATCCGATAATTTATTGAGGATGTCGGCGGCGCAATCGCCGCCCAGCTCTTTGCGCTCGCGGCTGACCAATCGATAGCCGAGGCCGATGAGATAATCACCAACGTTGATGGCCGTACCGACGCCGTACTGTCGGTGCAGTGTAGTCCGGCCGTAGCGGAAGGTATCGTCGTCCTCAATGTCGTCGTGAACGAGCGATGCTTTGTGAAACGCTTCGATCGCCAGCGCCGTGCGCCGCACCGCATCCGGGGGCGCGCAGCCTTCGACCGAAAGCGTACCGGGCGCCCCCTTGAGTGCGTCGTAAGCCGCGAGCGTGATGAACGGCCGCGACCGTTTGCCGCCCTGGCCCATCCAATCGTAAGCGATCATTTCGTGCTGGGCGAGTGGTTCCTGGCGAGCCGGGTCGCGTAAGCGCCCGGAGGACGCTTCGGAGTGCGATTCTCGGGGCGCTGACGCAACCCCGCTCGCCCGTGTGCGCGGCGCCAGCCGGCTTAGCTCCGGCTCCTCGCAGATCTGATGCGCCAGGCGTAACAGATGCACGAACGTCTTTGTCCGTATCGTCGGAGGCGGTGTTTTCAAATCAATCAGCTCGGCGACCCAGTCTTCATCGACCGAGGTACTCTTGCAGTTGCTCGACAATAGCGGCGCGGCCACGCAGGGAATGCCGGCAAGGAGGATCTTGTCGATCGCTTTCTCCAGCACGTTCAGGCAGGCAACGCCGACGATGGCATCGACATGGCCGCTGACGATGATCTTGAGCACGATCGGCGTGCCTTCGGAGACCAGCACTTTATAGCCGAGATCCTCGGCCTTGGTCTTGAAATCGGCGACGGAGCACGCGCCGCACTTACGGCAATCGAGTCCGAACTCGTCGTAGTCGGCCGGACAGCCCTCGGCATGCTTGAGACAGTGCGGCAACAAAAGCAAACGCCGTTTGAAGTCGATGGCCTGCACCTGCTCGCGCCAGAATTCATTGGCGATGCACACCATCGTGAAGCCGAGGTACTGCTCCTCAAGCCCCATGCGGCGCAGCATCTCCTCGGCCATCCGTTGCAACTCCGGCTTGGTCAGCGGCCGGGAGCGATCCAGCGTTTGGCCGAACCGCGCCGCCTCAGCGCGGATGCGATCGCGCATCTCGCGCGTCTGGGGCACGACTTTAAGGTGCGCGGTGCTGGGGCGTTTGTCTTTTTTTTCGATTGTGAGTTCGGCAGCGAGAGCCACGTTCCATTCCTCAGTGAGTCCCTATCGCGGATGGCCTGGAGCGGCAGTCGGAGAGGCTCGCTGGGCCGAGCGGAACGCCGCTCAGGAAGATTATCCGAGACGACGGCCGAAAAGCCAGAGCCACCAGTCATGAAAAATAGCTGGGAACGCAACTGGCCCGCCGCCCTCTTCCGTTAGACGAACCGCCTTGCCTCTGTATTCACGCGCGCATCTCCCCGCGAAAGTACCGCCGCGCTCGGCCGAGCGCCGCCACGCTGAAGATGATCGGATACAGCTTCTCGAAATACCACAGCTTCGCGAAGTAGAAGCCGATCGGCGTCGGTTGCGATAATCCACCCGCTTCGATGCGCTCGATCAGCCAAGCCAATCCGCGTTTGACCGCCGATTTCGCCGATGACCCCGCGTCGAGCAGCACTTCCACGGCCAGGGCGGTTTCCTCAATGCTGGATGGCGTGTTCGCCGCCCCACCCCAACCGCCGTCAGCATTCTGCACCGAAAGTAGCCAGACGATACCGCGTTGGGCCGGTTCGCTGGTCATCAAGTCGAGATCGCGATAGGCAGCGAGTACGCGGGCCGTGCCGTAGGTGGGATTTTCATCATCGAGGGCGTACTGATTGCCGAACCATAGGGGGAGCCAGGAACCCTCCGGACGTTGG
>Ga0070738_10003225_pt1 | contig 22021 bp, 26 predicted proteins | sample Coa_R2_2_FD_66446 | JGI IMG/M metagenome (GOLD analysis project Ga0070738, IMG submission 66446) | Surface soil microbial communities from Centralia Pennsylvania, which are recovering from an underground coalmine fire - Coalmine... | ecosystem: Environmental > Terrestrial > Soil > Unclassified ... | reverse complement strand
CGGCTTCGGGCTTACCGCCATTGCTGTTCACAACGGTGCCGCCTATACTCTTCTTATCGACTTTCACTCCAGGTACATTCTGCGGGCCGCCTACAACCGGCCGAGCAGCCACACACAGTAGTGCAAGAAGAACCCAGGTCATTTTGCGCGTTAGGGTTCGCATCCGCAGTCCTCCATTTGGATACTTCCGGTGCCCCGTACGATGGTGAATGGAGACTAGGCTGGTACAAAAAGAATGTCAACCCAAATACGTTTCCGCGGTCGTGATACAGATTCTTCCCTAGAAACACATTATTTTAAGGAGCGGCCTTTAGGCTACGAATACAAATACCAGCCTCACACGTTCACTGTGATGCCAATCACAGCCAATGCTTTTTTGGCGCGATATTCATACTGCCTTCAAGAGCGATTTATGAGGGGAGCCGCGTTGGTCATCAGCAAGCGCGACAGTAAGGCTGTACGTGATGCTGTGGACCACTGCTGTGCACAAAAACACCTGACGCTTATTAATTAGAGCTCGGCATCGCCAACGAAGGAACCGTATGAAAAAACCCTACGCAGTTCTCGTGTCTTTAATGCTGGTGCTGTTGGCCCTGCACGTGAATGGCTGCGGAGGCAACACCCGGAAGTCTGCAATCGATGATGATGATGATTCATCTACAGCTTCTGCCCCACAGCCGGTAGATGCGGCGACTGCCGGTTCGATCGTGGGTCTAGTGAAGGTCGCTGGAACTCCGCGCAAACCGCGAGCTATTAATATGGCTGCGGTGCCCAATTGCGCGAAAATGCATTCCTCTCCTGCCACCATCGAGGACGTCGTACCGGGCGACAACGGCACACTGCAAAATGTCGTTGTCTATTTGAAAGGGAATTTCAGGCAGTATTCGTTCGATCCCGCGAAGTCCGTCGTAATGCTGGATCAGAAAGGCTGCACTTACGGCCCCCACGTCCTTGCACTCATGACGGGGCAGCAACTCCAAATCTCCAACTCGGATCAAGCCTCGCACAACGTCAATGCTGCCCCTAAGCTGAATTCCCGCTGGAATGAATCACAGCCTGCCGGAGCGGCTCCGGTGATCGAGTCGTTTGCCCGGGCCGAGGTCGGTATTCCTGTAAAGTGCAATGTCCACCCCTGGATGAAAGCTTATATCTCTGTATTTTCCCATCCTTATTTCCAAGTCACAGGGGCCGATGGCTCATTCAAGATTGGCAACATCCCACCTGGAACGTACACGGTCATTGCCTGGCACGAGTTGTATGGCGCCAAAAAACAGACCATCACCATCGAAGAGAAGCAGCAACAGACTATTTCCTTCACCTTTGGAAACAGGGACCGCTAAATCGGTCAAATGGGTGAGAAGAGAAGAATGGCGCCTTCGCACGATTTTCGATTCTGCCCTCCCCGAAAGTCGCCACGATGCCGATGGTTCGAGTTCAGGCGGAAGAAAGAAGAAAATGATCATCGACAGGGGGCGGGGAGGCGCAGAAGCTCGCGTACAGGAGAACTGTTTTTTGTTCTGCGCCTCGTTAATTCTTCGCTAATTCGTAGGCATATTCGCAACAGGTGTCGGTGACATGGATCACACAGCGGCTTCAAAGAATCAGGTCGTTTACTTTTGCTGGATAGATTCGAGGTACTGAACGACTGAAGCTATCTCGACTGTGACGCGACCCTTTGCGTTCAATTCCTGAAAAAGCGGTCCCCAAACGGGCATTTGAGGTGTTCCGTGGGCCGGCGATTTTGTTCCCCGTGTAAGGACGCGAGCGACGTAATCGGTTGGAAATTTCCCATTATTACGTTTCGCCAACACGGTTAAATCGGGCGGCGGAACCTTGAGTTCGGATGCCGCAGGGCCGTCTCCCCGGCCGGTTTTTCCGTGGCACGCAGCACAATACCATTTGAAGATATCCTGGCCTGACATTGCGGGTCCTTGCGTACGAGGAACTTCCGGCTGTGACCCCGATTGTTGTCCGGCTGCACCAGCGGCAAGGAAGAAGATGAGAGACATCGGTACCACAAGCAACCAGAGTCCGCGAATACACGCGAATATTCTCATAACGCCGCGCGAAGGTCCCATCCAGCTATGTGATGCGATGCAAGCTCTGGCTTGGCACTACTTCGCATGCGTGATCGGAGCCTGATCAATGAATGCGCTACAAAGACTTACCTGGAATCCAAGACGTTTTTGGCCTGTCCGGCGATCACAGTCGTTCGAATATATCTGCCCTGGTCGCGGATTTATCTTCGGGCAGTATTGATGCAACAGCGCCGCCGGTGCGCAGAATCAGCCGATTCCAATGGGCCAAGATAGAGTGAGCTTGATCGCAGGAGAGTGAAGGATGAACAAAGGCCGCCTCGAAGCTTTCAGTGACGGTGTTCTCGCCGTCATCATCACCATCATGGTACTGGAGATGAAATCACCAATTGGGACAAACCTCGGGGCGCTGAAACCCGTAATTCCGGTCTTCCTCAGCTACGCGCTCAGTTTTGTGTATGTTGGCATTTACTGGAATAACCATCACCACCTGCTTCACGCAACTCAGCGCGTTAACGGCACGAGTCTGTGGGCCAACTTGCATCTTCTATTCTGGCTCTCGCTCGTCCCATTCACGACCGCCTGGATGGGTGAAAATCATTTCGGGTCCTTGCCAGTCGCCGTGTACGGGATCGTGCTGCTGTTGGCGGGTGTCGCTTATTTTATCCTTACAAGGGCCCTCATTCAGCTTCATGGACCGGACTCAACTTTGGCAACGTCTATTGGACCCGACAGAAAAGCTAAGATCTCAATCGCTCTTTACGCGGCAGCCATTCCGCTCGCATTCGCGAAACCATGGATTGCTGGCGGCTTCTATGTCGTCGTGGCGCTCATCTGGTTGGTTCCTGACCGGCGAATCGAGAAAACGGTCGCAGGCTAGCCAGGCCTGAAACTGCTTCGAGTAACTCAATCGCACGGCGCGGCCCAAGGTGATAAGTTCCACCCTGCGGCGCCACCCTGCGCGAACCGCCCCACAACAAGTCGCGTTTCACCGGAACTCGCGTAAGCGAGTTAAACGATCCGAGCAGGAAGCTATCGAGAAGCGGCACAGGTAATATCCGCGACTCGGTAAAGCGCTCCGCCCGGGTGCGGCCGCAAGGGCGCGGACGCCTAGCTACTCTGGTTTCGTGATTACGGTGAGCATCTCGTAGGGATGACGAGCCTCTTTGAACCACAGCTTGGCGCGTTCACTTGCGTTCTTCGCCTCCTGCTCGGTTCGGTACCCTCCCCGCTGGTCAGCCAGGGTTCGATCCGCTCGGCGCGGTTCATGTTGCCACAATCTCTCTTCAGCAGGGATGCGAAGCTCAGGCGGACCGATCTCAAGTAATATCTCTATTCACCCTGAACAGCAGAGCACTAGGCGATGCCGGTTCTTTTCGGACGCCCGGCCGGTAGTGATTTCGTAGACCGGCGGATGTGAAACTGGTTCGCGTCTTGTATGCTCCAGGCCAAATCTCCGGTCACGGCGATACTGCACGAACATTCAGGAATAGTTTCAGCACGCAACCAATACTACGTTACCGATGCGATTACGCATCTTCGATTTGCGCGATTACTTTAGCGTGATCGACGCGATCAATGTTCCTTCCAAATTGCACGACGGCACGGCATACCGGTCCGGCGACCGTATACCGCGGCACTTATGGTTTAATATTTGTACACACGGCTAAATTCGGACTCGACCATGCACATTTGGGAAAAGTGGATCAAACGGCCTCAAACCGTCTGGGTGCGGAAGGTACTTTTCCAAATTCATCTCTGGACTGGAATCGCGCTTGGCCTTTACGTTTTCGTCGTCTGTGTTAGCGGCAGTTTGGCGGTCTTCAACAGCGAACTTTATTCCGCATTCCTGCCTCCACCAAAAATGGTCGAGATTACCGGGGCTCCGCTGAGCCGCGCCGAATTGCGGGCAGCCGCACAACGAGCCCATCCTCGTGCGGCGATCACGCGTATCAATATTTGGCCCGATCCGCATGAGGCCGCTGTTGTTTCCCTGGGCGTTCCCACCTACTCCGACCAAAGATTTATTGATCCTTACACGGGAAAAGATCTCGGCACGGCGCGCCCGATTGGGCTTCGCATGGTGAGCTTCTTTTCCCAGGTGCACATGAACCTGCTGATGGGATATGGCGGGCGGCTTATGAACGGCGTCGGTGGATTCCTCGCGTCAATCCTAAGTATCACCGGCATGGTGATTTGGTGGCCTGGAGTGCGTCGCTGGCGTGGCAGTTTGACCGTTGGGTGGAACCGTAACTTCAAGCGTCTCAACTGGGACCTCCATAGCGCGATCGGATTCTGGACTTTTGCGATTATCTTGATGTGGGCGATCACCGGCGCGTACCTGGTTTTTCCCAGGCCCTTCGACACTGCGATGGCGCTGATTCCATATGGTCGCCTGATCGATTTTCGTGTCATTGCCCATCCGATTCACGTGGGCGACTTCGCTGGGTGGCCGATCAAGGCGCTTTGGGTGATTCTCGGGTTCGCGCCGCCTGTTCTCTTCGTTACGGGTTCCATCATGTGGTGGCATCGCGTGCTGAATCCGTGGCGCAAACGCGCATTCGTGACGCGACCGCAGCCAAGCGGTCTTGCTGTATCCCAGCTTTTAGAGGGCAGCGCGCTGAACTCGGAACGATACGGGATCTGAGATCTAAGCGGCGACAATCTGTACGTTGATGCCTTCGGGATCCTTGACGTGGAAACCCGCATCCAGGTTCTCCTCCGGGGTGACACCGCGCCGCTTCAAATCGCGCGTAACGGCTTCTTTGTCGAAATGGTCCACGGCGATCGCGAAGTGGTCCACGATTGCGGTCGGCTGTTTATGATGGAGCGAAACCAGCGTCTTGCTTATCCCAAGCCGCACGATCTCGTTCGGCTTATCTTGGCTGACCACGCCAAATCCGAAAAGCTTTTCGTAAAACTCGATTGATCGCTGCAGGTCGCTCACCTGGATACTCACATGATCGATTCTTGTGCCCTTGAATCCGGGTTCTTGCGGCCCCGCTGCTGCCGTCCCGCTGGCCGCCGCGAGCATGGCGAGTCCGCGAATCAATTCACGCCGCGTGAGCAGGCCTCTCTCGAAACTCGACACCAGGTTCGAAATGATCGCTTCCATGCACCCTCCTTTGCGAATGTCGCAAACTGTTTACGCGGACTTCTTCCCCGCCTTGATCGAGTTATATTCCGCAATAGCGCGCTTCGTATTTTCGTTGTCGATATCCGGCTTGAGCGTGCCGTTGAATTCGTCATAAATCCGCACGGTATTCATTACGATTCGTTCCGGGCCCATCCAATTGTCGAACTTGCCCATCTTTATATCGGCCGCGGCCTGCCCCGCGCTCATTCCGGCATCGTGCCGTTTCTTGGCTTCGGCTTTTAGGACGCGGAAATACTCCGCCATCTCTGCGAGTTCCTTCTTTCCGCCCACCGGTCCATGCCCCGGAATAATCGTGTCCACGTCCATCTTCATGATTTGGTCTACGCGATCCAGCCATTTGCTGATGTACCCGTTGTGTGCATAGGGCACGACGTAAAAAAACGCCAGGTCGCCGGCAAACAGAATCTTGTGCTGCGGCAGATAGGCCGTGATGTCTCCCCAGGTATGCGCCGGCCCGGAAAAATGGAATTCGACCACGTTGCCGCCGATGTGATAAATCAGATTGTCTTCAAACGTGACGCTCGGCGGCACCAATTTGCGGACTTCAGTTCCGTCCGCCTGCCCCTCTTGCTTGGGCCACGATTTCGGCGTCGTCGGCGCCGCTTTCAGCACCTCCTGCCGGCAGTAGGGGTGGCTCAAAATCTGGGCCGGAAGGAAAAATTGGTTCCCCGCAACATGGTCGCCGTGGTGATGCGTGTTAATGAGCTGGGCGATCGGTTTGCCACCTGTGGCCTTTTTGGCTGCTGCAATGAACGCCTTCGTCTGTAATGGGTATCCAAGCCCATCGAGAGCCACAGCCCAATCGTCGCCTATGAAAAGGCCGGCATTCGAAATGCCCGCATTCGGAAAGCCGGTGCCACCCTGCTGCTGATAAACATAAACGTTGGGCGCGAGCTGCCGAAATTCAGTCTTCCACGTCGGAGTCACCGGATATCGCGGGTCCACGGGGGGAAGCGGTGCCACCGATGGCCATCCCATTCGGCTGGAGGATTCGTCCACCCGCGGCGCTTGGCTGGAAGAGGCCTGGCCCCAAACCGCGTCCATGCCTATTGCCAGCATTGATGCCGCGGCAACCGTTCGCGACATAACTTCACGCCGTGTCAATTTCTCTCCCATTCGACCTCCTCGCATTGAGAAACGATTTGCGCCGGATTATGGTCTCCGTGCGTACCGTGGTCAATCGCATTTGCAGCCCGTGACGTGACCGCAGAGCCGCGCGGCCGGCGTCAACGCATCCTTTCGTCCGGCTTGAGCAGATGCAGCGGTGTTTCGCCGAGCAAGGCCCGCCGGCAATTTGCCAGCGCGTGCCGCAAGGCAACCTCGTAGGCATCGGCAACCGATGCGGAATTGTGCGGCGACCCAATTACGTTGGGTAATTGCAAGAATGGGCGGCTCATGCGGAATTCTCCGTGCCGTACTGGCTCGATCCACCATGCGTCGAGGCACGCCGTGAATCGCGGCCTGGCCTTCAAGTGATCGTAGAGCGCAGCCTCATCAATGATTTCGCCACGAGCCAAATTGATCACGATGGCGTCTTCTTTCATCAACGAGAGTTCGCGCCTGCCGATCAAGCCCTGCGTAGCGCGGGTCAGAGGAGCGCTGATGATCAGAACATCCGCTTCCGCCATCAAATCGCCGAGTCGGTCCGGCGTTCCGATCCAGTCGGTTTTTTCGTTGGTCGCGCCCCGGCGGTTAATTGCATGAATGCGCATGCCCACGCAGCGCATCAGCCGCGCCGTGGCAGCGCCGATCCCCCCGAACCCAAAGATCCCGCAGATCCTCCCGCGCAGCATTTTGGTCGGCACAAATTGATTGAATTCGCTGCGGGCAAGATTCTGATGCTCGACCAGCAGCCGCTTTGCAGCCGCCAGCGCCATCGCAACCGCGTGTTCGGCCATGGGCTCCGCGTAAGCTCCCGCGTTCTTCCCTATCGGCACGTCCGCGGGCAAATCGTTCAGCGGAAGATAATCGAGCCCGGCGCTCAGGAATTGAATCAGCCGCGCGTTGCGAAGGAGCAGCAATTCTTCAGGTTTGAGTTCCTTCGCCGTATTTCTTGCGAGCAACACCTCGGCGAGCTTCAAAATTTCGCGCCTGCTACTGTCATCACGTCCGGCCAAGTAATGAATTTCGGCAATATCGCCAACTGCTTTGGAAACGATGCTTCGCTCCGTGTCTGTCGGCTGAAAACTAACGACGAGTATCATCAGATCACCTGCGTCGAATGTTTGGCGCGAAATCCGAGTCGCTTCCTACGCCGTTCACACGGCCAGAAAAAGATTGACTCCACAAAGTAAGCTCGCCAATCTAGCGCCCCGCGGGAGGAGATATGCGAAGTCATCACAGGTCCTTTTTCGGCGCTACATTTCTGCTCTGCGCTTTGTCCATTGCCAGCTCAAGCCGAGGACAATCACTGCCTGCAACCCCAAACCAATCGCAGCAGGCAGCGCCTCACGCGCCTGATGGCTGGGAGCGGGCTGTCATCGTGCCTGAAAATCCAAATCCGGTTCCATCTCCTCGCCATGATATTTCTGGCACCTGGGAACCGGCCAATGGCCCCGGTGACGGAATTCAGGGCACCGGCTCGAAATCCATGCCTGCTGACGGCAAGCATGAGCCGCCCTACACGCCGCTAGGCCTCGAGATGCTGAACCGCAGCAAGCCCGGTAACGGCAACCGAGAAGTTCTGCCCGCCGACATCGACGATCCCGTTTTTTTCTGTGATCCGCAAGGCATGCCCCGCGAAGATCTGTACGAGCTTCGCCAGACGCAGATTCTACAGACGCCCTCCAAACTCATCATTTTGTACGAATTCGACAAAATTTGGCGCGTCGTCTGGCTCGATGGCCGCGAATTCCCGAAAGATCCTGAACCCCGATGGTTCGGCTACTCCACCGGTAAATGGATTGATGACACAACGCTTGTCGTCGAAACCGTCGGCACCGACGAAAGAACCTGGGTCGACAAAGCCGGCCGCCCGCATAGCGGCGATCTCCGGATCGAAGAGCGCTTCCATCGTGTCGATCGCGATCATTTGGAGCTCACTGTTACAATTGACGATCCAAAGATGTACACCAGCCCGTGGGTCGCCATGGATAAATTTCCATTCCGTCTGTTGCCCGACGATTTTGACGTCCGCGAAATGATCTGCTCTCCTTCGGAAACCGCCGAATACAACAAAGTGGTCGGCAGCCAGACAAAATAGGAGGCTCCATGAAATTCGTTCTTGCAGCACGCTTGCTGTTTGTCCTGACCCTTTTCGTGATTTCCTCCCTGGCCCTCGGCCAGGAACCCGCGAGAAGGCCCTCTGCCGCCAAGGGAGAAGATCGAGCCGCATTGGAGAAACAATTGTGGGAGGCCGATCAGCAATGGCTGTGCAGTTCCGGCGCCGGTCCTTACCACAAGGACTACAAGGAATGCATCGAATTCCGCAACCAATACTGGACGAGCGAGTTTTTTGAAATTTCGCCCGAGGGCCAGGTTCAGACCAAAGCGCAGATGATTGCCGCACAGCGCGCCGCGCATCCCGCTCCGGGCGTGGGCCCTTATCCCGATGATTTCAAGCTGATGGCCGTTTACGGAAATTTCGCCCTCGCCACTGATCACACGCGTCTCACCCGCCAGGGTCCTGACGGCAAGATCACCGAGGTTCAGGTTCGCGTCTTGCGCATGTTTGCCAGGGAAAATGGCAAGTGGAAACCGGCAGGCGCGGCTCTGGTGCCCATACAAAAGTAGGGAATCTTATGATCTTCAAGCAGTTCTATCTCGGCTGCCTCGCCCACGCTTCGTACCTCATCGGCGATGAAGCGTCTCACACCGCCGCCGTCGTCGATCCCCAGCGCGACGTGGATGGATACCTAACGTTTGCAGCCGAACATGGCCTCCACATCAAGCATGTCTTCCTCACTCATCTGCACGCAGACTTTGTGGCTGGGCATCTGGAACTGCGCGATCGTGCCGGTGCGACGATCTATTTAGGCGCAAAAGCGCGGGCGGCATATGCATTCAGTCCGCTGCCTGAAGGAGCCGTCGTTGAGTTTGGCGCTGTACGTCTGCAAATCCTCGAAACGCCTGGCCATACTCCTGAATCCATCTCCATTCTCGTTTACGATCTCGCCCGCTCGCAGCGCGAGCCCTACGCGGTACTGACCGGCGACACCTTATTTGTCGGGGATGTCGGCCGTCCTGACCTGCGTGCCGCACTCGGGTGGTCGGCGGCGGACCTCGGTGCCCTGCTTTACGATTCTCTGCGAGTGAAACTGCTCCCGCTACCGGACAGCACTCTGGTTTATCCGGCGCATGGCGCGGGTTCGCTTTGCGGCAAAGCCATCAGCCAGGAAACCGTTTCCACAATCGGCGCGCAGCGGCAGTTCAATTACGCTCTCCAGCCGATGAACCAGGCAGCTTTCCTTCAACTGGTCACCGCCGACCAGCCCGAAGCTCCTCCATATTTCACCTATGATGCCGTGCTCAACAGCGAAGAACGTCGCACCCTTGACGATGTCCTGGCTCACGAGCTAAACGCGCTGTCGCTCGACCGCGCCTTGGAACTTCATGCCAATGGCGCGCAACTCCTCGACACGCGAGAACCGGCCGAATTCGCCTCCTCCCATCTAGCTGCGAGCATCAACATCGCCTTGAGCGGGCAATACGCCACCTGGGCCGGTACACTACTCGATCGCAGCCGTCCCATTGTGATCATCGCCAATCCCGGACGTGAAAATGAATCGGCCGTCCGGTTGGGCCGCATCGGATTCGACAATATTGCCGGATTCCTGAAGGATGGGGTGCGAAGCATGGAGGCACGTCCAGACCTGGAGAGATCGACCGAGCGCCTCAGCCCTGCGGTGGCCGCCGAACGCCTTGCCGGTGGCAACCCGCCCGTAGCCATCGACGTTCGTACCCCGCGCGAACGCGACGAGAAACACATCGAAGGCAGCCTCGGCATTCCACTGAATCATCTCGTGGAACATCTGACCCAATTGCAGCGCGACCGCCCCATTTTGCTCTATTGCGCGGGCGGATATCGTTCTTCCATTGCCGCCAGCATCTTGCAGGCAAATGGATTTGATCGCATTAGCGAAATTGCCGGAGGCCTTGCCGCGTGGGAGGCTGCGAGCCTGCCGATGCGCAAAGCGGCCCCCGCATCCTGAAGTTCGTTACGCCGGGTCGACCCGGTATACCCAGTCGGGGCGAGCGCTGCCATTCACACGCTCGAGTATCTCTTCCACAATGCTGTGCTGCGGCGCGAGCGTGCACACAGGATCCGTTGCTGCCGCATCGCCGGTCAGCAGAAACGCCTGGCACCGGCAGCCTCCGAAATCTCGCGCCCGGCGGTCGCAACTCCGGCAGGGCTCGGGCATCCAGCTTTCATCGCGAAAGCGATTGAACGTGGGCGACTCCTCCCAGATCCAGCGCAGATCGCGCTCCCGCGCATTCGGAAAATCCAGTCCGGGGATCACCATAGCCGCATGGCACGGCAGAGCGCGTCCGGAAGGATCGATCAGCAGCTGCTGATGGCCCCAGCCGTTCATGCACGGCTTGGGATATTTCGCGTAGTAATCGGGAAGGACAAATTCGATGCGCAGCTTGCCTTTCAGCCGCTCGCGAGCCGCCTCCACGACTTGAATCGAATGCTCGAGCTGTTCCCGCGTCGGCAACAAACCCTCGCGATTGCGCAGCGCCCAGCCGTAATATTGTACGTTCGCGATTTCCAGCCGGCGTGCGCCAGTCCCCTCTGCGAACGCGATCATCTCTTCCAGCCGGTCGAGATTCCGCCGGTGAACGACCATGTTCACCGTAAACGCGACCGGCCGTCTTCGAATGATCTCCGCCATTCGCAGCTTCAATGCGTGGCTGCGAGTGCCGGCGAATTCATTCGCCGGTCCCTCTTGGCTATCTTGGAAACTTAGCTGGATGTGGTCCACACCTGCGGCAACGAGTTCATCGAGCCGCCCTCCATCAAGACCGGCTCCCGAGGTGATCAGATTCGAATAGAGCTGCGCCGCGCGCGCCGCGCGGACCAGTTCGGTCAAATCAGTCCGCGCCAGAGGCTCGCCACCCGTGAGGTGCAACTGCAAAATGCCCATCTCGGCAGCTTGCTGGAAAATCGAAATCCAGTCGGCCGTCGAGAGTTCGTCCGAGCGCCGCCGCATCTCAGTCGGGTTCGAACAATAGACGCAATGCAGCGGACAGCGATGCGTGATTTCGGCGATGAGCGCCCGGGGCTGATACTTCATGCCACTTCCAGGACACCTCTGTCGCGCAGACGCGCGAGAAGCGCCACGGCCTCCGTCTCGATTCTAGCCGGTTGCGCCGTTGGATAAGTTCGCTGCAGTTCGCTAATGATCTCCGCTAGCGTGCGCTGCCCGTCGCAAAGCTCCACGATGGCCCGCGCGGGCCCCTTGAGTCGCAGCGCCCCTTCGGGAATGAGCAGCAAATCCTCCGCACCCCCGGCCGGATTCAGCCGGCATCCCGGCGCAAGCCGCGGAACGCGATTGCGCTCCAACTCACTCACGCCGTTGCTCGCTCAGCTTCCGGCCGGAAGGCTCCCGGCGGAGGCCAGGCCGGCGACACGTATGCAAAATAAAGCGCGTCGAGCTGCGCCCACAAAATGTCGCACTTCGCGCGCAAGGCTCCAAGCGCCAACTCCTGTTCCTTGAGCGTGCGCGCATGCTCGATCACCCACGACAGCGCGAACTGTGCGTCTTCCGGCGCCTGCGTCAGCCGCGCATCGAAATAAGCAAGACCGCCGCTCAGCCAGGGATAGTGCTGGCGCAAACGGTCGATGCGCAGTGCAATCAAGTCCCGAGAAAACAATTCGGTCAGCGAAGAAGCCACCGCTTCCAGAAAACTATGTTTCGACACCAGATCCAAATATGCATTCACAGCGTAATGTACGCCCGGCAAAATCCCGCGCTGTGATGTGACTTGCTCTCGTCCCAGCCCGGTCGCCTGCGCCAAAGAAATCCATTTTTCGATCCCGCCGGCATGAGTGCCGTCGCCATCATGATCGACGATGCGCTTACGCCACGCGCGCCGAAATGCAGAATCCTCCGTCCTCGAAAGGACGATCGCGTCTTTGATGGGAATAATGCTCTGGTAGTAGTAGCGGTTCAGCGCCCAAGCCTGAAGCTGTCCGCGAGTGAGCTTGCCTTCGTGCATCAACAGGTGAAAAGGGTGGCGATGATGGTAGCGCTCCGGACCGATTGCCCGCAGGCGCGCTTCGAGTTCCGTAGGCGCCATGCGCTCTTGCTCTTGGGCCGGCGTCACAGCGTGAACTCCATTCCGTCTTTTGCCACTTCCCAACCCGCATCCCGCACCATGCGATATTCCCTGCTCTCTTCATCCAGCATTGGATTGGTGTTGTTGATATGAATGAAAATTTTCCGGGGGCGCCGCAGCATTCCCAGCGATTCCAGAGTCCCGCCCGGTCCGGAGACCGGCACGTGCCCGATTTGCCGCGCCGTTCGAGTTATGCCCGCGATTCCCACCGGCTCGTCGTCGCTCCAGAATGTCCCGTCGAAAAGTAGGATATCGCAGTTGTCGAGCCGTTCGCGCAAGGCATCAGAGATTTCCGCGACCCCCGGCAGAAACGCCAGCGTTCCTCCGCCGGATTCCGGCGACAGCAAGATGCCGATCACCGCGTCGCATGAACTCAGTTGTGCCGCACGTGACGCCGCGACGAACCCGGGAAAGCATCCGCGCAATGACAACATTTCCATGCGCGCCCCGCCCACCGAAAACGGCCGATTCGGCACGAGATCTTCCCAGCAGACCTGCCCCGGAAAGCGCGCGAGTACGCCGAATATGCTGTTGTCTTCCGTAAGGATCCTCCGAACCGAAGACGTGGCATAAACGCGGAACGAGTGAAATTCACGCAGCAGCAATAAGCCCAGCGTCTGATCGGCCTCTGCGCTGGTCAGGATTACGCTTCGGATCGGAGAGTTACGTGTTCCGCCACGCGGCCAAAGCTCGGGAGTGGAGTGAATCTGCGCGAGAAGGTCGGGGGAGGCGTTGATCAGGTTCCACCCGTCCGGGACGGAGTTGAAGGCGAGTTGGACTTGGGTGCGGCCGACACCGGGAAAGCTGCCGTCCCGCACGCGGCGACAATTCACACACCCACAGTTCCATTGCGGAAAGCCCCCCCCTGCCGCGCTGCCTAATATCTTCAGGCGCATCAGCAGGCAGGATAGCAGACCAAGCTAACGCGTGTCGCTGCGTGTAAGGCCAGAAACCTGCTGACCCTTACTTCGACGAATTAGATCTCGCCGTTGCTGTAAGAGTTGATTTCGCAGCTCAGGCAGATCTCTTCAACTTGCGGGGTCTCCCATTCCATGATGCACCCTTTCGAATGGTGAATTTGCTGCTGGCGATATCGTAGCAGGGTTTCGCCGTTCGGTGCAAGCAGTACCCGATCGTCGGAACGCCAAGATCGAATTTGCAGGCTTGCATCTGTTCTTCCTCACTCCGGGTCAGGAAATCAGCGGGTCCACCCTGCGCCTTATTCCGGCAGAATCAATTTATGCCCTCTGCCCGGGCTGTGTCCCACCATCGAAAAGCGCGGCCAATGCCGATGGCCAAGCCAGAGAGCCAGTAGTGGAACCCCCATCATCACCACGAAAAGCCCGATCATAAACAGAACCGCTGCTGCTGGGGTTGTTAGAGGCGGCATGGCGTCCTCCGTTTCAGGTTGGCTGGCCTCGGCCCATCAGCCTTCTCGGCCCCAAAGAGCCTGACGTGACGAAACTCGTGAGGCCAGCCCAAACTTACATTCGCAAATTGACGGGATTATCGCGGTGACGCGGGTCACACTCGCGACGAATTGGAACGCATGAAGACAGGAATCGGCTCGAAATTCGCCTGTTGGGTCAGTTTCCCGCAGCTTCCGCGCCCCGATCGCAATAACGCGCTAAACTATCTTTATCGCTCGGAGATCGAGGCACCTCCAATGACTGTAGGTTTCTGGTGTGTGGATTGCCAACGATCGGTGCGCCTCGATCTCCACGGAAATTGCGCATATTGCGGGAACCCCGACCTTCGGGTCATTGAGAAATGGCAGCCGTTCACATTCCTCTGGAAGCTCATACGTATGAAGAAGTCCCGATTCATTCTTGCTACGGCGCTGGTATTAGGCATAGGTCTGACGTTGTGGACGACTGGGCGCCGCAGTGAAACGCCGTAATATCAAGCGATTACCCGGCCGCCATTTTTTACCTTCATCGGTTCGTTTTTTCGTAAGGCAAACTCGTTCTACGCGTGAATGCGTGACCCGATTCTCGGCGGGTGTCAGAACCGCGAGCATGGATAAGGTTCGCCGCTACCTTCTCCGTTGCTGCCTCAGCCCCTCGCAGCGCCTACGTGGAAGGAGTGCGCGATGAAAGAGGCAAAATCACTCGAATGGCGGAACCTTTATCAGAAAGTAGTTTCAGAGCACGACCCAGAACGTCTGCCGGAGCTAATCGCGCGTGCCGAAGTCGCGATTTATTCGAGGATCAGACACATGCACAAGCAAAAGATCGATGATGCAGAAAAACAAGCGTTAGAAGACGCACTCCGTGCGTTGAGGGACTTGAAAATCCAGCATTTCCCCGGCTGGAAGTGAATCCTCAAACGATGAAAGCACGCACGCGGCTCTGCCTCTCCCTGCTAAGTCTGCTCGTACAAACTTTGATTACCGTCTGGTGCATTGCGGCTGGCCGCAACGGCAGTGGCTCCATTCTACGATCGGCACAATGAGATAGAATCAGTCCGGCCTTGACTCCGAGCCGGGTAGAGCCGCGTGCGTGCTTTCATCGCACAACTCTCTCAAATGGACGGCCCGACTCTCATCGGGAGTATTGAAGATGGACCGCCGTAGTTTCCTGGGTCGTTCTGCCGTTGTGACTGCCGCCCTCATGCGAGGCCTGCCCAGCTCATCTTTTGCGCAAACAAATAACAGCAGCGGCCTCGCTTCTGGATCTCCGTCGATCAGCAGGCAATTTGCGCGTTGGGTTGCGGGGTTGCGCTACCAGGATCTCCCTCCGGCGGTAATTGATCGCGCCAGAGGCGTAACTCTTCACGCTTTGGCGTCAGCGCTCCAAGGGTATTCCCTGCCGGGCGGACGGGAGGCAGTGCAGATAATTACCGAACAATATCAGGGTATTCCCAACGGGGCCACAATCCTCGTGCACGGAATCAAGGCCACCAAAGGCGATGCGGCCTTTGCTAACGCCGAGATGATCTTGGCAGGCGGGAAGTGGGATACCTTCCGTATGCTGACCCATCCCAGCACGACCATCATCCCGGCCGCCCTGGCCGCTGCCGAAGCCGGGCAGGCGACAGGTAAAGAGTTTCTCACCGGGGTTGCCGCAGGCTACGAAGTCATGGAACGAATGGCCGGCGACTTTATTCCCACTGTGATGGCGCGAGGTTTTCACGCTGGCCCCGTATTCGGTATCTTCGGGGCCGCCGTGGCGGCTTCGAAGATCATGGGGTTTACCGAGGATCAGGTGAATAACGCCATCGCGCTATGCGTGAACTTAGCCGCAGGAAATCTCGAAAGCCTCGGACTGCGTGAGGGACCGGCCGCGCGTAATGCCATGCTGGCGGTTGCGCTGGCCCAACTTGGCCATCGTGGAGGCGAGACATCTCTCGAGGGGAGGGCCGGACTTTATCAGGCATATGCCGGCAGTAATGAGGGACACCTCACCTACAGCTTCACCGGAGACGTCCGCACCAGCCTCGAAAAGATCACCGCGGATCTTGGCAAACAATGGCTGTTCCTCGAAACCGTCTACCGCATCTACTCGGTTACGGGATACAACCTCGCGCACATCGATGTAACTGCGAAACTCTGCGAAGAGCACAACATTCGCTATCAGGATGTCGACCGGGTTGAGGCGGTTGTGAACTGGCTGGAAACTCAGTACCCGAGCCCTGCTTTTCCAACGCGGCGGGAGGACATCGGTGAGCCGGACGTCGGTAGTACGAGATACTATGCGGCTTACGGCGTAGTGAAACGCGGATTCCCCATGGTGCCGGGGGTCCCCGACCCGCCGGAAGTTTTGGAACTGATGAAGCGGGTCACCATTATTCCTTCACACCAGATGACGCTGTTCGGTCCGCGCATCACCATCTTCACCAAAGATGGCCGGAGCTACACCAAGCAGGCCACCGGACGGGAATTCATTTGGGATTTCTCCGAGGAAGCACGACGAATTCGCGGCATCGTCCCGAGTATCCCGATCCCAGCGGCGCAGTTTGAACAATTGATCGCGACCTGCCAGGAACTTGACACCCAAGACCGAGTCACCAAGCTAATCCAATTGACTCTAAAGAAGAACTAGCCGGAGACCGGCGCCCCTTAATGACGGAACTGTAGCGAATGACAGACTTTCCGCCGTTCGCATAGATTTGGCTGCGACATATAGAGGTGACAGTATGCCTTACGCGACCGCAGAGGATGGGGTCTCGCTTTTCTATGAAGAGGTGGGAGCGGGCAGGCCTGTAATCTTCCTGCATGAATTCGCCGGAGACTATCGCAGCTGGGAAGTGCAGTTGCGCCACTTTGGCCGGCGCTATCGCTGTATTGCGTTTAATGCCCGAGGATATCCGCCCTCTGACGTTCCGGAAAACCTTGCCTCATATTCGCAAGATCGCGCGGCCGAAGACATCCGGGTGGTGATCGATTGCCTCGGCATCGACCGCGTTCACATCGTGGGCCTTTCGATGGGCGGTTTCGCCGCGCTCCACTTCGGATTTCGATACCCCCAACGATCGCTATCGTTGTGCTTGGCGGGCTGCGGCTACGGCGCCGAACCGGAGCAGCGCGAGCGTTTCCGTGCAGAAACCAGGGCCATTGCCGATGCACTGCTCTCCACGAACATGCCCGCGTTCGCCGAGCAGTACGCCTATGGGCCCACGCGCGTTCAGTTTGAGAACAAGGACCCGCGCGGCTTTGCGGAATTTCGGCGCATGTTCGCAGAGCATTCAGCACTGGGATCGGCGAATACCATGCTGGGGGTACAACGCGAGCGCCCCTCGATTTATGACTTGGCAGATAAACTGCAATCCCTCTCGGTGCCCACGCTCATCATTTCCGGCGACGAGGACTGGCCATGTCTCATGCCAGGTATTCTGATGAAGCGGAAGATTCCCTCGGCCGCGCTGGCGCTTCTCCCAAACTGCGGTCACACCGTCAACCTTGAGGCTCCCCACGAATTCAACCGTATCCTGGGTGACTTTCTAGCACAGGCGGAGAGCGGGCGCTGGCCGATGCGCGACCCTCGTTCAGTCCGCGAATCGATCACCGGAATTCGGACGTAATAAGACAAAGACAAACATCCACGAGGCGAAGTTGAAATGACTGAGACGAGTCGAATCACAGATGCTGTCGTAGAGTTCATCACGAGCGTGCAGTGGCGAGATTTTCCGGCAGAGGCGGTGGATCTCGCGCAGCGCTGCCTCATCGATGGAATGGGTGTCATGTTGGCAGGCGCAACCACCCGCGGGAGCGCCGTGCTGCGCGAGTATATCCGCGCGAGCGGCGGCGCGCCGGAAGCGACCGTGTTCGCGCCGGATTGCTTCCAGACCGGGACGGCGTCTGCGGCTCTTGCCAATGCCGCCAGTGGGCACGCCATGGACTGGGATGATACGCAGTTGTCTTCTACCCCCGACCGCATTTTCGGGCTTCTGACGCATCCCACCATGCCTCCGCTGGCAGCGGCGTTCGCCTTGGGCGAACGGCACCACGTTTCGGGAGCCTCGTTTCTTTCGGCTTTCCTGACAGGATTCGAGGTGGAATGCAAGATGGCTGAAGCGATCCACCCCGATCATTACAAGAAAGGCTTTCATTCGTCCGGCACCGTTGGTGCATTCGGAGCGACGGCCGCAGCAGCGAAACTCTTAGCGCTGGATGCTGATGCGGTGGCCAATGCAATAGCCATTACTGCGAGCCTCTGCGCCGGCATCCGCGTGAACTTCGGCACCATGACGAAGCCGCTCCACGTCGGCCGCGCCGCCCAGAACGGCGTTTTCGCTGCCGAGTTAGCCTCGAGAGGGTTTACCGGAGGACGCGAGGCCCTCGATGGCCCGTGGGGCTTCTTTCAAATCTTTGGCCTTGGCGGCGAAGCCGATCCTGCGCGCATCTCGGGCGCCCTTGGCAATCCTTACTCGATCCTCAGTCCCGGGGTCTCCATTAAGCCCTATCCGTGCGGCGTGCTCGGTCATCCCACAATGGACGCGATGCGTAAGCTCGTCCTTACCCATGACGTCCAGCCGGAGCAGATCGCTGCCATCCGGCTCCGCGCAGGCTCAAATATCCTGAATCCATTGCGATATAAGGTCGCCCAAAGCGAGCTCGAAGCAAAGTTCTCGCCCCCGTTCATGCTCGCGGCCATTGCCATCCGCAGGAAAGCCGGGATACATGAGTTCAATGATGAATTCGTGCGCAGCCCGGCGGTCCAGCGGATGATGAATCGCGTAGAAATGATCCTCGATGCGGGAATCGAAGCTCAGGGATTCGACAAAATTCGCAGCATCGTCGAAGTGGATTTGATTGACGGAAGGAGGTTCGTCGAGCAAGCCGACGAGCGCTATCGCGGCGGGCCTGACTGCCCCTTCACCCGCGAGGAACTGCACGACAAATTCAGGGAATGCGCCGAATTGACACTGCCCCAAACCGCGATCACAGAAACACTCAGCATGCTTGAATCGCTCGCTGACGTTTCTGATATCAGCGATCTCGTGCGCGTCATGAGCGCGCCCAAGAGACCGAGCGAGACGGCGCTTAACCCAGTTCCCGCATCACCCAGTTCGCGATAGCGCACAGTTCGGCATCGGCGCCGCCTGTTCCGAGCAGTTGTATTCCCACGGGCAAGCCTTTCACTTCCATCAGCGGCAAGGTGAAAGCCGGGAACCCCAGCCAGGAACTATAGGATGGGAACGTGCGGCTGCCGGTGTGACTGAGCCCAAGCTTCGCGGGGCCGGAGGCGCCGAGCGTTATGAAGCCATCGCACAAGCTCGACCATTCTTGCATCAGCGACTGTACACGCCTTCGGTTCATGAGCAAGCGCTTGTAGTCCGCCACGGTCATTTTGTACCCGCGGCTCACAAGCTCCCGGATGCGCGGCCCTATCTGCTTTCCAGATCGCGCGACGTAGTCCCCGTACGGCCATCTCATTTCGTACGCAACAATCGCCAGCCCATCATCAACGCTGCCATCAAGTTCATCCTCCAACATGGCAAGCTCTGGGTCGTGCTCACGGCTCGCTATCTTCACACCTCTTGCCTCTAGCGCAACCAGAACCTCATTGAACGCTTCGCGGGTCTCCCCATCCAGTTCAAGCCAGCCGCGTGTATATAGACGCACAAGTTTTCGCGGCTTTCGTGGCGCAGGCGGCTCGGGACCCGAAAGAAATTGATTTTCTGGACTGCCGGCCGTTAACGAGATCTGGGAAGCAACCCGCCAGGTGTCTTCTAGAGACCCGGCGATGATCCCCAGGTGATCGCAGGTTGCGGAAACTGGATGAATCCCGCCCATGTGCAGCGTGCCGGCCGTCGGTTTGAAGCCGACTGTGCCGCAATAGGAAGCCGGTCTGAGTATGGATCCGATGGTCTGTGTCCCGAGCGCGACCGGCACCATTCCGCTCGCGACAGCTGCTGCCGAGCCGCTGGAAGAGCCTCCCGGCGTCCGTTTTGCGTCGAACGGATTTCTCGTCGGGCCGGATCGGCCGATTGCAAATTCGGTCGTCACCGTTTTACCAAGGATGACAGCCCCGCCGGACCTGAGCGCAAAGACACACGCCGCGTCCTGTTTTGAACGCCAATGTTTGAAAAGCGGAGAATTCATCTCCGTCGGCATATCCGCGGTCTCAATGATGTCTTTCACGGCAATCGGACATCCATCGATCGGGGAAAGCGGTTTGCCTGATTGATAGCGCTGAGTTGCTGCGTCAGCGCTTTTCCGCGCACCCGCCAGGTTAAGTGTGACGAATGCCTTGACCTTCTTGTCTCGTGCCGCAATGGCGTCTAGGCATAGCTCCAGGAATTCGCGTGGCGTCTGCTTCCCTGCTGTGAAATCGCGAAGCGCGCGAGAGAAAGAAAGCAGGTCCGGATTGTGCCAGACCTTCACCGTCTGCCGTGTGGAGTGCGATTCCGCCAATGGACCAAAAGCGACTCTGCCGGACGAAGTACTGGTGAACGCAGGCCGCCGGACATTGGGCATGGGAGGCTCAACCTAATCGAAGCCATTCGCCCCTGTCAACTGACTGAGAAACGCCTGCGTAACGGCTCGAGGTTGTGAACCACGTGAACTGGTGCTAACTATAAACCGCACAGAAACACGATTTTCTGTGACCTCGCACCCGCAGCATCGAGGAACGCACGTGCCGGAAGTGTCCGCCTTCGCCCGCAATGCGGCTAGCTTGACACAAGCCCGGAGGCCACGGCGTCTCATGAGCGCCGTAGGAGCTTCCGCACTTTCCACAAGCATCGAGTGGTACGACTTTTTACTGTACGGCGTCGCTGCAGCAACCGTGTTTCCCCGCAGGTTTTTCCCGGAATCCGATCCCTTCATCGGCACCGTGCTTTCCTTCTCCACTTTCTTTATTGGCTTTGCCGCGCGGCCGGTGGGCGCTGCCATTTTCGGCCATTTTGGCGACCGCATAGGACGCAGATGGTTGCTGATCGTCACAATGTTGACCACCGGCCTCGCAACCACGGGTATCGGCTTGGTGCCTGCGTACGAAACCATCGGCATCTGGGGCGCGGTGTTGCTTACGCTGGCGCGCGTGGTACAGGGCATCAGTCTTGGCGGAGCCTGGAGCGCATCGGTCTTGATTGCCGGTGAATGGGCCGATCCGAAGCGCCGCGGATTTATTGCCAGTTTCGCGCAAGCCGGCGGGCCATTTGGCATGGTCCTTGCCAACGCCGCACTAGGTCTGATGACGGCTGTTACCACAGAACCGCAGTTCCTCGACTGGGGTTGGCGGATCCCGTTTCTGGCGACCATCCTGCTGGTGGGGATAACGCTCTATCTGCAAATCGGTGTGCTCGAGACACCTGTTTTTACGCTTCACAAACAGAGCGGCACAATCGCCCGCGCGCCGGTTGCCCAAGTATTCAAGAAGCACTGGAGGGAGATTTCACTGAGCGCGCTGCTGCGCACAGGCCAGCAGGTTCAATTTTATATTTTTACTACTTACATCATCACCTACGCGACGCAGGAACTCGGATTCGCTCGCGGGTCGATCTTGAAGTTCGTCATGATCGAAACGCTCATTTCGAGCATGACCGTCGTGCTGTTTGGGTGGCTCTCGGACTCCTACGGCCGACGGAAGCTAATCGCGCTCGGCTGTATCCTGATGATCTTTTTTCCATTTCTCTATTTCGCCGCACTGGACACGAAATCCGCGCTGCTGGTTCCCCTTGCGATTATCCTCGCGCTGCCGCTGCAGGACCTGCAATACGGTCCGCAGGCCGCGTTTATTTCGGAAAACTTTCCGGGATCGTTGCGATACAGCGGATCCGGTCTGGGCTATCAGCTTGCATCGATCACGGCCGGCGGTCCGGCGCCCATCCTCGCGGCCATCCTGCTACACGCGTTTGGCACATCCCTGGCGATTGCATCATATATGGCCATTTGTTCGGCTATCAGCCTGGCATCGGTTTATGCACTAAGGGATCGCCGGGGCACGCTTGATCGCCTATAGCCTCTCGGCGTTTCCGCTTGTAGGAGTTTCTAAGGAAAGGTACTTCTGCTTTTTTGCCCTCTGATATAGTAGGGCGGATTTCGGCCTTGCCCGTCTCTTCGGATGCCGGCGGGAGGAACCTCTCTCCTCCAAGCGTTCAG
>Ga0070738_10003224_pt1 | contig 22024 bp, 20 predicted proteins | sample Coa_R2_2_FD_66446 | JGI IMG/M metagenome (GOLD analysis project Ga0070738, IMG submission 66446) | Surface soil microbial communities from Centralia Pennsylvania, which are recovering from an underground coalmine fire - Coalmine... | ecosystem: Environmental > Terrestrial > Soil > Unclassified ... | reverse complement strand
GTCGAACTCGCGCAGCCGCTCAATGACGTTGGCCCTCCATCGCCAGAGGCTGACGTTTACGAAAAACAATTTGAGAAGTACGTCGAGATTGTCGGCGCGCTGCACAAAGCCGGAGTGCCCATCGTCGCCGGCACTGACCAGACCGTCCCCGGCTACAGCCTGCATCGCGAGATTGAGCTGTACGTGCAAGCCGGATTCACTCCCATGGAAGCCATTCAGGCGGCTACCATCGTCCCCGCGCGCGTGATGGGTTTGGACAAAGACCTCGGTACCATCGAAGCCGGCAAGCGCGGAGATTTGATTGTCATCCACGGCGACCCCTTGCAGGACATACACAACACCCGCAATGTCGAATCCGTCGTGACCAACGGCGTGATGTACAACACGGCTGAGTTGTGGAAGAGCGTGGGGTTTAAACCGTAGCTACAGTCGAAGGCTGACTTTTGCAGATTTTGCGATGCTGGCAATGAACGGAGCTTTGTGCCTACGACAGAGTCTCGCTATTTCTCGTAATGCAGATGCAAGTATTTCTGCCATCTCATTGCCGCTATAGTTCCCCGAAGAGAAATAAAATTCGCGGATTTTATAGCGAAGAACTGCCGCTTTTTCTAACTCGTTGTAGCGGATTCTCTTGTCTTTCGTAATGAGCAACCAGCCACGCTCACCGACGAACGGAAGCCAGATAGCATCTTCAGTCCGGCAGGGAAGTGTTTACCATGACGTTCATACTTCACGCTGTGCTCATCCAGCGCGTCGAGGATGGGCTTGCAGTTGTGAAGATTCTCGTCGAGATAAAGGACGAATTCTTCAGGCAGCGATTGCTGTCTTCTGCTCCCAGCGGATTGCTTCTTCGATTTGCCGCGGCTTGACGCCATATTCAGAAGCGAGATCGTCTATCGATTCGCGGGCATTAAACCTGGAGGCAACCACCGCAGTTGATATGCCGGTTCCGGCAATTACCGGCTTCCCAAAACCGATCGCAGGATTGATTTGGATAAGCCTCGGTTCATTCTGCGTTCGCTCCATTACGAATGGATAAAACCTGAAAAGGCCTTTAGGATCACGTTCGATGCGCTCTAAATAGAATTCCATGACGCCAGGAATTAGGATTTGATGACCTTTGGAAAGATTGACGACACTTCCAAGGTGCTCGATAAACAAATCCCTGCGATCCGTTTGAAACGCCTGCTCAACAAGAGGATGCTTATGCTGAACATATTTTGCCAGGCCCATTAGCGCTCTACGGACTTTAGGTATTTTAAGCTCGTAGATCGCGCGCATGCTGCTCAGCATGTGACACTCGAGCAAATTCATGAAGGAAAGGCGCGCCGGCTCCCTACTGGCCAGCTTGACCAAAGGAGGAATCGACCTGGCACCTTCAACCCAATAACGCAGAGTTGTATGGGGCACCCTGAGGTATTGCGCCGATTCGGAGATTCCGTAAATTGGTGTCTCCATTAAATGATCTGCCACTACCATCGGCTAGCCCTCTCACCTCAGAATAAATCACATCTACGCACGCCGCTAGACTGGTGCCTACTGAATCAATCCCCCGTTGCCATTCGGTTCTTCTTCCAGAGGAATGACGACGGCGGCGGCGACGCGGTCTCCGGGTTCGAGGCTCAACAAGCGGACGCCCTGCGTGTTGCGCGCGACTTCGCGAATGGTCTTTGACTCGATGCGGATGATCTTGCCGTACTGGCTGATCAGCATCAGTTCGGAATTTTCGTCCACCTGCGAGATGCTGACGACCTTGCCGGTCTTTTCCGTGACCTTTACATTTCGCACGCCCTGGCCGCCGCGATTGATGAGGCGGTATTCCTCGGCGGGAGTGCGCTTGCCGTAGCCATTTTCGGTGACGGAGAGAATAAGCGTACCCTTCCTTGCCAAGTCCTCCACGTCGCCTTCGGCTTTCTTGATTTCCGCGCCCGGTTTAATGGTGGACGCCATGCCGACCACGTAATCACCTTTTTCCATGCGGATGCCGAAGACCCCGTAGGCCTGGCGGCCCATGGAGCGGACATCGTCTTCATTGAAGCGGATGGCCTGGCCTTCATGTGTAGCCAGAAACATGATTTGCTGGCCGTCAGTGACGGTGGCGGCGACAAGTTCATCTCCCTGCTCGATGCTGATGGCGAAAATGCCATTCGAGCGCACGTGGGAGAAGTCTTTGAGCTCGGTTTTCTTTACAAGCCCGTTACGGGTGACGAAAAAGATGTATTTGCTTTCTTCTTCGAGGTTGCGCACGGCCAGCATGGTGCGGACCGTTTCCCCGGCTTGCAGGCCGACCAGATTGCCGACATGCTTGCCTTTTCCGGCCGCGCTGACGTCGGGAATTTCATAAACCTTGAGCCAGTAAACGCGGCCCAGATTGGTGAAAATAAGAATGTAAGCATGCGTGGAGGCAATGAAGAGGTGCTCGACGAAATCCTCCTCGCGGGTCTTCATGCCGGTGCGGCCTGTGCCGCCGCGACGCTGCTGGCGATAGGTGGAAATCGCCGTGCGCTTCATGTAGCCGGTATGGCTGACCGTGACCGCCACCTGCTCGTCGGAGATCAAATCTTCCAGCTGAATTTCCGCCGCTTCGTCTTCAATCACAGTGCGGCGCTCGTCGCCGTAGAGCTTTTTCACTTCTTCCAGCTCTTTGATGATGACGGTGCGCAGTTTCTTCTCCGAGCCGAGAATACTTTCGAACTCCGCGATGTTGTCGCGGGTAATTCCCAACTCTTTGGTAATTTCATCAATGGAAAGCCGCGTCAGGCGGTGCAATTGCAGTTCGAGAATGGCGTCAGCCTGAATTGCGGTGAAGGGTTTTTCCGGATCGAGCTTGGGCGCCCGGCCGGTGACGTTAATGTCAATTTTCTTGCCGCCGAAGTACGCCACCAAATTTTCACGCGCCTCGCCACGATTGGCGCTGGCGCGAATGATGGTGATGACGTTGTCAAGATGATCGAGCGCCTTGAGATAGCCCTCTAAAATGTGCTCGCGATCTTTCGCTTTTTGCAGCAAGTAGGCGGTGCGGCGGCGGACCACATCCACGCGATGATCAATGAAGTGCTTGATCGCCTGGATCAGTCCCATTTCTTTGGGAGCGCCATTCACCACGGCGAGGAAGATCATGCTGAAACCTTCCTGCATCGAGGTGTGCTTGTATAGCTGGTTGAGCACGATCTGCGGTTCAGCGCCGCGCTTCAGTTCGACGACAATGCGCATGCCATCGCGATCGCTCTCGTCGCGAATGTCTGAAATGTCATCAATGACTTTGTCGTTCACCAGTGCGGCGATGCGCTCAATCAAGCGCGCCTTGTTGACCTGATAGGGAATCTCGGTGACCACAATCGCTTCGCGATCTTTGCCGAAAGTTTCGATACCGGCTTTCGCGCGCATCATGAAGCGACCGCGGCCGGTGCGATAGGCTTCGTAAATTCCGGCTTTGCCGTGAATGATGCCGGCAGTCGGGAAATCTGGCCCTTTTACAATTTTCAAAATATCGGGCAACTGCGCAGTGGGATTGTTCACGAGCGTGATAGTCGCGTCCACAATCTCGGTGAGATTATGCGGTGGGATGTTTGTCGCCATGCCCACAGCGATTCCGTTCGATCCATTCACCAGCAAGTTGGGTATACGCGCCGGCAAAACATCCGGCTCAACTTCGCTCCCGTCATAGTTGGGACGGAAGTCCACCGTATCTTTATCGAGATCTTCGAGCAGCGCGGTCGAAACCTGCGCCAGCTTCGCTTCCGTGTAACGATCTGCCGCTGGCGGATCTCCATCCACCGAACCAAAATTGCCCTGCCCAAAGATCAGCGGATACCGCAAGCTCCACGTCTGCGCCAGCCGCACCAACGCGTCATAAACCGCCAAATTGCCGTGGGGATGGTACTTGCCCATCACGTCTCCCACGATGCGGGCGCACTTGCGCGTGGCACGATTGGGCTGCAAGCCCATCTGCTGCATGGTGTAGAGAATGCGGCGGTGTACCGGCTTCAATCCGTCGCGGACGTCGGGCAACGCGCGGCCAATAATCACCGACATCGAATAATCGAGATACGAACGCCGCATCTCCTCTTCAATGTTGACCGGTTGAATGTTCAGCGCGCCGGGATTTCCACCCTCGCCCGGCGGCGGAGGCGTTAAGGGCAATTCAGGATTTTTGTCGTCAGCCATAGGAATTTATCGGCTGGCTAAAGCCAGCTAAAGTATTGCAATGTAAGGATGTTAAGTTGGAATACGATAGGAAAAATTATACCATGAAAATGGGCTCTTTTCTTACGGGTCCCTGACTTAGTTATTGCTCGGACGCGTGTATGCCCTCTGTAGTAATACGGCTGGCTTTGCAGATTTCTTCGGCGATTTTGGTGAGCGCGGGAGTGGCGGCTGCCTGTCCTTCAGTGGAATCGGAGATGACTGCGCTGGCGGCGAGAGCAAAATCCACGGCGTCTTCCTGCTTGTCGAAGTAGAGAACGACTTGACCCACTGACATACAACGGCCTCCCGGCGATTCTTGTCCGATGATAGGCCGATTAGAACGATGGGTAGGATGTACTTTGTTGGTACTACAGGACTCACCAGTGCATAGGCGCCGCCGCGACCCCCTTGCGTTGAGTCTCAAGATGCATAGGTCCTTCGTTGGGATTTGTTCGCAAGCGAACAAATCCGCTTCCTCAGGATGACAAGGTTGTCGACAAAGCGGTTATGGCCGGGTAACTACTTCATTCGGGCCGGATGGAAGGATGAACTTCACGCCATTATCCTGATTGGCTTTGAGTGTGGCAGGAATGTTCAATGAAGATAGCTCGATGTTCTTGGTCCAGTAGCCATCCTGATAGTAGTTGCCGCGAGCGTAGATCACATCGTGAATGATCGCGTACCCGGAGACATCTTCGCGGTGGCCATCACGATAAACGAGCACCGTGGGAATACGAAGAGGCGCAGCGTCAGCGCTCACTTCTCGCAAAGATCGTGAGACTTGGGGTACGCCGGAACCCGCGGTTTCATAGCCTCCCGTGCGGACGTAGCGATCACCCTGCAATTCGATCATTAGCGGCTGGATTCGGGGTCGAGGCGGTTCTGGATCGGCGGCTTGCGGCTGTAACAAAATCACCTGCGGCGGAACCGCGTCGTAGTAAGGCTGATCGGGAGCATAGTCGGAGTACCGGAAGGGATCGCCGAGATAAATGCCATGCCGAGTATGACCGCGCCAGGGTGCTCCGTGCAGTTCGCCCCGTGGGGCGGATCCGGGCTGCACTCCAAAGCCGCGCATCTGCGCATAGCAATTTTGGGGAATTGCGACCAGAAGCGCGAGGGCGGCGAGCAGAGCGAGATGCAGGCGGGTGGGCATATTAAATGCCGATATCGGTTTGATTATCTCACTTGGAAATGGGCGATGCACGTGGTTTTTGGGCATGCATTGTTACCCATATTTTCTTAACAATCGTCATCCCGAGCGCAGCTGCTTTTCAAGCGCAGCGAGGGATCTTGCGCGGAGCGTCTATGCATTCCTCGACCCGCTGGTGAAAACGCGGTCTTTAGGGACAACCCAATGTGTGGTTAGGAAAGTCCAGACGTGCAGACCAGGCTATTTTTCGGTACAGTTAATCATCCATGCTCGATTTGAACTTTGTACGGGAAAACCTGCCGCTAGTTGAGGAAAAACTGCGCCAGCGTGGCATGAATCCGGCGGAGGTATTACGCGATTTTGCGTCGGTGGATGCCGAACGCCGGCAGGCAATCACCGCGGCCGAGACACTGAAAGCCCAGCGCAATAAAGTCACCGAAGAAATCGCGAAGCTGAAGAAGAGTGGACAGGATGCTTCTGCGCTCGTCGCTGAGACAAAGAATTCCCGTGAAAAGATCGCGGAGTTGGAAAAGTCGGCGGAAGATTACGACGCGCGCTTGCGCGAAATTCTGCTAGGCATTCCGAATCTGCCACATAGCAGTGTGCCCGTCGGCAAAAGCGCGGATGACAATAGGCTTGAGCGGCAGTGGGGCGCGCCTCCGAAATTTGATTTCGCCCCCAAGCCCCATTGGGAGCTGGGTGAGGAATTGGGCGTACTCGATTTGCAGCGAGCGGTAAAACTGACGGGAGCGCGCTTCGCCGTTTATTGGGATTTAGGCGCGCGCATGGAGCGGGCTCTCGCGAACTTTATGCTCGACCTCCACACCGGCGAGCATGGGTACACCGAAGTGCTGCCGCCTTACATGGTCAATTCCGATTCCATGCGGGGCACGGGGCAGTTGCCGAAGTTTGCGGCGGATTTGTTTCGGGTGCCTCATGGTGAAAAAGATTTTTGGCTGATTCCGACCGCTGAAGTTCCAGTCACAAATCTTTATCGAGATGAAGTGTTGGACGGTACGAGATTGCCGATTTCGCTGACGGCTTACACGCCGTGTTTCCGCAGCGAAGCCGGATCCTACGGAAAAGACGTGCGCGGAATTATCCGGCAGCACCAATTTCAAAAAGTTGAGCTGGTGAAATTTTCCAAACCTGAAGATTCCTATAACGAACTGGAAAAGCTGACGCGCAACGCAGAGATGGTCCTGCAAAAGCTCGGCCTGCATTATCGCGTGATGGCGCTGAGCACGGGTGATATGGGGCCATCTTCGGCAAAGACTTACGACTTAGAAGTCTGGCTTCCGGGACAAGGATTGTTCCGCGAGATTTCTTCGTGCTCGAATTTTGAAGCGTACCAGGCCCGCCGGGCCAATATTCGCTATCGTCCGGATGGCAAGGGCAAGCCGGAGTTTGTGCATACATTGAATGGCAGCGCTCTCGCCGTTGGGCGCACCTGGGTGGCGATCATTGAGAATTATCAGCAGGCGGATGGAAGTGTGTTGATTCCCGAGGCGTTGCGGCCTTATATGGGTGCAGAACGGATTACACCCAAGAAGTTCTGACATTGCGCAGGTAAGGAGTAGTAACTAGACTTGAGCAGAGCAATCGCCAATCCGGCTGTAGCTACGCCGGAGTTGCCAATGAAAACGATTGGGCGCACAATCCGCGACTTCGTCTTGTGGTCGTACGAGCGGGGAACCATTCAGTACGACATTATGGTGACGCTGATCCTGCTCTTCGTGTTTATCTCTCCCCGCGTCATCAACTTTAAAGACAAACCCACAGAACGCATTCCCCAACCGACCGGTGTGATCGTCATGCCGGATTCTGCCGGCGGATTCATCTATCAGATTGACGGTTCAGCTGTTACAGCCACCAGCGATACTGCGGTACAGGCAGAACTGCACAAGATTATCGAGCCCATCGCAGGCGAAATCAGCATCTCAAGGTATGAAGCTGTTCGTGATTCATCCGGGCGCGTAACCAAATACCGCGTCTGGGTACGGCGATAGGCGCTTATGACTCGACACCTTGTCCGAATTTTTTTCATGTTGTGCCTGCTAGTTGGCGTTTTAAACGCACAGCAAGCGATACCCAGCAAAACCTCAGCGGATCTTGAACCGGTGCTCAAGAGCATGGATGCGGCTTCGGCGAAGTTCCACACCACCGAGGCAAGTTTTGAATGGGTGCAATTCGAAACTGCAATCAACGATGTCGTAGATACGCAGAAGGGGAAAATTTACTTCCGCCGCGCTGGATCGCAAATTGAAATGGCAGCGGATGTGAGCGAACCGAAGCCACCCAAATATGTGCTCTTTGCCGACGACAAGATTCAGCTTTACGAAACCGGCATCAACCGCGTGACAGTTCACAGCGCGGCGAAAAATCGAGAAGAATTCGAGACGTTTTTGGTTCTGGGTTTCGGCGGCTCCGGTCACGATATGCTAAAGACATTCGACGTGACGTACAAGGGCAAGGAAAGAGTCGGCGATGTAAACGCTGACGTTCTGGACCTCGTTCCGAAATCAGAGAAAGTACGCAATAGCGTATCGCGTATTACGCTGTGGATTGATCCCGCCCGCGGAATTTCCATCCAACAAAAGATGTATGAAGCGTCGGGTTACCGGCTGGCAAAATATTCAGATATTCAAATCAACAAAAATATTTCAGACGGCGCCTTCAAGTTGAAGACCAATAGCAAAACGGAAACCATCACGCAATAATCTATTGTTGCTGTAGAGGCTGGTTGGGTAAGGTTGGGGCTGGGCCACCCTGGAAAAGCTGGCCATTTTGGCCCTGTTGTTGGCGCTGCTGTAATTCCTGAAAGAGCTGCTGAGGAGAACGCACGCCTCCGGGGTTCGGTGCGCCCGGCTGGAAGCCGTTATTGTTGTCATCCGACTGCGCGGCTTGATTGTCGCCTTGCGCATCTACATCTGGCGGCTGCTGTTCATCAGTATTGCCCGCATCCAGAGTGCCGAAGGCGTCTTCGGGTTGTTCGACGTCGCCGCCAGGAGTGCCAGGTGTCGGCGCCTGCTGTGCCTGTTCTGGATTTTGTGGTGGTGGCGCCGATATTGCACTCGCTCCGCCCGTCGAAGGAGTCAAAATCACGTGCTCCAAAGAGTCGGGGTTCGTGGCTGATCCCAACAAAACATAGTTGTAGCGTGAACCGTTAAGTAATGCTGCTAGAACATCGCGAGCTGGACCGGGGCCGAAATTGCCTACGACCCGGTCATTAGGATTTCCTGGGACGTCCATGACCGCACCGGTTTGCGTGCGGATCGCCCGTAAAATATCGCCCAAGGTGGAATTTTGCGCCGCAATACTTAACTGGCCGCCCCGGTACGTCACCTGTGGAGGTAAAGCAGGCTCTTGCTGCAATGTGAGCGGCGTGACGGGGATATTCTGCGCAGGAACTGGTAGTACAGGCGTCGCGGCGATGGTAGGGCGCATCATCGGCCGGCGATGGACCGCATCATCGGATGCTTGGGCCGCCGAGGTCAAAGCTAGCGCTGTGCCCAGCAAAATACCGATCGTCTCGAGTCGCCCGGTTACCATTTGTGGTTTTCTGCCCTCTTTGGGAACGATTTAGAGGTCAAACCTTGCCTGCAAAATTGTAGCACCGGGGGCGATGCAACGATAGATTCTAGTAAGTACAAGAAAATGCGGTAATTAGGGAAGAAAGGCTCTATCCGCAGGATGGGTGAGTCTGTCATCATAAAGCCAGTTCTATATCTGTTAAGCTCACCCCCTCGTTTTGCCGCTGTCAGTTAACTTTAAGGAGCAGTCATGAAGCCGGGTTTCCGCGTCGCTCTAAGTGTCAGCATATTTGGCTTAAATTTAATTCTTGCTCTCTCCAGTGCAGCTCAAGTGAGCGTAACGACTTCGCGTAACGACAATCATCGCGATGGCCAGAATACCAGCGAGACAATTTTGACGCCCTCCAACGTTAACTCACAGCAGTTCGGAAAATTGTTTACCCACTACGTGGATGGTTACGTCTATGCTCAACCGCTTTACATGCCCAACGTAAACATCCATGGGGTTACGCACAATGTGATTTATGTTGTCAGCGAACATGACACCGTTTTCGCCTTCGACGCGGACAACGCAAAAGGAACGAATGCCAAACCTTTGTGGTACACAAGCTTCCTTAATCCTCCAGATGTAGTCTCGGTTTCGAGCAAGGTTGTGCAGTGCGGAGATTTGGTCCCGGAAATTGGCATTACCAGCACGCCAGTGATTGATCCCGCTTCGGGGACTATCTATGTCGTGGCCAAAACCCGTGAGGGATCGCACGTTGTTCAGCGGCTTCATGCCCTCGACATCACAACCGGCCAGGAACGCAGCAATTCTCCGGTAGAAATCAAGGCCAGCGTTAAAGGCAATGGCGCCGGTTCGAACAACGGCCTCGTGAATTTCAATCCTCTGCGCAATGCTCAGCGTCCAGGGCTTCTGTTGCAGAATGGAACCATTTACATCGGTTGGGCGTCGCACTGCGACAACGGCCCCTACCATGGCTGGATCATGGCCTACGATGAGAACACCCTTCAGCAGAAAAACATCTGGAACGCGGATCCCAATGGAACCGATGCCGGCGTCTGGCAAAGCGGAACTGGTTTGGCCGGGGATGGATCCAACATTTTTGTCGCTACCGGAAACGGCACATATGATGGTTCGACCGATTTCGGCGACAGTATCGTAAAGCTAACTCCCGGTTCGCAGCATCTGATTCCACTCACCGATTACTTCACTCCTGACGACCAACAACGCCTGGATGACAACGATACGGACCTCGGTTCTGGCGGCGTCTTGCTTTTGCCTGATCAGACCAAGGGGCCACACAAACATCTGCTGGTGGAAGCAGGCAAACAAGGCTCCATCTATCTCGTAAACCGCGACAACATGGGTCATTACAACCAGAACAACAACAGTCAGATTGTTCAAGATTTAGAAAATGCTGTCGGCGGCCTCTGGTCCACGCCTGCTTTTTGGAACAATAACGTGTACTTCGGCGGCAGCTATGACTTTCTACGACAGTACACTTTTGATCCGGAATCAGGCCTGTTGTCGTCAGGCGCGGTTTCCGTATCTGGGACTTACTACAACTTTCCCGGCCCCACGCCTTCGATTTCCGCCAATGGCAATGCCAACGGAATCGTCTGGACATTGCAAACCGACGCGTACGGCACCGGTTCCGCCATTCTGCACGCATACGATGCTACGAACCTGGCGACGGAACTCTACAACAGCAAACAGAATAGCCGCGACGATGCGGGCGGAGCCGTCAAATTCACAGTTCCCACAATTGCAAATGGCAAAGTTTATGTCCCGGCGGTCCAGCGGCTTACTGTATATGGGTTATTAAAAGGTAATTAAAGTAGCTTCGTGGTATGAACGGCGCTTGGCACAGCCAAGCGCTTTTTTATTTGTGGACGTTTGCGCTCCTGCCAACTCTTGCAATAATGTCTGCGCAGCTTGATTTCAGACAGACATGCCTATTCGTTGCGTGCTAATTAGAGGAACTGTGGGATGCAAAAGCTAATCCTCCAACTGATTCGTCCTTACCGCGGCACGCTGGTCATAATTTTCATCGCGATGCTGGTTGAGACGGTGATGAGCCTCGCTGCGCCGTGGCCTTTGAAAATTGTCATTGATAATGTCGCAGGCAATCACAAATTACCTGTTTGGTTGCGGGATGTCCTGGGGCCCTGGTTAAACACAGAAAACAAACTGCATCTTGCGCTGCTGGCGGGCGTGGCAACGGTTGTGATCGCGGTCATCGGCGCTTTGGCTAGTTATATCGATAACTACTTTACTGAAAGCGCCGGCCAGTATGTTGCCCACGATCTGCGGATTCGCGTGTTTCATCACTTACAACGGCTTTCTCTCGGCTATTACAACTCCCAAAAAATCAGCACGCTATTGAGCATCATTACGACGGATGTGCAGACGATTCAGGGATTCGCGTCGTCATCCACACTGGATATTTTTGTGGATATGCTCACCATTCTGAGCATGCTGGTGCTGATGTTCTGGCTGAATTGGGATTTCACCCTGATTGCGCTGGCGGTCACCCCTGTATTGCTACTTTTTGTTTCACGCTTTAAGCGTGCGGTGAAAAAAGCCACGAGGCAGGTGCGCAATCAGCAGGCGGAAATCGTTTCGGTTGTTCAGCAAGGGCTGGAATCCATGCAGGTCATCAAAGCCTTCGATGGCCAAAAGTCGCAAGAAGAACAGCTTACTGCCGTCAGTCAGGCCACTGTGGACGCGGCGCTTGCGGCGCGCCGGGTGAAGTCGCTCCTTTCTCCAATGGTCGCGATTACGGTTGCCTTATGCACTGCAATTGTCTTATGGCGCGGCTCTTTGCTGATCCTCACTGGAGCTATGACGGTCGGCGCCCTCACCGTTTATCTTTCCTACCTCTCCAAGTTCTTCAAGCCTGTAAAAGACCTGGCCACCACGACCAATGCGATCGCGCAGGCCGCAGTCGGCGTTGAGCGAATCCGCACGATTCTCGATACCGATGAAATTATTCCCGAGCGGCCTAATGCGATTGAGCCTCGCAACATAAAGGGCGAAATTGTCTTCAACCACGTCGCATTCCAATACTCGGAAAATACGCCCATCCTGACTGACGTAAGTTTTCATATCAAGCCGGGGGAACTTGTGGGTATTGTCGGGCCCACTGGCAGCGGCAAATCCACAGTAGTCAGCCTAATTCCGCGCTTTTACGATGCCACTGGGGGGAAAATTTTCATTGACGGCCACGATGTCCGTGATTACAAATTGCATCCACTTCGCGACCAGATCGGCTATGTGTTGCAGGATACTGTCCTTTTTCGCGGAACGATCTTGGATAACATCGCCTTTGGGCGGCCTAGCGCGACGCGCGCAGAAATTGTCGAAGCGGCCCGTTTGGCCAACGCCGCCGAGTTCATTGACTTGATGCCAAATGGCTATGAAACCATGGTCGGCGAGCGTGGACTTACGTTATCCGGAGGACAGCGTCAGCGAATCGGCATCGCTCGCGTGCTCGTCCGCAACAGCCCGATTTTACTGTTGGACGAGCCCACGGCGGCCCTCGACACTGAATCCGAAAGACTTGTGATTGATGCACTTGAGCGATTGATGAAAGGCCGTACCGTCATCACCATCGCGCACCGCCTGACTACAATTCGAGATGCCGATCAAATTATCGTCATCTCGGGAGGCGTTGTTGCCGAGCACGGGACCCATGATGAATTGCTGCGCTTGAATGGCATTTATGCGGGCCTGCATCGCGCGCAGTTCGAAGCTGATACAGTGCATAATCAATAGCTGACGGAACCGCTTCCAGGCAGCCCGCCGGAGAAGATTGGGTATTTAAGCAAGGAGAATTTCGTGTCCAGATTTCTGGTGGTATTGCCCGATGATTCCGCGCAGCCGATTCTTGAAGCCATTCAGCATGCCGAGAAATCGCTGCGGGTAAAGATGTTCCTTTTCTCTGACCCGCAAATTCTCGCAGCCGTCATCAAAGCGCACCAGCGTGGAGTCAAGGTCCGCATCATGTTGAATCCTTCCCGGCGCGATGGTGAAAAGGAAAACAACGAAACCCGCAATAATTTGTTGCACGCCGGAATCGAAGTCATTGACAGCAATCCGGCCTTCGAACTGACACACGAAAAGTCCATGATTATTGACGACGAGACCGCATGGATCATGTCCCTCAACTGGGATGCCAAAAATCTGGCCGCTGCGCGTGACTATGCCGTGGTCACATCTCATGCGCATGAAGTCAAGGAAATCATCGAGTGTTTTGAAGCAGATTGGGCGCGGCAGCCGTTTAACCCCGGAGAACATTCGCACATGATTTGGTGTGTGGGCAACGCCCGTCAAAGAATCGCGGCATTCATTGATGAAGCCAAACATTCTCTCTGGGTGCAGAACGAGCGTTATCAAGATCCGCTGATTATTGAGCACCTTGTGCGGGCAAACCGCCGCGGTGTGAAAGTGCACATCATGGCGCGCTCTCCGCATACGCTTAAGCAGGAAAAAGTTATTGAAGGCGTGGCAGGCCTACGCGTCCTTGATGACGTTGGAGTGAAGGTGCACAAGGTCAAAGGACTTAAATTGCACGCTAAGTTATTGTTTGCTGACCATGTACGTGCCATTGTCGGCTCCATCAATCTCGCACCCGGCAGCTTCAACAGCCGCCGCGAACTTGCGATTGAAGTCCGCGATGAAGATGTTGTGAACCGCGTTCACAAAATTGTTCACCACGACTGGGAAAACTCCCACGCGATGGATTTGTCCGATGCTGGGTTACTAGACGATTTAGGAGAAGAACGGGCGGAGCAGATAATTTGATGCGTTATCCCCGCTGTAATTCATTTTCCGATACAAAACCGGCTGAAAATCAAGTTCAAGATATCGTCTGCGGTTGTCGCACCGGTAATTTCGTCCAGCGGACGCAAGGCGTTGTAAAGATCCAGCAAAATCATTTCGTGAGGAACCTCGGCCGCAACCGCGGATTTTGCCACATCCAGCGCAGCAAGGGACTGTGTGACGAGACCTTGATGGCGGGAATTGGTAAGAAAACCTGCGTTTATTGCAGGGCCGCCCTCGCCCCCAACGTTGCGCATTATCGCCTCGCGCAGTTGAGCAATGCCCTCCCCTGTAATAGTTGACGTGCGCACGCGATCCTCTTGGAGTGCGCTTGTGCTTTTTGCCACGAGATCAGATTTGTTTTCCACGAAAATCGCTGCGCGGTTTTCGATGAATGCAAGCAGTTTCTGGTCTTCTTCATGATTTGGTTGAGACACGTCCGTTACCATCAAAACTAAGTCTGCATCGGCGAGCGCCTCCCGTGATTTCTGGATTCCGATTTGTTCGATTTCATCCTCTGTCTGGCGGATCCCTGCTGTGTCAATCAAGCGAATGGGGATGCCTGCAATGGCCACCGTTTCGCTGACGAGATCGCGTGTGGTTCCGGGGAGTGCCGTAACGATGGCCCGTTCACGCTCAACAAGACAGTTAAACAAACTCGACTTGCCGACATTAGGTCGTCCGACGATTGCCAGCGTCAAACCTTCATGGACAAGTTTGCCGTACGTAAAAGAATTGGCCAGGGCCTCTAGTGGCGCACGCACAGCGCCGATTCGCGCAAGAATTTGTTCTGCTGGAAGCACTGACACATCGTCTTCCGCAAAATCAATTCCAGCTTCGAGCGTGGCGATCAATTCGACTAGTTGCTGTTTGATCGGCTGCAAGCGGCGCGACAAAGCTCCGTTCAGTTGCTGGGCGGCAACCTGCGCTTGGTACAAAGTCTGCGATTCGATGAGATCGCGCACCGCCTCGGCCTGCGTTAAATCAATGCGTCCATTGAGAAAAGCACGCATGGTGAATTCACCCGGTTCGGCGAGACGCGCGCCCCGGGCGATTGCCATCTCTACAATGTGACGCATAACGACGGGAGAACCGTGGGCTGCAATCTCAACAACGTCATCGGTTGTGTAGGAATGAGGTTTGGCAAAGTACGTAACGACGACTTCGTCAATGCGATCCGGAGAGCCTTGGTCTTCACTCGCCTCAATCAGTTCGCCGAAGATAGCCCGCCCTGCTTGTAATTCGTGCTTTAGCCTAAGCATGGGCTTCGCGATTGCAATCGCTTCGGTACCCGAAAGACGCACAACCCCGATACCGCCATGCCCGGGCGGGGTCGCTACCGCTACAATAGTGTCATCGAGATTTACGGCAGCCACGAACAAGATTGTAGCGTTTACCGGCTGCGATTTTAATAAAGGGAGTGCTCTTTGTCCGTTACCGACGAACTTATTCAAGCTAATAAAAACTTTGCCAGCCATTTCGATTTTGGCACTCTCGCAGTGCAGCCCCGGCGCAAGCTCGCCATCCTCGCCTGCATGGATTCACGCATTCTTTTTGAAATGTGCATGGGAGTAAAGTTGGGTGATGCGCACATGATACGCAATGCTGGCGGGATTGCGACGGAAGACGCGATCCGTTCGTTGATTGTGTCGCATCATCTTCTCGGCACGCAGGAATTCGTCATCATCAACCACACCGATTGCGGACTCCTTAAAAAAAATGAGGAAGAATTGCAGGCCGAAATGCGGAAGAAAACCGGTGCAGAGCCGGACAAGCCTCTGCCCTTCCACGCCTTCGATAACCTAGAGCAGAATGTACGCGAGCAAATCAGGAAAGTGAAGACCCATCCCTGGATTCCGAAGGAAATTCCAGTCCGCGGATTTATCTATGACGTGAAAACGGGCCGGTTGCAGGAAGTCCAGGAGCTTTAAGTTCTTAAAGACTTAGCGAGCCTTTCCTTCCTGTTTGTAATTTTTGGGATAAACCACCAGACACCTTCGGCTGCCTTCGCCCTGGCTCTCAGTATGCAGATCCTCGAAGCTCCGTAACGCTAGGTGCACAATCCGCCGCTCCCGCGATGACATCGGCGCGAACTCATAGGGAGAACCTGTCTTACGCACTCTCTCGGCTGCAACCCCCGCGGCGATGCGCAATTCTTCAATTCGCATGGAGCGGTGGTTGTTGCAATCGAAGGAAATTTTCTCGTGCTCGTTGCCGGGCAAACGCAGCATCTCGATGGCGAGCAATTCAATCGCGCGGAGAACTTCTCCTCCGCGATCCAGCAAAAGCGAAGAGTCCGGGCCTGCGAACTCCACGAGGATCTCCGGACGTTCCCAATCGCGTTCTTCCGGCAGTGGCGGATCAACGGTGATCCTATATTTCAGGCGCAGGCCGCCGTGCTTCACGATGCCTGTCAAGAATTCATTGATCTTGTTGGCTGCCGCAATTTTATCGGGTATAGGCATAAGAAATTTATTTGAGTTGTTTCTTGCGCGCGCGTTTGGCCGCAATTTCGCGCATCTCGCGACCCAAACTGGTGCGGTTCATTACTGCCTGCTGAATAATCGTAATCAAATTGCTTTCGGCGTAGTAAAGATTCAAGCCAGCCGCCAAATTGAAGAAAATAAAGCCCATCATCAGCGGCATGGTGATGTTCATCATCTTCTGTTGTGCCGGATCCATGCCAGTCTGCGGCGTCATGCGCTGGGTGATGACCATGCTAATGACGAGAACGATGGGCAGCAGGAAATAGGGATCGCGAGATGACAAATCACTGATCCAAAACCAGTGCGCGTGCCGCAGATCAATGGCAACGCCGAGCATTTTGTAATAGGCCCAGATGAAAGGCAGTTGGATCACCAGCGGCAGGCAGCCGCCAAGCGGGCTCACGCCTTCCTGCTTCATGAGCGCGCCAATTTCGACGTTCATCTCCTGCCGCCGCGGGTCGCGCATGGAGTACTTTTTGTACTTGTCTTTGATCGCATTCATCTGCGGCTGAATTCGCTGCATTTTCAGCGCAGATTTCATGCTGGAGATGCGCAGAGGTAAAAGGGCGAGCGTGATGACCAGCGTCTGCAGAACGATGGCCCATCCCCAGTTATGCGTGTACTTGTAGGTCCAGCGCAGCCATGCGAAAAGGGGTTTGGCGATAAAGCTGAACGTGCCGAAGTTAATCAGCGTGCGCAGGTCTTGTTCCGCTCCGGCAATTGTCGGTACAGGAATGGATTGCAAAACATCCAGAGATTTCGGCCCGACATAGAGCCGGTTACTGGTTACGCCCGACGGATTTCCTACAGCCGCCCCGAGAACATCCGTTGGCGTTGTGCCGTCGCTCGGTTTCGACGGATTTTTGGGGATTTGCAATGCGTTTCGCAGCGTAATCAGAGTTACGTTTTGCGGGTTCGCAGGTAGAAAAACTGCCGCGAAGTAAGAATCTCCGACTCCGGCCCAGTTGTAAGGACCATGCTCGGTAGCTCCGCCGCTAACTTTCTTAATCGGGACCTGCGTCGTTTTGTCGTTGAACTGGTACTCGATTTGTGCGGCATGGAAACTAATCGGGGAATTCTCGTCTCCTAAACCAGCCGGCCATGCTGGATACGCAGTCACCGTGCTACCGCCGGAGACGACTGAGGTTTCAACTCCAATCACGTAAGAGTTATCGAAATGAAATGTCTTACGGACCAAGAGATTTTGGGCGGAGTATTCAAAGGTTAGATCAGCTGGAGCATTGATTGCACCGCTGGACGATGCAACATAAAGCGCGGAGTTCAGTTGATTGCGCTGAGCTTCATCATAGGTCCACAACGAAAGCGGGTAGCCATATTGCGCTGATGCGGCTTGATTTACCAAATCAAGAGGATGGCCGGCGTCATCGTCATATTTTTTTAGGATCCAGGACTTGACCTGCGCACCACGGTTGGTGAACGTGATGCGATAGAAATTGTTCTCAACCACAGTTTCCGTCTCTGCTGTTGCCTGCTTCTCCCCACCCGGCGCGGCATTTACCTTAGAAACCGTGCCCTGAATTGTGCTGTTCTGCGCAACTTGGGGAAGCGCTGCCGGCAACTCTGTTTGTTTGGCAGCAGCCGGGGCAGGCGGTTGCGGAAGATATTTCTTCAGCAACGGCTGTGCCAGCAAAATCACGAAGAAAGTCAGAGCAAATACGATCAGAAGCCGACGTTCGCTTCCCGGGTCCTGCTGCGGATTTTGATATTCAGGCAATTGATCTGCTCAATAAATCAGTGGTGGCAAATTTCTTGATGAGGTTCAGCTATTTGCACCGGGTCGTAGCCACCCTTCACGAAGGGATGGCAACGCAACACCCGTCGCAGAGCCATCCAGCTACCTTGCAGCGCTCCGTAATGCTCAACCGCCTCCATAGCATATTCCGAACAGGTCGGCACATAACGGCACGCCGGCAAAAACATCGGCGAGACCGCAAACTTATATCCGCGCAGCAAGGCTAAAACAATTTTTTTCGGCGTGAAATTCATGCTTTGCCCTTCACTATCTTGTCGCCCACTTTTGCGATCACTTCCATCGCGCGGGCGACTTGCTCCTGCACTGCTGTGAAATCTGCCGTCAATAGCGATTTTTTCGGATTGACCACGATATCCACCGGCGCTTCTGGCAGCCCATGAATCCGGACCGCTTCGCGTAAGCGTCGCCTCATCCGGTTGCGTTGCACAGCCCCACCCAAAGCGCGGCCAACGGTAAAGCCGATCCGGGCGCTCAGGTCCTTGCTTCGTTCCAGATAAAACACGGTCATGTTTGCGGCAAAATGCCGTTTGCCTTGCTTGTAAACCCGTTCAAAATCAGCATGACGCAGAATCCGGCTTGTTTTCGGCAGTCTCGGCTTCTGAACAGCACGAGACTCGTCACGACCGCTACTGCCCGCCATCTTATGATCCGAACTCGGAATGCAGAATCACAATTCCGCAACGACAGGGGGTCACGTTATTCGCGGAAGCCAGGCTTCACGGAAACCCGCTTGCGGCCTTTGGCGCGCCGACGCGAGATGACTGCGGCCCCGCTCTTGGTTTTCATACGCGTGCGAAAGCCATGGACCTTCGAGCGGCGACGCCGGTTGGGTTGGAAAGTACGTTTGGGCATGGAAACTAGCTGCTCCTAACTCGTTTGATAGCGTAAAGACAAACTATGAGTATAAACGACGCTTCGCAGGCGGGCAAACTGCTGGCAGATTTGGTTTCCGCAACATTGCACAATCCCCGCGACAGTTACAGTTTGAATACTTGACAGAGGTTTCGCGGATGTTTTCAATCTACAGAGCGCAGTTACGAGTCCTTTGCAAAGATTTCCACACTCTGAAAATTTTTGTGCTACTATGCCGCTCTGTCCCGCGTGATTCAAATGGCATTTTTTCAGAGTTGTTGGTGAACGGAATTTGCCGGGGCGGCGTTTTTATCTGTACGGTTTAATTAGCTGGCTGCCGAATCATTTTTGGTGAGCCCCCATGAACTTTATGTCTGTCTCCAGCACAAGCCTCGCTCCCAATCCGTGGTTGCGCATCCTCGATGCGCTTGAGAAAAAAATCAATCGCCATTCCTACGACACTTGGCTCAAACCAACTCGCTACAGTCACACAACGGGTGGCATCTTGTTCGTTCGCGTCCCCACGGCCGAGTTCCGTCATGTGGGTGACAAGTATGCGGATTTGATTCAAGAGGCCCTCGACAATCTGGGCCTCGAATACCAGGATGTGAAGTTTGTGACTCCTGAGGATGACCCAGCAGCCACGCCCGTGCGTCATGATGGCGGCCTTTCCTCTCGTCCTGCAACCGGGGTATCGCACCCAACCCAATCGCGCTTTGACTGGGATGGCGCAGCCCAATTGAATCCGCGCTATACCTTTGACGCATTTGTCATCGGCAGCGCCAATCAATTCGCCCATGCCGCTTGCCAAGCCGTCGCCGAACGGCCCTCTAAAGCCTACAATCCGCTCTTTTTGTACGGCGGCGTCGGCATGGGGAAAACCCATCTTATGCAGGCGATTGGCCACGAAATCAAGCGCCGGCAGCCGCAAGCGGCCATCTGCTATGTCTCCAGCGAAAAGTTCACCAACGAGATGATCAATTCGCTGCGCTATGACAAGATGACGAGCTTCCGCGACAAATTCCGCGGCATGGATGTCCTTCTGATTGATGACATTCAGTTTTTGGCCCAGAAAGAACGTACGCAGGAAGAGTTCTTCCACACCTTCAACGCTCTGCATGAGTCCATGAAGCAAATCGTGATCGCTAGTGATCGTCCTCCCAAAGAGCTGGCCGAGGTGGAAGACCGTCTGCGGAGCCGCTTCGAATGGGGCCTGATCGCCGACATTCAGCCGCCCGATCTTGAAACGAAAGTTGCGATTCTTCAGAAGAAGTCGGACCAGGAAAAAGTCACGCTGCCCACGGACGTCGCACTTTACATCGCTTCCAACATTCGCTCGAACGTGCGCGAATTGGAAGGTGCGCTGATTCGGCTTGTTGCCCACTCCTCGCTGATTGGCGCCGAGATAACCCTGCCCTACGCACAGCAAGTTCTGAAGAACTTTATTGATTCGCAGGCCCGCAAGGTCACGATTGAATCCATTCAGAAAGCTGTCGCCGAACAATTCGGCCTGCGCCTGGTGGAAATCAAAGCCAAGAATAATTCGCGTTCCATCGTTTATCCGCGGCAGATCGCCATGTATTTGGCGAAGCATCTGACCGAAGCTTCTTTGCCGGAAATCGGGCGTCAGTTCGGCGGCAAGCATCACACCACCGTGCTCCACTCGGTCGAGAAGATTGAGAACGCACGCAAAGACGACAAAGATTTGAACAGGTTACTGAATAAAATGACTGAGCAATTAGGCGGATAAATCGCGTTTTAACGGTGATTTCCTCGTCTGGCCCGGTTCTTCCACGAGATAGCTGTGGGGCGCTTGTGGAACCTGTGGATGAGTAGCATCGAAACAAAAGTTCTAACCACGTTGCCCAGTGTAGGACGATGAAATTGGGCTCTATTTTGTACATGAGCAGTACTGTGGTAAGCGAATGGCGTAGTTAGGTTTGGGTTAGATTTCCACTTTTTCGCATCACCTACTGTTACTGCTGGTTTTATTAGTTTTTTATTTGATATAAGAGAAGTATTCAAAGTAGCTCCACCGCCAGGGAGAGCCTAGTCTTATGCCGGTAGAAGCCATAGCGTCTGTAGCAGGTACCTCGACCATGGAAATTACACTTAGCAAGCAGGAACTCCTGCGCGAATTAACCGCCACTCAAGGGGTGGTCGAGCGCAAGACCACAATCCCCATTCTTTCCAATTATTTGTTCGAGGCTGCTGGCGACAAACTATCGCTTACTGCGACCGACCTTGATCTCAGCCTGCGCACGTCGTGCACGGCCAAGGTGAAAAAAGAGGGCTCCTGCACCATTCCGGCGCGTAAGCTGCATGATTACGTAAAGCTTCTTCCTGACGCAGACATTACGATCAAGTTGCTGGAAAACCACTGGGTCAGTATTCGCTGTGGACGTTCAAATACCAAAATGGTCGGCATGGCGAAATCGAATTTCCCCAGCCTGCCGGTATTTCCTACCACTGGCGTCGTCAAGATTCCCACGCAAATTTTGTTGTCCATGATCGCGAAAACAGGCTTCGCCATCGCCAGCGAAGAATCGCGTTATACCCTGAATGGCGCGCTGATGGTGCTTAAACCGGAATCCATCACCATGGTGGCCACAGATGGGCATCGTTTGGCCCACATCGAACGCAGCGGAGAAAAATTTGAAGGCGTTTCCGGCGAAATGAAAACGCTGGTGCCCAAGAAGGCGATGGATGAACTTAAGTCGCTGCTAGATTCGACCGATGCCGACACGATCGAATTCGCGAAAGATGACTCCACGCTATTCTTCCGCATCGGCGGGCGTTTGCTGACTTCCCGTCAACTCACGGGTCAATTCCCGAATTATGAAGCCGTCCTGCCCAAGGATGTAAGCAAGAGCATTGCCTTGCAAGGCACAGAGCTGATGGCAGCCATTTCCCGAGTGGCCCAGTTTGCCGATGAGCGCTCGCGCGCCGTGCGCATCAAGCTGGAAAAAGGGGAGTTGAAGCTTTCGGCTTCTTCCACAGAAACCGGTGAATCCGAAGATTCGCTGGAAGTGGATTACAACGGAGACCCGTTGGCCATCGGCTTCAATGCGCAGTATCTTTTGGATTTCTTGAAAGCTACCGGTGGAACGGATGTGAAGCTGGAGTTGAAAGACGCACAATCCGCCGGGCAGTTGCGCCCTGCCGAAGGCGAGGATTACAAGTACCGCTATATCGTCATGCCCATGCGGATTT
>Ga0070738_10003223_pt1 | contig 22026 bp, 19 predicted proteins | sample Coa_R2_2_FD_66446 | JGI IMG/M metagenome (GOLD analysis project Ga0070738, IMG submission 66446) | Surface soil microbial communities from Centralia Pennsylvania, which are recovering from an underground coalmine fire - Coalmine... | ecosystem: Environmental > Terrestrial > Soil > Unclassified ... | reverse complement strand
CAGCCCCTCGGGCAGCATCCTCGGGCGCCCCCGGGCCCACACCGCGGCACCCGACGCGCCGATGGGCTCCAGCTCTTCGGCAAGGCCCAGCTCCCGGCACAGCTCGGTCGCCTCGGGGCGCCTCGCGAGGAAGCCGTCCGGGCCGACGTCCACGGGCTGCCCCCACAGCTCCTCGGTGCGCAGCTTGCCGCCGAGCCGTCGCGCGGACTCGAGGACCACGACGCCGGGCGAGCCAGGGCCGGGCCCGTGTGCCCCGCCGGTCAGCTCCCAGGCGGCAGCGAGTCCGGCGATGCCGCCTCCCACGACGGCCACGGTCGCCCGCTCGCGCGCGGGCCCGGAGGCGCCGGGGTCAGGCATCGGGCACGCCGGCCGCGACTCGGCGCACAGCCCCGGCGAGCAACTCGGCGAGCCGGGGGTCGTCGTTGAGCGAGGCAGCGCGCGAGAACCCCAACCCGTGGCGAGCCGCCGCGGCGGACGCTTCCACGTCGAGGTCGTAGAGCACCTCGAGGTGGTCGGCCACGAATCCGACCGGGCACACGACCACCGCACGGCAGCCGCCGGCGGCCAGCTCGGGCAGGATCTCCAGGAGGGCGGGGCCGAGCCACCGCCCGGGCGCACGCCCGGCGCTCTGCCACGCCACCTGCCATGCCCCGATGCCCGCCTTCTCGGCGACGCGGGCGGCCGAGGCCACCACCTGCTCGGGGTAGGGATCGCCAGCCGCGACGGCTTGCTCGGGGATGGAGTGGGCGCTGAACACGACGACCGCCCGGGACCGCTCGCTCTCCTCCAGGCGCCCGAGGGCGGCTCGGACCCGCGCCGCCCACAGCTCGGCGAACCCGGGCCGGTCGTACCACTGGCGCACGGGCAGCAACGGAGGTCCGCCGGCCTCGGCGAGGGCGCATCCGGCCCGCTCGAGGTACTCCTCTGAGCCCACGGAGGAGCGGTGGGGGGCGAGCACCAGCCCGACGACGCTCGCCACACCCGCTTTCGCCAGCTCGGCGGCCGCCTCCTCGATGAAGGGGGCGGTGTGCTTGGCACCGAAGCGCACGAGGAAGCGGCCCGGCTCCTTCGCTTCGAGCAGCCTGGCGAGGGAGCGCACCTGGTCCCGGGTGACCGCGGCCAGCGGCGAGGTCCCCCCGATGGCGTCGTAGCGGGCGAGCAGATCGGCGAGCTGCGCGGGCGAGGGCGGTCGGCCGCGGCGGATGCGGGTGTAGAACTCCTCGACCCCCTCGCGGCTGGCGGGGGTCCCGTGGGCCATGACGAGCACGCCTGTGCGACCCCTCGCCTGGCCAGCGCCGCGCGCGGTGTCAGCCGTGGCGTCCGACGTGGCGTGGGACTTGCCGGCGATCACGTCCACGTGCCCGCCACCCCCGCCCGCCCCTCGTCGTGGACGAGCTGGACCAGGGCGGCCAGGATGCCCGGATCGGTCTCGGGGAGCACCCCGTGGCCGAGGTTGAAGATGTGGCCCGGCTCGGCGCCCGCCTGCCCGAGCACGTCGCGCGCCTCGGCCGCGACGGCCTCCCACGGGGCGAGGCAGACTGCAGGGTCGAGGTTCCCCTGCACGGCCCGGTCGGCCCCGACCCGCCGGCGTGCCTCGCCGAGGGGGACCCGCCAGTCGACGCCCACCACGTCGGCCCCGGACCGCGCCATGAGGCCCAGCAACTCGCCCGTGCCCACGCCGAAGACGATGGTCGGCACGCCGAGGTCCTCGACCCCTTCGAGCACCCGCCGGGTCGCAGGGAGGGCGTAGCGCTCGTACTGGTGCGGCGAGAGGCTGCCCGCCCAGCTGTCGAAGAGCTGGATGGCCGAGGCACCGGCCTCCACCTGGGCTCGGAGGAATGCAACCGACAGGTCGGCCAGACGCTCGGCGAGAGCGCGCCAGGTTGCCGGCTCGCCGTGCATGAGCTGCTTCACCCGGCCGAAGGTACGCGAGGGCCCTCCCTCGACGAGGTAGCTGGCCAGGGTGAAGGGGCCGCCGGCGAAACCGATGAGGGGCACGCGATCGCCCAGCTCGGCGGCGAGGGACCTGACCGTGGCCAGCACGTAGGGCACGTCCTCGTCGGGCTCGAGGGGGCGAAGGCGGGAAAGGTCGGCGGCCGAGCGGAAGGGCCGCTCGACGACGGGACCGCGGCCCGGCACGACGTCGACGCCGAACCCGATGGCGTGCACCGGCACCACGATGTCCGAGAAGAGGATGGCGGCGTCCACCCCGTAGCGGCGGACCGGCTGGAGGGTCAGCTCGGTGGCGAGGTCGGGGTCAGCGATGGCCTCGAGGATGTGCCCGCTGCCGCGCGCGGCCCGGTACTCGGGGAGCGAGCGGCCCGCCTGGCGCATGAACCACACCGGGGTATGGGGCACCGGGCGACGACGGCAGGCGAGGAGGAACGGCGAGCCCTCGAGCCCGGCCGGCACGCCGCGCTCGCCCGGCACGCCGCGCTGGGCCGGCACGGCGCGCTGGGCCGGCACGCCGCGCTGGGCCGGCACGCCGCGCTGGGCCGGCACGCCGCGCTGGGCCGGCAGCGCGGCGGCGTCGGCGCTCACCGGTCCCGGCCGGCCCACGGGCCGCCCCGCCGTCCCCTCGATGCCCGGCCTCGTGGCCGCGGCCGTTCGACGTCGTCGGTCATGGCTCGGTCACATGCTTCCATACAATGGACGGTTCCCCCGTTCGGGGGAGGGAAAGGGGAGCCGTGGCGGCACATCCGGACCTGCCCGAGGAGCAGCGGTTCCTCGATCGTGCCTACCGCGGGCTCGCGTCCATGCGAGCCGACGCCACCAGGATGCTCGAGTCGGTCCTCGACCTCGGCCGAGGCGGCACGTTCCAGTCGCGAACCGAGCGCGACATCGTGGTGCGCACCAGCCTCGCCCGGCTCGCCCAGCTCGACATCGGCGACGAAGCGCTGTGCTTCGGCCGGATCGACCGTCTCCCCGACGACGGCCACCCCGAGGGCGAGTCCTTCCACATCGGCCGGCTTGCTGTGTCGGGGGAGGACCTCGAGCCGCTCGTCGTCGACTGGAGGGCTCCGATCGCAGAACCGTTCTACCGGGCCACCGGTGTCGATCCCCAGGGCCTTGCTCGCCGTCGCCACCTCGCAGTTCGGGGCCGGACGGTGGTCGGCATCGAGGACGAGTACCTCGCGGTGCCGGGCCCCGGCGCACGCACGCCGGCGCCGGAGACCGATGTGGGAGCCGGCCGGCTTCTCGACGACACCGTGCTCGGCGGGCCGGCGGCGCTGCTCGCCGCCGTCGGCAGGGCACGCACCGGGCACATGGGCGACATCGTCGCCACGATCCAGCGGGAGCAGGACGAGATCATCCGGGCACCGCTCGCCGGGGTGCTGATGGTGCAGGGCGGCCCGGGCACGGGCAAGACCGCCGTGGCCCTGCACCGGGCGGCGTACCTCCTCTACACCCACCGCTTCCCGCTCGAGCGCCAGGGAGTGCTCGTGATCGGGCCCAACCCCCTGTTCCTCCGCTATATCGAGCAGGTGCTCCCCTCACTCGGGGAGACCGGCGTCACGCTGTCGACCGTCGCGGCGCTCGTGCCCGAGGTCCGGGTCCGTGCCGTCGATCCCCCGGCTGTCGCCCGCCTGAAGGGAGAGGCGCGGATGGCCCAGGTGATCGCCCGGGCCATCCGGACCCGCCAGCGACCGCTCCGCCACGACGTGGTCGTCCCCTTCGGCACCGCCTTGCTGCGGCTGCGAGCCGACGAGTCGGCCGACATCGTGGCCGCCGCCCGCCGGCGCCCCGGTCCCCACAACGCCCGGCGCCGCTTCGTCGAGCAGCAGGTACTCCGGCGGCTGGTGGACCGCTACCTCGCGCACCGGGCGGCGTTCGGGTCGGAGCCGGGCAGCGCGGGTGGGAGAGCCGGCACCGGGCGCACCGAGGGTGCGGGCCGCGTCGACGGCGCCAGTGGCGCGAGCGCAGGCCACTCCGGGCCCGGCCACGCCGGCGAGGGCACGCCCCGGGCCGGAGCCGACCTCGTCGAGGCGCCAGGCGCGCCTGGGGGCGTGCTCGAGGAGGGCGACGAGGCCGATCGGGCCGACACGGCGCGACGGTTGCTCCGCGTTCCCGAGCTCGCTGCCGCGCTCGACCGGATGTGGCCCCGCCTCGCGCCCCACGAGCTGGTCCACGACCTGCTCGGCTCGCCGGCGCTGCTGCGGGCTGCCGGCCGCGGGGTGCTGTCCGCCGCCGAGGTCGAGCTGTTGCACCGTGCCCGGAGCACCTCGCTCGACGAGGTGCCGTGGACGGTGGGTGACGCCGGGCTGGTGGACGAGGCTCGGGCGCTGCTCGGTCCCCGGCGTTCCCGGGGCGCCCGGGCCCGGGGGGACGGGCGCGACCGGCCGGGTCGGGCCGCAGAAGAGCTCGCCCCGCGGCCCCTGGGCCCCAGCCCGCCGCCGTCGCCGGGCAACGGCTGGCTTGCCGCGGAGGGGGAGGAGGTCCGCTCCTACGGGCACATCGTGGTGGACGAGGTGCAGGACCTCTCGCCCATGCAGCTGCGAATGGTGGCGCGCCGGAGCCTGTCGGGGTCGATGACGGTGGTCGGCGACGTCGCCCAGGCCACAGGTCCCTGGTCGCCGCTCGGCTGGGAGGAGGTGCGAGCCCACCTGAGCCCGAAGCGGGAGCCGAAGCTGGTGGAGATGACGGTCAGCTACCGGACGCCGGCCGAGGTAGTCGCAGTCGCGGCGCGGGTGCTGGCCGAGGCGGCCCCCGGCCTCCGGGCGCCGCGCCCCGTGCGCGCCTCGGGGCACCCCCCTCGCTTCGTGCGGGCCGATCCCGGCACCCTCGCCGGCAGGGTGGCCGAGGTCGCCGCCGAAGAGCTCGACGCCGCGTCGCCCGGGCGCACCGCCGTGCTGGCACCGACGCCACTGCTCGAGGCGGTGGCCCGTGCGTTGCGCCAGCACGGGCTCGAGCCGGTCGACCCGCGCCAGCCCGGAGGCGAGGGCCTGGCGGCGGCACTCGTCGTGCTGCCGGCCGACGAGGCCAACGGGCTGGAGTTCGATGCCGTGGTCGTCGTCGAGCCGGCTCGAGTGGTGGCGGACGGCGGGCCGGCGCCAGGTGCTCGCCGGGCGGCCACACGGCGAGGGTTGCGGACCCTGTACGTGGCCCTCACGCGCCCGACGCGGCGACTTGCCGTCGTGCACGCCGAGCCCCTCCCACCTGGTCTCGCCCCGGCGTGACTGCGGCGGCTCGTCCCCCCGCCGCGTGGCGCGCGGGACCCTGGTCGACCAGGGTGTTGGCGCCTCACGGGGGGCGTCGACTAGGAAAGACGCTGTGAGCCAGGCCATCTCGGTGGAGCCGCCTGCCAAGCTGGGCCGCATCGTCCACGACCGGCCGCCGATGCTGGCGATCGGCGTGATGATCTGGCTCGGGTCCGAGCTCATGTTCTTCAGCGGCCTCTTCGCCGCGTTCTTCACCATCCGGGCCGAGCACACGGTCTGGCCCCCGGCGGGCACGGACCTCGACACGATCCAGGCCGGGGTCTTCACGGCCATCCTCGTGTCGTCGAGCTTCACGATGCAGTGGGCCGTCCACCAGGTGGAGTGGCAGAACCGGCCCTCCGCGCGCCGTTGGATCGCGGCCACGCTCGTCCTCGGCTCGATGTTCATCGCCAACCAGGCCTACGAGTGGGTGACCTTCACCACACGCGCCAGCACCAACGCCTACGGCTCGCTCTTCTTCATCATGACGGGGCTGCACGGGCTCCACGTGTCTCTCGGCCTCGTGGCCATGGTCTTCCTCCTCGGGCGGATGAAGGGCCGCGCGGCAGGCGACCCAGGCGAGCTGTCGGTCGTCCAGGGCGTCAGCTACTACTGGCACTTCGTCGACGTCGTGTGGATCGGGCTCTACAGCTGCCTGTTCTTGCTCAAGTAGGCATGGTGACCCGACTGCTCAAGAACCGCTTCGCGCTGCCCGCCGCCCTGCTCGTCGCGGTGGGGATCGGCGGCCTGCTGAGCTTCGCCACCGGGGCCGGTGCCCAGGGCGGGCAGGCCAACATCTCCTCGGGCGGCGGCGTGGGGGCGGGGAACTTCAACTCCGGCGTGGCGCTGCCGCCGGGGGTGGGCAGCCCGAACTACCTCGGTGGCCCGAAGAACAGCGGCGGCGCCAACTCGAGCATCCGGGTCTATGCCAAGGTCGACGGCCGGCGCGTGCTCGTCGCGTACGGCGACAAGGACATCATCTACAAGGCGCCGCCCGCCTCGTTCATCGCCGCCGGCGAGGCGCTCTTCGCCCAGAACTGCGCCAGCTGCCACGGTGCGCAGGCCGAGGGCTCGGCGATCGCCCCCAACCTCGTCGGCGTGGGCCCGGCCACCGTGGACTTCTGGGTGTCGACGGGCCGGATGCCTGCGACCACGACCAACACCGTGCAGGCCGAGCGCAAGCCGCCCCGCCTCGACGCCACCCAGGCCCTCGAGGTCGCCGCGTGGGTGAACTCGCTCAGCCCCGCCGTGCCCTACGTGCCCTACCCGAACCTCAAGGGAGCCAATGTCGCCGACGGGGCCGACCTGTTCGCGCTCAATTGCGCTGCCTGCCACACCATCACCGGCCTCGGCAATGCGCTGGCCTACGGCACCTTCGCCCCGAGCCTCCACGTGGCGACGGCCCGGGAGGTCGCCGAGGCCATCCGCACCGGCCCGGCCAACATGCCCCGGTTCACCGGCAACCTCAACGACGCCCAGGTCCGCGACATCGTCGCCTACGTGACCGACTACATCCAGCACCCCACCAACATCGGCGGAGCGGGGCTGGGGGGCGTGGGACCCGTGGCCGAGGGCTTCGTGGCCCTGCTCGTCGGCGTGGGAGGGCTGGCGCTCGTGAGCTACTGGATCGGGGACCGGGCTTGATGGCGGGCATGGCGATGCGGTCGTGCGCACCGACCGGAGGCCTCCGATGACCGACGTGCGCAGCGGCCAGCCGCCGGGGGACGGCGCAGCCGGCGCGGCCCGACCGTCCGTGCCGGTTGCCCGGCTCGACGACCCCCACCTGCAGCCTGCTGCCCGCCACCCCCGGCGCGTGGAGGGCATCGTCGCGCTGTCCTTCCTCGTCGGCATCGTCTGCTTCGGCGGCTTTGGCGGCGCCTACTGGCTCAACGCCAAGCCCTGGATCATCGGCACGTTCTTCGGTGCCGGCCTCCTCGCCCTCGGCTTCGGCCTGGCGGCCTGGGGCAAGTACCTCATGGCCCGGGGGCCCTTCGTGGAGGAGCGTCACCACCTGGCCGGGTCGGCTGCCGAGCGCGACGCCATGGCAGCGGCCCTCGTGCAGCGCACCGGCGCGGTGGTCAAGCGGCGCCGGGTCCTCGGGGGGCTCTTCGCCGCCGGGGCGGGGCTCTTCGGGATCGTGGCCCTCTTTCCGCTGCTGCGATCCCTCGGGCCGCTGCCGGGCAAGATCTTCGACGTCACGAACTGGCGCCGGGGGAGCCGGCTCGTCGACTCCAACGGGCGGCCCGTGCACGTCGACACGCTGGAGGTGGGCGGCATCATGACGGTGTTCCCCGAGGGCTGGCAGAACACCGACGAGGGCCAGGCAGTGGACCAGACGGTGCTCATCCGGGTGTCCACGCTCGACACCGTCACCCGCCCCGGGCGAGAGACCTGGGGGCCGCAGGGCTACCTCGCCTACTCGAAGGTGTGCACGCATGCCGGGTGCCCGGTCGGCTTGTACGAGCAGCAGCTCCAGCTCCTCGTGTGCCCCTGCCACCAGTCGATGTTCGACGTGCTCGACGGCGCCGTGCCGCGATTCGGGCCGGCGCCACGGCCCCTGCCCCAGCTGCCGCTCAGGGTGGACCGCTCGGGTTACCTGCGGGCACAGCGGGGGTACGGCCAGCCTGTCGGGCCTGGCTTCTTCGAGCGGACGACCACATGAGCACGACCTTCAGGCCCCGGACCAAGCGAGAAGCCCGTGCGGCCATGGGCCGCTACGGGGTGGTCGGCAAGGCCGTCGCCGAGGCCGACGATCGTTTCGGCCTGGCGAAGGGCGGGCGAGTCCTCCTCGACAAGATCTTCCCCGACCACTGGTCGTTCATGCTCGGCGAGATCGCGCTGTACTCCTTCGTGGTGCTGGTCGCCACCGGCATCTTCCTCACGCTGTACTTCGTCCCCTCGACCTCCCAGGTCATCTACCACGGGGTCTACAAGCCCCTCGACGGCCAGCGGGTGTCGGCCGCCTACGCGTCCACGGTCGACCTCTCCTTCGCCGTCCGCTTCGGGCTCCTCATGCGCCAGATGCACCACTGGGCGGCCGACGTGTTCGTCGGGTCCATCGTCGTGCACATGGCCCGCGTGTTCTTCACCGGGGCCTTCCGCAAGCCGCGCGAGACGAACTGGGTGGTCGGCACCACGCTGCTGATCCTGGCCATCCTCAACGGGTTCATCGGCTACTCGCTCCCCGACGACCTGGTGTCGGGCACGGGCATCCGCATCGGCTACTCGATCCTGCTGTCGATCCCGATCGTCGGGAGCTACCTGGCGACGTTCCTCTTCGGCGGGAACTTCCCCGGCAACATCATCATCCCCCGCTTCTTCATCATCCACGTCCTCATCATCCCGCTCGTCATCCTGGCGCTCATCGGCGTGCATCTCGGCCTGCTCGTCCGCCAGAAGCACACCCAGTTCCCCGGCAAGGGGCGAAGCGAGCGCAACGTCGTCGGGTCGCCGATGTTCCCCAACTTCGCGGCCAAGACCACCGGGTTCCTGTTCATGATCGCCGGCGTGCTCGCCCTGATGGGGGCGTTGCTCCAGATCAACCCGATCTGGCAGTTCGGACAGTACGAGGCCGACAAGATCTCCTACGCCGTGCAGCCCGACTGGTACATGGGCTGGCTCGACGGCGCGCTCCGGGTCATGCCCGCGTGGGAGTGGACGGGCTGGGGCCACACCCTGCCGTGGGAGGTCTTCTTCCCGGGTGTCGTCTTCCCCGGCATGGTCTTCACCTTCGTGCTCGCCTGGCCGCTGTTCGAGCGCTGGTTCACCAAGGACGACGGGATCCACCATCTCCTCGATCGCCCGAGGGACCGGCCGAAGCGGACGGCCTTCGGCGCTGCGTTCTTCGCCCTCCTGTTCGTGCTGTTCGGCGCCAGCTCCACCGACGTGCTCGCCAACTTCTTCCACGTGTCGCTGAACGCCACGTTGTGGTTCTTCCGTATCGCGACGTTCGTCGTGCCGGTCGTGGTGTACGCGGTGACGTGGCTGGTGTGCCGGGAGATGCAGACGGTGCCCGGGATCGGGCGCCGCAAGCGCGCGGTCGTGGTGGAACGGAGCGTGGAGGGCGAGTACACGGCCATCCCCTCCGAGGTGCGCCCGGGGGACGAGCACGTGGAGCTCGAGCCGGTGCCCGTGCCCGTCATGATCGAGCCCGAGCCCGAGCCCGAGCCCGATCGGGCGGGAGCTCCGACGGGCGATCGCCGGGGCAGTCGCGGCGTCCGGCGCGTCCTTCGCTGACGCGGCGGCTCTCGACGCGGGGCCACTCGCCGCCTGAGGTCCACGGCCGGACGGAGATCTCCAGGACCTGGTCGACTCGACTACCCCAAGGGCGCGCCAGTCGCAGGCCGGCCCACCGATGCGAGATCACGTCGCAGAATGCGACGTACCTGCTAGCATCCTGCGCGTGAGGACGCTGTATCTGCGCAACGTGCCCGACGAGGTAGTCGAGCGGCTCGAGCGCCTCGCGGCGCGGGCGGGGACCTCGGTGTCCGCCGTCGCCGTCAGCGAGCTGGCCGAGGCCTCCCTCAGGGCCGACAACCCTGCGCTGCTCGGCCGGCTTCCCGACCTCGGCGTGGCGCCTTCCGAGATCGTCCGCGCCGTGGAGGCGGGGCGCTCCGAGCGGTGATCGTGGTCGACGCCTCGGCTGCCGTCTCGGCCCTCCTGAACGCCGGGCCCGCGCGCTCGACCCTCGCCGCCGAGCAGGTCCATGCCCCCCATCTCGTCGACGCCGAGGTCGCGAGCGCGCTCCGCCGCCTCGCGGCCTCTGGCGCGCTCACGGCCGAGCACGCCGGGGAGGCCCTCGCGACCTGGCAGCTCCTCGGCGTCGTGCGGCATCCGGTCGTTGGGGTCCTCGACCGGGTGTGGGCGCTCCGGGAGGTGCTCACGGCCTACGACGCGTGCTACGTCGCGCTCGCCGAGGTGCTGGGCTGCGGCCTCCTGACGGCGGACGCCCGGCTCGGACGAGGCGCAGGCATCGGCTGCGCGGCGACCGTGGTGCCTCGCTGACCCGTTCGTCCAGGCTCCGCACGCCGGGGAGCAGGGTCAGACCCTGCCGCCCCGTCGGCTCTCGGCGGTCACCCCGGTGAGAGCGACGACCATCACGAGCACGCCGAGCACCAGCAGCCAGATGCCCCACACGAGGGCCAGCACCACCAGGAAGGCGCCCATCCCGAGCACGAACGGCCAGATGCTCGAGCTGGGGAAGGCGCTGACCACGCCTGCCCCTTCCTCCACCGTGGCGTCCTCGCGGTCCTCGGGCCGCGAGTTGCCCATCCTGCGGTGCCAGAAGAAGTAGTAGCCGCCAGGGAGGAGACCGAGCGCGCACGTGCCGAGGAGCATCATCGTGCCGCCGTCCTCGTAGGAGGTGAACCAGTAGATGATGCCGATGATCCCGAAGAAGACGCCCACCCCGAGCAGGAACAGCGACTCGACCCTCATGACGTGGTGACCTCCGGGGTGCGCGCGCCGTTGGCGCCCGGCCGCGTCCCGTTGCCGTGCCGTCCGTTGCCGTGGGGCAGCGTCGGCGCGTCGGGGTGGTTGTAGTCCCAGGTGGGGCGCTCCGAGCGGATCGTGGGCAGGTGGGTGTAGTTGTGGTGCGGCGGCGGGGAGGTGGTGAACCACTCGAGGGTGTGGGCGTCCCAGGGGTTGTTGCCGGCCAGGACGGGCCGCCGCCAGGAGACCCACAGGTTGTAGAGGAAGACGGCGGACCCGGCGGCGATGATGAACGCCCCGACCGTCGAGAGCTGGTTGAAGATCTGCCAGCCCAGGTTCGGCGGGTACGTGGCCACCCGCCTCGGCATGCCCTTCAGGCCCACCGCGTACTGGGGGATGAAGGTGAGCCAGAACCCGACGAAGGTGAGCCAGAAGTGCCACTTGCCCAGCCGGTCGTTCAGCATCCGCCCGAAGAACTTCGGGTACCAGTAGTAGAAGCCGCCGAAGCCGGCGAAGACGGCCGTGCCGAAGAGCACCTGGTGGAAGTGGGCGACCACGAAGTACGTGTCGTGGGTGAAGAAGTCGATGGGAGGCGAGGCGAGCATGACCCCGGTGATGCCGCCCATCAGGAAGGCGAAGAGGAAGCCGATGGAGAACAGCATCGGCGAGGTGAACCGCAGCTGGCCGTGGAACATCGTGCCGATCCAGTTGAAGAACTTGATGCCCGTCGGCACCGCGATGAGCAGGCTCATGAGGGAGAAGAAGGGCAGCAGGACGGCGCCGGTGGTGAACATGTGGTGGGCCCACACCCCGGTCGACAGGGCGGCGATCGACATGGTGGCGAAGACCATGCCCTTGTACCCGAACAGCGGCTTTCGCGAGAAGACCGGGATGACCTCGGTGACGATGCCGAAGTAGGGCAGGGCGAGGATGTAGACCTCGGGATGGCCGAAGAACCAGAACAGGTGCTGCCACAGGAGCGGCGACCCACCTCCCTGGACCGAGTAGATGTGGGTCCCGAAGTGGCGGTCGCAGAACAGCATGACCAGCGCGCTGGTGAGCACCGGGAAGGCGATCAGGATGAGGATGGCGGTGACGAGCATGTTCCAGGTGAAGATGGGCATCCGGAACATGGTGAGACCGGGGGCGCGCAGGTAGAAGATCGTGGCCACCAGGTTCACGCCGGTGAAGATGGCCGAGAACCCCGTCAGGACCAGCGACACGATCCACAGGTCAGGCCCGGCTCCCGGCGAGTTGGTGGCGTTGGACAGCGGCGTGTAGGCCACCCACCCGAACTCGGCGGCGCCCCCGGCCACGAGGAAGCCCATGAGCATGGTGACCGAGCCTGTGAGGTAGAGCCAGTAGCTGAGGGCGTTGAGGCGCGGGAAGGCCATGTCGGGTGCGCCGACCTGCAGGGGCACGATGTAGTTCGCCAGCCCCCCGAAGGCGAACGGCCCGGCGAAGAGGTACAGCATCAGGCTGCCGTGCATCGTGAAGAGCGCGTTGTACTGCTGGAAGCTGACAAAGCCGGTATCGGGGCCGGTCAGCTGGATGCGCATGAGGAGCGCCATGATCCCGGCGAGGAAGAACATGACGATCGAGGTGATCATGTAGCTCATGCCGATCACCTTGTGGTCGGTGCTCGTGAGCCACTTGAGCAGGCCGCTCGGGCCGTGCTCCTCGTGCGCCGGCGCACCCTCCAGCACGTGGACGTCGAGGGTGCCGATGCCGCCGGCCCCGGTGATCGGTGGGTTGATGACGTCGGTCATGCGCCCTGCCCTTGAGCTCGGATGCGTGCCTTCAGTTGGTTGATCGACGCGTTGCCGCTCGACACGTTGTGGACCCACGCCTGGAACTGCGCCGGTGGCACGGCCTTCACACTGAAGAGCATCAAGGAGTGGTACAGCCCGCAGAGCTGGGTGCACTGCCCGCGGTAGACGCCGGCGCGGGTGACGTCGAAGTTGAAGTAGTTGGTGTACCCGGGCTGCGCGTACCGGCTGAAGTTGAACGCCGGCACGTAGAAGCCGTGGACCACATCCGCGGACTTGAGCGCGATGTTGACCGTCTGGCCGACGGGCACCACCATCTGGGGCGCCTGGGTGGTCACGCCCTCGACGATCTTGCCCGTGGCCGGGTAGTAGAACTGCCACCCCCACTGGAAGGCGGTGACCTCTACCCTCACCTTGCCCGGGGGAGTGGCGTCGACCTCGTTCTCGGTGACGACGGTGAAGGCGAACAGGCCGAAGACGGTCAGGATCGGGATCGTCGTGTAGAGGATCTCGATCACGGTGTGGTACTGGGTCTGCTTCGGCATGTCGTCCGAGCGCCGCCGGTAGCGGAAGACCGCCCAGAGGATGAGCCCGATGACGATGACGCCGACCACGATGCCGGCGATGAAGAAGCCCTGCCAGAGCTTGAAGGCATCGTTGCCCTGCTTGGTGGCGCCGGTGTAGCCGCCGAAGTTCGGCAGCTGGCAGCCCGCGAGCACGATCGGGAGTGCCAGCGCGGCGACGACGCCCCAGCGGCGCTTGGGAGAACGTCGCGAGCTCGGCGTCGGGGGGTCGGTCGGCGCTCCGCCGGTCGGCGAATCCACGATGGCGACACTAGTGCCGCGCTCCCGTTGGAGGACAACTCGGGGTTGGCCAAGAGCCCGGAGCTGCAAGGCGCGCCGCGCACGTCACCGGAGCGACCGCCGGAGCGGTGCCGCCGGGCTCGACCACCTCGAGCGGGGGCGGCAGGAATCCCGCCAAGCAAGCGCCGCCGGGCTCGACCGCCTCGAGCGGGGCGCCCGGAGGATCAGGCGGACGTGGCCGGCCCCGGGTCGCGCCGGGCCTCTGCCGCCTGGCTCGCCGACGAGCCGTCGGGGGAGGGCGGGCCGCCGCCCTCCTGCATCCCCTTCTCGAACTCCTTCTTGGCGGACCCGAGGCTGCGGGCGAGCTTGGGGATCGCCGCGCCACCGAAGAGCACCACGACCACGATCAGCAGGACGATCAGCAGGTCCGGACCGAAGATCTCTGCCAGCATGCTTCACTCCTTGCCCGGGCACCCACCCTCCGGCGGGCTCGGCCCACCAGGTTAGACCCCGCCGCCTCCCACCGGCGAGCGGCCCGCGCGCGTCGCGGCAGGCCCAGCGGCCGGCTCCGGGCCCGCCGAGGACCTCGGGCACGCTGAACCTGGCGCAGGCCGCGCTCACCCGGCCAGCAGGACCCCGAGCGTGAGGGCAGCGACGGCAAAAAGGCCGGAGATGGAGCCCCAGACGGCCAGAGCGGTACGCGAGGTGGCGCGAGAGTGGACGTAGGCGGCCACCCCCGACAGGACCACCACCGCCAGCTTCGCGCCGAGAACTGCCTGCCAGGCGGTCGTGGTGGTCGACGGGTGGACGGCCACCACGTTCCAGATGCCCGTCGCGACGAGCACGACGAAGGCCGGCCAGCTCAGCCGGGCAAAGGCCTGCGCCAGCATCCTCGGCGCGCCCGGCCCGAGGCCGCGGGCTGCGGGCACGAGGCCGGCCAGCACCACCTGGCCCCCGACCCAGACGGCGGCGGCCAGGACGTGCAGGGTCAACCGGACGGCGTCGACAGCGGGGGCGAGCACGGGAGCCAGAACTTAGCCCCTCTCGCGAGACGAGCCCGAAACGGTCGCGGGCAGGACCAGACCGCCCGGTCGAAGCACCGCGCCGATGCCATGCTGTCGGCATGTCGGAGCAGGCCGTGAACCCGCCACGGCCCGGCTTCCCCGGGGTGCCGGCGCTGCGCCTCGGGGTGGCGACCGCCGGCTTCGAGGTGGAGGGCGGGTTCAACGGCCCCGGGCAGCCCGCGAACAACTGGGTCCGCTGGGAGCGCAGCGGCAGGGTGGAGCCCTCGGGCCCGGCTGCCCGCTTCTGGGGCGAGCCGGAGCGGGCGCTCGACCGGGCCGCCGGCCTCGGTTGCGACGCCTTCGGGCTCTCGGTGGAGTGGGCCAGGACCGAGCCGGTGCCAGGCCAGGTCGACCACGGCGCCCTCGCGCGGTACGGGGCCATCCTCGACGCCTGCCGATCTCGCGGGATGGAGCCGGTCGTCACCCTGTGCCACTTCACCCACCCGGCCTGGTTGGGCGAAGAGTTCTGGCTGACCCCGGGAGCCCCCGACCGCTTCGCCGCCCACGCCGCAACCGTCGTCTCCTGCCTCGGCGACCGTTGCCGGCGCTGGGTGACCGTGCACCGCCCCCTCTCCCTGGCCCTCGGCGGCTGGGTCACCGGCGCGCACCCCCCCGGGCGGCGCCTTGCCCTGCGCGACGCCCTGTGCGTGGTCGACAACCTGCTGGCCGCCCACGTGCTGGCCCACCGCGCCATCCGGCAGGCGTGCCCCGGCGCAGCAGTCACTATGACCGCGGGCGCGCCGGCCCCCTACGAGCTGGGCGCGCTGGCGACCGACCTCCTCTGCGCGCCCGCCCTGGGCGTCGCGCCCGCCGACCTCGCCGCCTGGTTGCGCGAGCGCCGCCGGCACCACGCGCGGATCGTGCCGGTGCGGGGCTCGGTGGCCGACGTGCTCTGCTGGCTCGCAAGTCGTGCGGCCTTCCCGCGGAGCGGGCGCGCCGGATGCGGCCCGGGCGGTGCCGACCGGGCAAGCCGGCCGCGACCGTGGCACCGCCCGCCGTGGGCGCTCCCGTGGCCGGGGCGGGTGCTCGACGTCCTCTACGGCTCCGAGGGCACCGCGGCGTCGGTGCCCCCAGCGGGGCCCGCCGGTTCGAGGGCACCGCTGCCCCTCGAGGCCATCGGGCTGTCGTGGGGCGACCGGGTCGCCCCCCTGCCGGCGCGCGCTCGCCGAGGTCCTTCCGGTTGGCCGACCGCCCGCCTGCCGTCGTGGCGTGGTGCGACCTGGCAGGTGGGAGCCGACCCGGCCGGGCTGGCCTGGTGGCTGCGTGCCGGCTCCTCGCGGCTGGCCGAGCTGCCCCAGTGGGTCGTCGACGAGGGCCCCGTCCTGCCGGTGCGCAGCGGCAGGGCTGGCGCGCACCGCAGCGGCCCGGCACGCCCGGGCCGGCTCCGGGCTGCGCTCGCCGCCGTGGCCGAGGCGCGGCGGGGAGGTGCGAGCGTCGAGCTGTACCTCTACCACTCGCTCGTCGATGGCTACGCCTGGGGCACCGGCGAGGCACGGCGGGGCCTGTTCGGCCTGGCTCCCGACGGGGGCTGGCTCGACACGGACGCGCTCGGCCACGACACCCCTGGCGCCTTCCGCCGGCTCGTGGCCGGGCTGCGTGCGGGTGACGAGACGGTGCTCGACCCGAGCCGACCAGGATGACGGGGCGGGCGTGGTGAACGGGGGATGGCTCGCGGCGGCACGAGCCGGGGCGGCGGCACGAGCCGGGGCGGCGGCACGAGCCGGGGCGGCGGCACGAGCCGGGGCCGGCGGCCGATGATCACGGGAAGGCAGCCGGAGCACGAGCCGTGCGCGTCCTGATCGTCGAGGACGAGGTGCGCCTGGCTGGCGCGCTGGCACGCGGGATGCGCGCCGAGGGCTACGCAGTCGACGTCGCCACCGACGGCACCGAGGGCCTCGAGCGGGCCCGCCAGGGCGGCTACGACCTGGTGATCCTCGACATCTTGTTGCCGGGGACCAACGGGTACAAGGTGTGCGACACCTTGCGGCGCGAGGGGAACTGGGTGCCGATCCTCATGCTCACGGCCAAGGACGGCGACCTCGACGAAGTCGAGGCGCTCGACACAGGCGCCGACGACTTCCTCACCAAGCCGTTCTCCTTCGAGGTGCTGCTGGCCCGCGTCCGCTCTCTGCTGCGCCGCGGCCGCCGGGAGCGGCCGGCGGTGCTCACCGCCGGCGACCTGACCCTCGACCCGGCCGAGCATCGCTGTCGCCGGGGCGAGCGCGAGGTGCCCCTGACCCCGCGCGAGTTCTCGCTCCTCGAGTTCCTCATGCGCCATGCCGGCGAGGCCGTGGCCAAGCGCGAGATCCTGCGCCACGTGTGGGGCGAGGAGCTCGCCGGCGACCCCAACGTGGTCGAGGTCTACGTCGGGTACCTGCGCCGCAAGGTCGACCATGCCTTCGGCCGCTCCGCGCTCCAGACCGTCCGGGGGGTCGGCTACCGGCTCGATCCTGACGGGGGGTGAGGACCGTCACGCGCCGTAGCCAGCGCCAGCGCCCGGCGGGTGGCGGGGGGTCGGCGACCCCGAGACCGGCCCCGGTGGTGCCCGGCCCCCTGCGGGCAAGGCTGCTCGGCTCGGTCCGGGCCCGCCTCGCCCTCACCGCCATGGTGGTGGTGGCCGTCACCCTCGGGGCAGGGGGGGCCACGCTGCTGTTCCTGTTGCACCGCTCCCTGGTGAGCGGCGTCGTCACCACGGCCTCGGCCGAGGCGACCGATGTGGCCGCTGTGGCCGGCCAGGACCGGCTGACGGCGAGCGCCCTGCGATCGGTCCGGCCCGGCACCGTCGTGCAGATCCTCGACGCCCGGGGGCGAGTGCTCGCCTCGTCGACGCAGTTCAGGCCGCCGCGACCGGTGCTCACCGAAAGACCGGCGCCCGGCGACCGCTGGGTCCGCGTCGTGCCGGGCGTGCTGCCCGGCGGCGACGACCGCGACGTGGTGGTGGCGACGACCGTCTCCACGGGTGCCGGCCCACGCACGGTGCTCGTGGTCACCTCCACCGAGCCGGTCGAGGCGACGGTGCACGACCTCGCGATCGTGCTCGGCGCGGCCCTGCCCGTGCTCGTGGTGCTGTCGGGGGGCTTCGCCTGGCTCCTTGCCGGCCGCGCCCTGCGGCCTGTCGAGCGAATCAGGTCCGAGGTGGGCCGGCTGTCCGCGGGCGACCTGCACCGGCGCGTGGCCGTGCCGCCCGGCCACGACGAGGTCGGGCGGCTCGCGGTCACGATGAACGCGCTGCTCGACCGGCTCGAGCAGGCGAGCGATCGCCAGCGGCGCTTCGTGGCCGACGCCTCCCATGAGCTGCGGAGCCCGCTGGCGGCGTTGCTGGCGGAAGTCGAGGTGGCGCGGGCCCACCCGTCGGATGCCGACTGGCGTGCCGTGTCGGCGACGGTGGCCGACGAGGGGGCCCGCCTCGCCCGCATCGTCGAGGACCTGCTCCTGCTCGCCCGCAGCGACGAGGGCCGCCTGGCAGCGCGCCGGAGCACCGTCGACCTCGACGACCTCGTGCGCGAGGAGGCCCGGCTCCTCCGTGCCCGGGGCACGGTCCTGGTCGACCTGCGCGGCGTGGCGCCGGCGCAAGTCCACGCTGACCATGAGCAGCTGCGCCGGGTCGTGCGCAACCTCGCCGACAACGCTGAGCGCCACGCGGCGACGACGGTTGCCTTCGAGGTGACCGCGGCCGGAGCATGGGCGGAGCTGGCCGTCGCCGACGACGGGCCCGGGATCCCCCGGCCCGAGCGCCGCCGGGTCTTCGAGCGCTTCGCCCGGCTCGACGAGGGGCGCGGTCGGCCGACGGGCGGGGCGGGCCTCGGGCTCGCCATCGTGAAGGACCTCGTTGCGGCCAACGGAGGACGGGTGTTCGTGGCCGACAGCGCCACGGGCGCCCGCGTGGTCGTGCGGCTCCCCGCTGCCAGGGACGCCTGTTCGGAGGACCTGGCGGACCCCGGGGGCACCCCGGTGCCGCCCCCCGGTCACCCGGGTCGCCCGGCTTGAGCCGACTCGGTCCGGGTGACCGGGGGTATCCTCGGCTCGCGTGGCCGACTCGCGCCGCGGCCCGTGGCGACGGGCCCTCCACAAGCTGGCCCTGGTCGGGCACAGCGTCGCCGACCTCGGGCCCGGCACCTGGGCGTGGATCGCGGCGAGCTCCGTCCGCTCGGCGCGCCGCCAGCGAGGGCCGGCACCTCCCTGCGGGCGCCGATCGCGCCGCACCGTGGCGCGGGGGCCGGGCCGGGCCTTGGACGCCCGCCCGGTGGTTGGCGCCGGCGGCGGCGTGGTCGGGGCCCGGTGCCGGTTCGAGGAGGCCGAGCTCGAGCTCCTCTTCCTCGCCCCCGACACCGTCCGGGTGAGCTGGCTCACCGACCAGGCTCCACCGCCGTGGGGGATCACCGATTGGGCCGCCGCACCGCCCGGCTCTCCTGTCGAGCCGTCGCTGGAGGCCCCCGGGGGCCCGTGGACGCTGCGAAGCCCGCTCCTGTCGGTGCACGTCTCGCCCGACGGCTCGGTCCGCTTCGTGTCGGGCACCGGCGCCCTCCTCCGCCATGAGCTCCCGCCCATTCGCCGAGGGACTGCCCGGACGCTGCGGGCGCTGCTGCGCCCGGGCGAGCGGGTGGCCGGGCTCGGCGAGCAGGCGGGGCCCCTCGACTTGAGCGGCTCCGCGCACCGGCTGTGGGCCCGCGACCCCGGCGGCGCCTGGGGACCGGGGCAGGACCCGCTGTACTGCCCGTTGCCCGTGCTCGTCGGTCTGCACCCCGATGGTGCCGTCCTCGTGGTCCACCACAACCCGTCCGAAGCCCTCGTGCGGATCGACGGCCAGGCGCAGCCGCCTGGCCGGGCGCGCCAGGTCGAGGTGACCTTTGCCTCGGGCATGCTCTGCCACTTCGTCGCCACGGGGACGCTTCCCGATCTCTGCGAGCGCCTCGGGGAGCTGACGGGACGCCCACCGCTGCCCCCTCGCTGGGCGCTCGGCTACCACCAGTCGCGCTGGGGCTACGAGCGCGAGGCCGACGTCCGGGAGGTCGCCGAGGGTTTCCGGGCGGCGGGGCTGCCCCTCAGTGCCGTGCACCTCGACATCGACCACCTCGACGGCTACCGGGTCCTCACGGTCGACGCCCGGCGCTTCCCCGACCTGGGCCGGCTCGGTGCCGACCTCCTGGCGGATGGCACGCGCCTCGTGGCCATCGTCGACCCGACAGTCAAGGTCGACCTTGGCTTCGACGTCTACCGCGAGGGACTCGAGGGCGGCCGGTTCGTCGCCGGCTCGCGAGGTCGCCCGCATGTGGGGGCGGGCTGGCCGGGGCCCTCGGTGTTCGTCGACGTCGTGTCGCCGACCGCGGCTCGCTGGTGGGGGGACCTCTACGGTCGGCTGGCCGACCGAGGCGTGGGCGGGGTCTGGCACGACCTGAACGAGCCGACCTCGCTCAGCCTGTGGGGCGACCGGACGCTGCCGGCGCAGGCACGGCACGGCGGTTCGGACGGCTTCCTCCACGCCGAGTGCCACAACGTCTACGGGCTCCTCATGGACCGGGCGGGGTGGCAGGGGCTCGAGCGGTGCCGGCCGGAGCGTCGGCCCTTCGTGCTGTCGCGCTCGGGATGGCTCGGCGTGCAGCGGTGGGCCTTCCTGTGGACGGGCGACGCCGAGACGAGCTGGGACGGGCTCCGCCAGCAGCTCCCCACCACGCTCGGGCTCGCGCTGAGCGGGGTCGCCTTCGCCGGCTCCGACACCGGGGGGTTCAGCGCGGCTGCCGACCCCGAGCTCTACCTCAGATGGCTGGAGCTGTCGGTGCTCATGCCCTTCTGCCGCACCCACAGCGCCAAGGGGGTGCCGGCGCGCGAGCCCTGGCGGTTCCCCGGGCCCTTCGCGGCGGCCATCGGCCGGCTCATCCGCTTCCGCTACCGGCTGCTCCCCTACCTCTACGCGCTCGCTCGCGACGCGGCTGACCGCGGCAGCCCACTGGTGCGCCCGCTGTGCTGGGAGGCAGAGACGCCCTGGCGCGACGACGAGTACCTGCTCGGCGATTCGCTGCTGGTGGCGCCGGTGGGCGCGCCGGGCGAACGCGCGCGGCAGGTGCACCTGCCCGCGGGCCAGTGGTACCGGTGGCGGATCGGGCCACCGGCGAACGGCAGCGGCTCTCAGGGTGACGGTGCCGCCTCGGCCGGCGGCCCCGGCCCTGCGGGTGACGGCGACGCGGTCGAGCCGGCGCCCGTGGCCGGCGGGCGGACCCTGACGGTGGATGCTCCTCTGGGCCAGCCGGTCGTGTTCGTGCGAGCGGGCACAGTGCTGCCGCTCGACGACGGCTGGGCCGGTGGGCCCGGTCGGCTCGGGGGCACCGACGACCCCCAGGCGGGCTTCCCGCAGCCCGGCGGGCGGCTCGATGCCGGCCACGAGCCTCGGCTCCTCTCCCTCCACTGCTTCCCCGACGGCCAGGGCCGGGCAACCGGCCGCGGGTACGACGACGCCGGTGACGGGCACGGGCCCTCCCGCCGCGACCGCTTCGAGCTGCAGGTGCCCGCACGAGGCGGACCCGACGGCCGCCTGACCTGGGTCCGCGAGGGCCTCTACCCGCCGCCGGCCCGGGTCCGGGTGGTCGTGCACGGCGTCGCATTGCGTGCTGCGACAGCCGGCGGCGATGCGGTGGCCGTCTCGGCGTCCACCGATCCGCCGGTCACGGTGCTCGAGACCGGGGCGTTCGACGAGCTCGTGCTCGCAGGTGGTGCCCCGGGGGCGCTCAGGTCTCGACGAGCACCGTGACCGGGCCGTCGTTGACCAGTGCCAGCTGCATCGTGGCGCCGAACTGACCCGTGGCCACCGGGGCTCCGGCGGCGCGCAGGCGATCCACTACCCGCTCGAGCAGGCCGGCTGCCTGCTCGGGGGCCGCCGCCGCGGCGAAGGATGGCCGGCGGCCCTTGGCGGTGTCGCCGTAGAGGGTGAACTGGCTGACCACGAGCACGGCCAGCCCCAGGTCAGCCGCCGAGCGGTTCATGGCCCCCGTGTCGTCGGCGAAAATGCGGAGCTGCCAGATCTTGGCGGCCATCCGGTCCGCCGCCAGCTGGTCGTCGGAGCGGGCGACGCCGACCAGCGCGCAGACGCCGCGGCCGATGCTGCCGACGAGCTCCCCCCTGACGGCGACCGATGCCGACGTCACCCGCTGGAGGACTGCCCGCACCGGCTCAAGGCTAGGCCCGGCGCCCGGCGTCGGGGCATGCTCGCGCCATGCCGCTGCACGCCCACCACCCGGAGCCCGACACCCTCGAGCTGCGTCCCCAGTTCGCCGAGCCGGGGGAGACGAGGCCGGTGCCGAAGAACCGCCTGCCCGAGCGCGGCATGCCGCCATCGGTGGCGCGCCAGATCGTCGGCGACGAGCTGTTGCTCGACGGCAGCGCCCGCCTGAACCTCGCCACCTTCGTGACCACCTGGATGGAGCGCGAGGCGGGCGAGCTGATGGCCGCGTGTGCCGACAAGAACATCGTCGACCGAGACGAGTACCCGCAGACGGCCGAGCTCGAGCGCCGGTGTGTGAGCATGCTCGCCGACCTGTGGCACGCTCCGGGCCGCGGCTCGGCGACCGGCTGCTCGACCACGGGCTCGAGCGAGGCGGCCATGCTCGCCGGCCTCGCTCTGAAGTGGCGCTGGCGGGCTTCACGGCGGAGCGCGGGGGAGCCAGACGACCGTCCCAACCTGGTGATGGGCGCCAACGTGCAGGTCTGTTGGGAGAAGTTCTGCCGTTACTTCGACGTGGAGCCCCGGCTCGTGCCGGTCGGCCCCGACTCC
>Ga0070738_10003221_pt1 | contig 22033 bp, 14 predicted proteins | sample Coa_R2_2_FD_66446 | JGI IMG/M metagenome (GOLD analysis project Ga0070738, IMG submission 66446) | Surface soil microbial communities from Centralia Pennsylvania, which are recovering from an underground coalmine fire - Coalmine... | ecosystem: Environmental > Terrestrial > Soil > Unclassified ... | reverse complement strand
GACGGATGCCATTGCACTAACAAACACCACTGCTGCTGCTGCTGGCGCACAGCAATTCTCACCACGGTTGCGACTAACCGGTCAGGGCTGGAAGACCAACGCCACAGCGGCCAGTCAAACAGTCGATTGGATGATACAGACCGTACCCGTACAAGGTACCGCTAATCCAACATCCTACTTAGACTTTGAGGATCAGATCAATGGTGCCGGGTACGCAAATAACTTCAGTCTCTTTTCGAGCGGTGGCGCTGCGTTGGGTTCAACGACCGATCCTGGTGCTGGTGTGTTGAATGTTAGTACGGGTCTGCAAGTAGCTGGTGCTGCTACGAGCGGCAATTACCTTCGTGGTAACGGTACGAACTTCGTTTCGTCAGCGATCCAGCAAAGCGATATTTCTTCTATCGGTGTCCAGTATGGCCCCAGTGCTACACAGACGTCGCTTGCGACCGGTGCGACCAAATTATTCGATGTATCCTACACCGCTGGTTCGAATGCAACGTTTGCGGGCGGCGCCATCACGGCCGATGGAAGTGGGTCAAGTGCCACCAACGTGACATCGACCGGTCTCACGATCGTCGCTAAAGGAAAAGGCTCGGGCACCGTGCAAGGCATTAACGTCACCGCCACAGGCGGCACGACGAATGATGCTATTGTTGCAACCGGCGACATCGAATCCACAGCGCCGGGCATTACGACGACGATCACCGAAGGCTTTGTGCTGAATAATTCTACAGCGGCAACAGCCGGAACCGCGGTACAGCAATCGCCGAGCCTGCACTTCAAGAGTAATGTCTGGAATACGACAACACCGGCGAACAACACATTCGAAGGCTGGGAGACGTTTATTCCCACGAGTGGCGCTACGCCTTCCGGTAGGTTCTCGTGGTCTACGACCAATAACGGCGGGACCACTACCGAACGCATGTCCCTCACCGATGGAGCTACCCTAAAAATTGGTACCGCCAGCACAACGACCGGTTCGATTTCATTGGCGAATTCTGCGAACGCGAATCTGGCTACGATCACACCTGCTTCGCAGGCTGCGGCGAGGACCTATACTATTCCTGACGCGGGCGGCGCGGCAAACTTCATCCTCTCAACTTCTTCGGCGGGCCAGACTATAGCAGGCGGTGCAACGATCAACGGTGGTCTCACGCTCGGCACGCAATTAAGCGTGGCCAATGGTGGTACAGGAGGAACGTCGGCTGTGACTGGTCGGAATGGCTTGGGTATTTATACAGGAAGCGGTAGTTGGAGTGGCTCAGCGACGACTACGGTCACGGATGCTCACGCAGCGACAACATCGATCATCATGGTCACTATCACCGGGTCATATACCGGCAGTGGTAGCACCGACCGTTCGATCAAAGTGGTTTCCAAGGCAAGCGGATCGTTTGTGGTTGGAACCGTTGGTGGCGGTAGCCCGGGAAGCACCCTTAATTTCGATTATGTGATAATCAATTGATCCAATCCGAAGTTGATTTTAATGAATTCTATGGGCATTCACTTAGTCGGGTAAGTGTTATGTAAAAGCCAGCAAAACTGGTCCGTCGCTCCGTTCTTTATCCTCTTTTAGGGACGCCCCCATACTCTCTCATCGGTTGGTTGCGATAAGAAGCAGGGTTGATCCTGCGCATAGATTCTTTTCATGAGTGCTCGTAACACTCGACAATTTTTCTCTTCATTCCGATGAGAACCTCCCTTAAGACCGCCACGATCGGGCGTTTGCTATTTGCCCTTTCACTGGTATTGATCGCCAATACCCTGTTTGCTCAAACGTGGACCGAGCAACATTCCCGACGACTTCTTTTACCGAGTTCGAGCAGTGATCCATCGCGGACGGTAGCGATCGAAGCCGGTGTGCTCGATAGCAGTTATACCTTACGATTGCCCGGTACCAATGCCGTCGGTTTGTTGCTCAATGAGGGTGCCGGCACACTCTCCTGGGTTGATGTTCTTACGGGTGCCAACGGAGGGACGGGAAGCCAGTATGTCACTTTTACCACGGGCGGTACAACGTCGCACGTTTACACGCTCCCCGACCAGGATGCCACGCTGCTTTCGAGTGGAAGCGGAGTAATGCTGCAAAACACTACTCCCGGCGTTACACAGAATGGAAATGCCAATATCAATGGTGTGTTCCTTGCCGGCTCTGGTGCATTTGGCGATGTTAATGTCAGTAATAATATCACACTTACCGGCGCAAATAAAAAGATTATCCTGACAGGAAATTCTACAGGTGCAAGTAGTTTCTCTGCCGGCAATCAGGGGACGTCCAATATTTCGTATGTGCTTCCGGTGATCTCTCCGGCCGACGGACAAGTATTGTCCTCGGACAATGCGGGTAATATGTCGTGGATCATGCCTTTTGTGAATCCGATGACGACGATCGGAGACATTATCTATGGCGGCCGTTCCGGCGATGCCATGCGATTGGGAGGGAATACGACAACGACGAAAAAATTTCTGACCCAAACCGGCACCGGACTTCTAAGTCAAACTCCATCCTGGGATACCATCGCTCAAAACGACGTAGCAGGTCTTAGTGCAAGCAGTTCGCCAACGTTCCGAAGAATTACGCTCACCGATACCAGCGATCAGGTCACCCTTGGTACTACAAAGACGATAACACTCACAGCACCGACGCCAATTGCAAGCCGAACATATACTCTTCCTGATGCTGGAAATGATGCTTCTTTTATTATGTCCAATTCGGCGAGTGAGCAAGCAGTTAACTCAGGTCTTCAACTCAATGGTTATCTCGAATTCCCTCCCGATACCATTACTATTGTAGGAAGTTCGAGTAACGATAATGTTGTAATAAACGGTAAAAGCTGGCTGCATGTCGGTGCCTCGGGTACCATTGGAGCGGATACGATCACTGGCTTTATATCTGGGCCCAATCCACAAGGGCGGATGTTGCGCATCACTAATCTGACCGGCGCAAATTTAATTCTGGCGAATAATAATACGGGTAGTCTTGCCGCTAATCGGATCATCACTGGTACCGGCGCGGACATTACGATTTCTAATGGTGGCGGAGTTGAACTTGATTATGACGATCATTTGGGTGGATGGATACTCTCGTTCACGGGTGGTATCACGCACGTCGAATTAGGCGGAACGGGTGCTACAGGTTTTACACAAAATGGTATTTTATACGGTGCGGGAGCACTACCTATTCAGGCAACGAGCGCGGCTGCGAATAGCGTGCTGGTAACGAACGGTTCGAGCGTTCCTTCCCTCAGTCAAACCCTCCCAAGTGCTGTTCAATCTAACATAACATCATTAACAGGACTTACCGGTGCGATTACCTATCCAACAGGCCTGACATTTAATGGTACCGCCGCACGGACTGCAACTCTGGCTCGGAATACATCCAATAATCTTCCGGGACAAGACCTCACGATTCAATCCGGCGCACCGCTTTCATTTGCGCCGACCAACGATCTTGCCGGTGGCAATCTGATCCTTTCGAGCGGCATATCAGAAGGCATCGGCTCGAGTTCGATCGTATTTCAGACGCCATCTCCGCAGGTTGGCTCTTCAAATGTCGATAACACACCAGCTACCCGTCTTACGCTCAATTCAACCCAATTAAATCTTGGCGCCGATATCGAACTCGACCAAAATGGCACGCAACGTATTTCGTCGAGTGGTGTGGGTAATCTCTCGAGTTTAACATTAGCATCGCCGCTCACGGGTGCTAACGGTGGGACGGGAAGCCAATATGTTACCTTCACCGGTCCCTCATCACCACAGACGTATACGCTTCCTGCGACGGGCGGAATACTGACCACATCGACCTCTGGCGTTCAATTGCAAGGTTCGACGCCGGGTACGACGCAAACGGGCAATGCAAATATATCCGGTACGATGCTCGCCGGAAGGGTTGGAGTCGGTACGACATCGCCACAAGCGGCGCTGGATATTGAAGGATCAATGATCTTTGGCGTCGATTCTGTAACAATCGTCGGAAGCTCAACGAACAACAATGTGAGTGCCGGCTCCCGAGTAAATTTATCGATCGGGATGAGTGGTACCGCCGGCCCCGCGACCATCACCGGGTTTACCGGAGGGGCGCAGGGTAGGTATATTAAGATCGCCAACTTGACAGGAGAGACCATAACACTGGCAAATATGTCGCTCTTGAGCGGTCCAGGAAGTTGGATCTACACGGGCACTGCTGACCTGGAACTTCCACCCAGCGCTCTCGCTGCACTGACGTACAGTACCGAATTAATGGGGTGGGCGGTAGAATATGCCGGAGGTGTTACCACTGCGGTCTCTTCTGGCGGGACAGGAAGTACGAACTTTGCACAAAACGGAATACTCTACGGTAACGGTACGGCTCCGATTCAAGTGACGAGTGCTGCTCCTAATAGTATTCTCGTAACGGATGGTTCAAATGTCCCTTCACTCAGCCAACACTTGCCCAGCACCGTACTAAATAATATCGATTCGCTTCCGAGTCTGAATGGTCCCATTCAGTATCCGACATCACTTACGTTCGATGGTACGGGCGGGCGCATGGAATCGGTGGCGAGAAACAACTCGAATACATTGCCAGGGCAGGGCCTCACCATACAAGCAGGCGCTCCATTGGCGAGCGCAAGCACGAATAATCTTGCTGGAGGCAATCTTACGCTTTCGAGTGGTATCTCCGAAGGTACCGGTACATCAAATATTTATTTTCAAACTGCAGCGTCTGGTTCGACTGGTAATACGGATAATATTCCAGCTACTCGATTGTCTCTCAATGCGACACAATTAAATCTTATGAACGGTGTCGATCTACTTGTTAACGGAACGACGCGCATCTCATCGGCTGGCGCCGGTACTCTCACTAGTCTAACGCTTGGTTCTGCATTGACACTTGCCAATGGGGGCACTGGTACTTCACTTACGGCATCGAATGGAGGTGTTTTTTATAGTACCGGATCAGCCGGGGCGATCCTCGCCGGCACTTCGACTGCGAACCAAGTGCTATTATCCGGCTCTAACTCGGCCCCGGTGTGGAGTTCTGCAACATACCCGGCAAGCACGACAGCGAAACAACTACTTTATTCCAGTACAACGAATACAATCACGGGACTCGCAACGGCGAATAACGGTGTGCTTGTCACCGATGGCTCCGGTGTGCCGTCGATTGGTTCAACATTACCAAATGCGGTACAAGATAACATTACTCGCATTGGAACAATCGCCTCGTGGGGTTCTACAATCGTACCGATCGCTAATGGTGGTACGGGTTCAAACTCTGCTACGTCCGCACTGAAGGCGCTTACACCCGATACAACCGGTCAGTCGGGAAAATATCTTTACGTACAGCCAGGCGGCGGCTTTGTATGGTCCGCAGCAGGTTCTGGAAATGGATCAGTTACGAGTGTCAATGTTTCCGGCGGTACGACAGGCCTTACAACGAGCGGCGGACCGGTCACAACTACTGGTACGATCACACTCGCTGGAACACTAAGCGCTTCGAATGGTGGGACGGGGCAAACGTCCATTGGTGCCGCGTTTCGATCTATGGTACCTGACACGTCGTCCCAAACCGGAAAATTTCTTTACGTTATTCCTGGTGGCGGTTTTGGATGGTCTTCTGTTGGTACGGGAAATGGAACCGTTACCAGCGTCGGTCTTTCCGGTGGTACGACCGGGCTTACGGTCTCCAATAGTCCTGTAACGGCTTCTGGCACGATGACATTGGGAGGGACACTAGCAGTAGCAAACGGCGGCACCGGACAATCGAGTGCGCTTACGGCGGGAGGTATTATCTACGGTGCGTCTGCGACTGCAATGTCATCCACCGGTGCAGGTTCTTCCGGTCAGTTACTAATATCGGGTGGCAGTGGAGCACCTAGTTTTACATCCAGTATTTCCGGCCTCACGATCACTAACTCGAGTATCGGCTCTTCGAATCCATCGACGGGCGCATTTACGACCCTTACCGCTTCGACGTCAACGACGACACCAGTCTTGTATGGTGGAACGGCGAATGGCGCTTCCCTCAATTTACAATCGACTTCCGGTGGAACTCCTTCTGGCGATTATATCACTTTAACGACCGGTGGATCGGAAAAAATACGCTTGGACAATGGTGGACACTTTGGAATTGGCACATCAACGCCGCGCGGAACATTGGATATTAATGGAACGCTCGTTGTCCACGATGATACCGTTACGATCACCGGTAATACTCAAAATCATAATGTGAGTTCAGGTTCGCAATTTACCTTACATGTTGGTCTTACAGGGGTAGCCGGTCCGGATACGATCACTGGCCTTTCGGGAGGCGTCGAAAGTCGCATTATGCAGGTCATTAATTTGACAGGACAGGACCTGACTTTTTTAAATCAATCTTCTTCGAGTACCGCTGGTAACCGCATTACGACCGGTACGGGATCTCCGGTTACCATTCCGCTTGGTGGAATTATTCAACTGCAATGGGATGAAGAATTAGGTGGTTGGGCAGTTGATTTCATTGGCGGCGGATCGAGTGTTTCTTCGGGTGGAACCGGTGCTACAAGTTTTACACAGAATGGTATTTTGTATGGTAATGGGTCCTCACCGATTCAGGCTACCTCTGCTGGTGCTAATAGTGTACTTGTCACCAACGGGTCGAACATACCATCGCTTAGCCAAACGTTACCAAGTGTGGTACAATCGAATATCACAGCGCTTACGGGAATGACGGGTACGATTACGTACCCGACCGGTCTTACATTCAATGGAACAACTGCGCGTACTGCGTCACTTTCGAGAAACACTTCGAATACTCTTCCAGGCCAAGGCCTGACGGTTCAGGCTGGTGCTCCGCTTGTAGCAGCCAGTACTAATAACCTCGCTGGTGGCGATCTCACCCTTTCGAGTGGTATTTCGGAAGGCTCAGGCAGCAGCAGTATCATTTTACAGACGCCAACGCCCGGCGGATCTTCGAATACTGATAACTCACTTGCAACGAGGGCAACGATCAATTCAACGCAATTCAATCTCGGGTCGGGTATCGAGCTCGATTTCAATGGTACTCAGCGTATTAGCTCGACCGGAGCAGGGACACTTGCAAGCCTCACATTGGGTTCGCCATTAACGCTTTCGAATGGGGGTACAGGCGCTTCCTTAACAGCCTCGAACGGTGGTATCTTCTACAGCACAGGCAGTGCAGCGGCGATTTTAGCAGGCACTGCGACAGCTGGGCAAATTCTTCGCTCTGGAGCAAGCAGCGCACCGTCATGGTCCACCGCGACGTATCCGGCGACGGCTGGTACGGCCGGTAATTTCTTGCGAAGCGATGGGACCAATTTTGTGTCGTCTGCGATCACTCCGAGCGATATTGGTAGTGCCGGTGTGCAATATGGACCTTCCTCGACACAGACCACGATCACTACCGCGACGACAAAGCTGTTCGATATTGCGTATGGTACGATCGCGAGCGGTACGGCACTCGCCGGAGCAGCGATCACTGCGGATGGCAGCGCCGTCACCAACGGATCCGCGACCGGATTAACGATCACCTCTAAGGCGAATGGAAGCGGTACTGCGACCGGCCTCTCTGTCACTACCAGTGGTGGGATTGCACAACCGAATATCGTGCTACACAATACTTCTGGTGCTCGCTCCTATATAACAACAACCGATTCGGACCTGTATTATGAATCGACCGGCGATATTTACGGCACAAGTCGTTTACATTTACAGAACCGTACCGGCTCGAATGGCGCACTTTTCGAGATGATACCGAACGCCGCAAATCCGGGCGTTAACCTTGTCGACTTTGGATTTAAGCCGGGTACTGGTGTGCAGTCGAACTTGCGTCTCGAGGCCAGGACGTCGACCATCCGTAACACAGCGAACCAGACCTTCGGCGAATTTGAATTGTTTATGAATACGCTGGGCGTCAATAGTGGAACGCCCACCTATAATTTTTCAACCGGAGAAGGGGCTTCGACCTTCGAGGTCGGCAATGTTGGCATCGGTATGGTCAACCCCACCCAAAAATTACAGGTGCAGAATGGTAATCTATTTCTATCGAATAACAGTGGCACGGCAGATAGTCTAATATTTCAAGGGACATCTTCCGGACGCACATCACTGCGAGCAGGTGCGCAGGGAGCAACAAATATTAATTACGTTCTCCCGATTACAGCACCGGCCTCGAACGGACAAGTGCTCTCTTCAACGACTGGCGGTACAATGAGTTGGATAACTCCTGGAACAGGTAGTGTTACTTCCGTGGGAATGACCGTACCAGGTTTTCTCTCGATTTCCGGATCGCCTATCACATCGAGTGGAACACTGGCAGTGGGTTATTCTGGCACGGCGCTTCCGGTTGCGAATGGCGGTACCGGTTCTACGACAGCTTTCACTCCTGGGAGCGTTGTATTTGCCGGCACAGGCGGAACATATTCGCAGGATAATACCAATTTTTATTGGGATGATGTCAATAATACGCTTCGCTTAGGAGGAGGTAGTGTTCTACCAAATTCCGTTTTGGCAGCGTCTGGATCATTAAATAGCTACTTACAAATAACAGTGCAGAATCAATCTAACGGAAGTTCTGCCTCGACCGACATCGTAGCGACGGCCGACAACGGTACCGATACGTCATTCTATATCGATATGGGCATCAATAGCTCGGGCTATTCCCAAGCGGCATATAGTAATGGCGGACCGAATGCCGGATATCTCTATAATCTCGGTGGTAACCTAATAATTGGTCCGGCATCGCCAGGAGATTCCCTTATTTTTCAGACGGGAGGCAACCTGTCATCCAATAAAGTGATGTCCTTCAACGGCTCCGGTATCGCTACGCTTCAAAAATATGGAGCAGGTGCGTTATATACAAACAGCAGTGGATTGATCTCTTCCGGAGTATTACCGTTAGCAAATGGTGGGACGAATGCCAACCTAACTGCTTCGAATGGGGGTATTTTCTATAGTACTGGATCCGCCGGTGCTATTTTAACCGGGACTGCCACGGCCGGTCAGATCTTACAATCAGGTGCGAATTCCGCTCCTTCCTGGAGCACGGCGACCTATCCAGCGACGGCAAGCACAGCGGGAAATACACTGAAGAGTAATGGCACCAACTTCGTGTCCACAGCGCCTAATTATTATCAAGGTACTCCTACAAACCCGGCGGGTACTACTAATACTACTGGTGTAATGATGGGTCTGGGTGGGGCTGCCAAAATTACTCCGAGCGGAAGCGGTAAAGTATTAATAATCATTTCCGGTACAATTGATAATACCACTACCGGTGGCGCTGGTGTTCAAATTCGGTTTGGTACTGGTACCGCACCCTCCAATGGAAGTACAACTCTTGCCGGTACAGTGGCCGGGGCACTGGTTACAATTAATAATTCTGCTTCAGGTGATACCTATGCCTTTTCACTAAATGCTATTGTTTCAATGTCCGTAGGTGTTGCCAATTGGATGGATGTGAGCTTGAAAGCAATTAGTACTGGAACTGCAGCAATCAGTAACTTGAGTATTTCCGCTGTAGAGCTATAAATAAAACCCCGCCTTAAAGGCGGGGTTTCTTGAGAACCGGTACCCTATGTTCTCCTCTCATCTTGCCTGAAGCTGGGCTTGCTTGTTAGTAAGAAGCACGCCTATGCTTTCTCTTCTCCTCAAAGTCCCGATGCTGTTTCGCTACGTAGGCAGCGATTGCATCGGCTTCCTCCGCTTAAGGTCCTACAAGTAGGACCGAACGACCGTTTATATTATCTAAATACTACTTCTAATATCGATCCTTATATTTTTTGCTTCGGCCGCTCTTTTCTCGCGACACCTAATAATAGCACACAGGACGTGCCACATAAGCAGCAAATTAGGCTTAAATAAGAGACATGAAAATCGATTACTTTGCCACTATTTGTCAATTAAAAATCAGCTTTAGGAGGGGCGAGCATCGTATTTTTGCAGCCAGTAAATGGGCCCTGGGATAAGCGATTTGCATTATTGAACGGCAATGGCTCATCTGTAGGGCAAAATGTGGAAGGTTCTCAGAAGTTTTCTCCTGGTCCTCCCGTCAGACACTAAGAACAGAATAGATAACACATGAAAATCACCGTAATTGGCGCCGGAAACGTGGGTGCCACCACCGCTCAGCGGCTCGCCGATAAAGAACTCGCCGAACAAGTAGTATTAGTTGATATCGTGGAGGGCGTTCCACAGGGTAAAGCTCTCGATATGTGGGAAGCAGCGCCCGTGGAAATGACCGATACGATGGTGATCGGTACGAACGGCTACGAGGAAACGGCCGGATCGGACATCGTCATCATCACGGCAGGTCTTGCGCGTAAACCGGGCATGTCCCGCGATGACTTGCTCGCCAAGAATGCTGACATTGTAGGCGGTTGCGCAGAGCAGGCCGTTAAGCATAGCCCGAACGCGATCTTTATTCTTGTATCGAATCCACTCGACGTAATGACCTACGTAACGATGAAGCGTACCGGTCTTCCGCGTAATCGCGTGCTTGGTATGGCCGGCGTGCTCGATAGTGCTCGCTTCCGTTCGTTCGTTGCGATGGAGTTGAACGTATCCGTCGAAGATGTAACTGCATTCGTGCTTGGTGGACATGGTGACTCCATGGTACCACTTCCACGCTTCTCGACGGTTGCTGGTATTCCTTTGCCGGAGCTTATTCCAGCCCAACGTCTGGAAGAGATCGTTACACGCACACGTAACGGTGGTATTGAGATCGTTAACTTCCTTAAGACCGGAAGTGCGTACTATGCACCATCCTCGAGCGCCGTTCAGATGGCAGAGTCGATCGTAAAGAATAAGCACCGCATTCTTCCATGCGCTGTATGGCTCGAGGGTGAGTATGGCTTACGCGATACGGTTGCCGGAGTGCCGGTGAAGATCGGTCGTAATGGCATGGAGCAGGTGATCGAAATTAAGCTCCTGCCGGAAGAAGCCGCGGCGCTTCAGCGCAGTGCTGACGATGTAAAAGCAAATATCGCGAAAGTAAAATAGCGTCACTCGAAACGATCGCTTAGTTGATGTGCTCGACCGAGCCAGAGCCGGTAATATTGCTATGGACCTCGGTCGATGCACCGCGATAACGAATACTGCCGGAGCCAGCGATCGAGGCATCGAGCTTATGCTCGACGTTGACCAGTGCATTGCCTGAGCCTTCAATATTCACGGCGGTTTCCTGAGCAATAAGATCGCCACCTTTAATATTACCCGATCCTGCAATATCGACAGTGTGTTTGTCCGTATTACCGGAAAGCTTGATCGTCCCGGATCCCTCCACACGGCTTTCCAATTGTTTTGCATGCACGTCGAGGTCGTATTCTCCCGAGCCGGATAGGTCGAGTGCAAGAGCATTGGAATTGATCGGTGTCGCTCCGTGCACGCTGCCCGAACCTTCTAATTCAACCGAAGTATAGTTAGGTGTTGTAATAAAAACGCGGATCGTGTTGGTCGGCCGCAAGTTGCCATCCGAATTGATCACGAGTTTGCCGTTCGTTACTGTCGTAGTGATGTGTTCCAGCAGATTTTTATCCGTTTCAATACGGACCTCGGACGTATTCCCTTGTGTGAGCACGACCTCATACGCTCCACCAAGTTCGATGTCGTGAAAGGGTGGAAGCGACCGAGCTTCGGTCGTTTCATTTCCATCGCCGGTATATGTCATCAGGTTAGCGGATATTTTAAGGCATCCCAAGAAGAAAATGAAGCCGATCACGGGTAAGAATCGTAGGACTTTCATAGGCGTATATTAGTAAAAGATAGGAATGCCTACGCTCGCGGGTGAAGCAGGTTTCATGACTCAAACGGTCATTCGCTTACTTCTCATTAATCCTGTAACTTTCGCCAATAAGTGGGGTTGTATTGTAGAGCGAGCCGTATGGACCGCATAAAATCAGTCTTTTTCGAATAGTTTAGGAATATTGCATGAAACGCATTCTTCTCCCGACTCCTGTTATCGCCGCAACCTTATGGTTTTTGGGGTGCGGTACGCCGACGCAAACGGCAGTTAATTCGTCTAATCAGGTGAATTACAATAAGGGAACAAGCTATACTTTTAAGCAGAACCAACTCGATACGGCCGGTGGCACGTACGGCCAGGATAAACCGATCCCATCGAGCACGGATACGGTGACGTCAACCGTCGTTGCAACGAACCAGACAGTGTACGGCAAATCGAATGTCACGGTTCTCGTTAACACGCATAGCTCTGGTGCCTCCGCCGACACCACCTATATTTCTCAGGATGATAATGGCAATTACTGGCATTACAATTATGGCCTGGAAGCCGTCAACAATAACCAGGCGGTTTTGCGAGTGATACAGCCTATTCAGGCAGGATGGGTGCTTCAATCAAAGCTGAATGCCAATGCAGGGGATACCTGGACAGCCGATAGTACGGTGCTCAATATCATGGGTGCTAATAACACGCCACTACTGAGCAATGCTTTGGTAAAAATTACGGCGGTTGAACAAGCGGATACTTCCATCGTTGTCCAGGGATCAAGCGTGACGGCGAAGCATGCGATCCACACGGTAAGCATTAATACCGGTCTTGGAGCGCCGATCACATCTACTGTTGATACGTATGTCTCTGCCAATGCAGGGGTTGTGGTCAATGTCGTTCACAGTGCACATATCACATCCTTACTGTTTACCGGCTACTTCAAAGGAAGCGAAAGCGTTTTGCTAAAGCATTCGTAATGAATGCTTCATAGCTAAAAAAAGCGAAGGAAATCCTTCGCTTTTTTTATTTAATACTGATAGATGAAGGATCAGGCCGCTTCTGCTTTCTCCATTGTCTCGACCGGCGTGCGGCCAAAGCGGCGATCGAGTTCGTCGATCGCAAGCTTAATAACGATCGGCCGGCCGTGAGGACAGACATACGGCATCTGTGTTTCGAAGAGTTGCTCGATCAGGACGTGCATCTCTTCCTGCGATAACTTGTCGCCTGCTTTTATTGCAGCCTTGCATGAGAAGGTCGCAGCCAGGGCATCGCGGCTTTGAAGCTGTTGTGTTTCTCCGTATTCTTCGTAGCCTTCCAATACTTCTCGTAAAATTCCTTCTTCGCGTCCCGAATGAACATCGGCTGGAATGCCATCGATAATTATGCTCATCCCTCCAAAAAACCGGATCTGGAAACCGATCTTCTCGAGTTCGGGCAGAAGCTCTTTCACAAGTGCCAGCTCTCGCGGTAATAGGTCGAGATGCTGTGGAAAGAGTAACTGCTGCGATGCCGGATTATTCTCAGCCATCGATCGGAGTGCGCGCTCGTAGAGAATACGCTCGTGCGCCACATGCTGATCGACGATCATCAGTCCCGACTTGATCTGCGAGAAGATATACTTATTGTGAAGTTGCCACAGAACAGGACGGTCTTTCAGGACCTCTGCGGCAAGACCAGTGCGTTCCACCGGAGGTTGTGACAAAGCAACTTGCGGTGAAGATAGAGTATCAACTGATTTGCCGCGAAAGAGATCGTCCGGTTTTGCACCGAAGAGCCGTTCGAGGGTGCTCAGTCCATTACCATTTGGAGTTACTGAATTCGTCGATACAGTGGATGTAGAACCACCTCCGGTCCCTTCCTTCTTCAGGTTTGCAGCATTGGCATAATCAGGAAAACGCATGCGAGCCGGATCGATGCCATTGTTGAGAGCCTCCGGCATTGACATTTGTGGCGCCAGTGCGCCTTCCTGTGCCATAGCAACGGTCGCTTTCGAAAGCGTATCTTGTAACGCTCTTCGTACTTCCTCGATCATGCCGCGTTCATCTTCGAATTTAATTTCTAATTTCTGCGGATGAACGTTCACATCGATATGGGAGGGATCGATCGTAAGATATAAGAATGCAGACGGAAAGGCGCCCTTCTCGACCAAATGCTCGTAGGCGCTGGCTACCGCGTAGGAAAGCCCCCGAGAAACGATCGGTCGATTATTAACAAAGAAGAATTGCTCCGTTCGGACGCGCTTTACAAAGCTTGGCGCGCTTACGAAGCCCGTTACGTGCAATGCGGATGATACACGTTCAATCGGCAGTAAAGCGCCACGTAAACGGCTGCCGAATATTTGTTCAATACGCTCGGGGAGCGGCACATAGGCGGGAAGATCAAAGATCATATCTCCGTCCGAGACGAAAATAAAATGCACATCACTATGTGCGAGAGCAGCTTTCGTGACCGAATCGACAACGTGCTTGAATTCCGTCGCCTCGGACTTCATAAATTTCCGGCGAGCCGGAATATTGAAGAAGATATTTCGCACCGCGATCGACGTACCTTCGTCGCACGCGATCGATTCGCACTTGCGAAGAATGCTGCCTTCCACTTCGATAAGTGTCCCCAGCTCTTCTGTTGCCGGACGCGTGCGCATCTCGAACTGCGAAACGGAAGCAATAGCCGCAAGCGCTTCTCCGCGGAAGCCATAGGTTGCTATCGTTTCCAGATCTTCAACGGCAGAAAGTTTCGAAGTTGCATGACGCTCGATCGAAGTTCGCGCGTCCTCGCGGGTCATTCCTGCTCCGTCATCCACGATCTGGATAAGTGTGCGTCCGGCGTCCTTGAGAATGATCGTAATATTCTGCGCACCGGCATCGAGCGAATTTTCGAGCAATTCCTTTACGACGGATTCCGGCCGCGTCACGACCTCGCCGGCCGCGATCTTCTGGGCTATGGATTCCGGTAATCGTCGTATCAGGGGCATAGAAACCTAAGGAAGTTGAATTAGAAGTTTGAAACGACCTTCCAATGACGGTAATGCATTACTTCATGCTTCTTCCGTTACCTGCTCTTCGGTCTGGAACATCGCATCACCGAACATAGCCCGAGCAAACTCATTGGGATCGAACGGTTGAAGATCGTCGATCTTTTCTCCGACTCCGATGTAACGCACAGGCACCTTAAGCTCGTTCGTTAAAGCTATAACAATTCCGCCCTTTGCGGTACCATCGAGTTTGGTTAAAATAAGTCCGGTAACCGGTGCCACTTTTGTGAACTCACGGGCCTGTTGAAGCGCATTTTGTCCCGTCGTTGCGTCGAGCACCAGCAACACTTCATGCGGCACCTCGGGTACTAGCTTTCTCATGACGCGCGTCATTTTTTCGAGCTCTGCCATCAGGTTCTGCTTCGTGTGCAGGCGTCCCGCTGTGTCGATCAGCACTACGTCGGCTTCTTTACTGATCGCTGATTGTACCGTGTCATACGCCACTGCTGCCGGATCGGCACCGTGATGTTGCTGAATAATCTCGACGCTTGCACGATCGGCCCATACTTCCAGTTGCTGATTGGCCGCTGCACGGAAAGTATCGGCCGCACCAATAACCACTCGCTTGCCTGCATTCTTATATGCTAATGCAAGTTTACCGATCGTTGTTGTTTTGCCGACACCATTTACCCCAACAATAAGAATTACATAAGGCTTTTTATCAGGGGGGATAGCAAAGGGATCTTCCGGCAATTTCAACTCACCATTTCGCGTCAGTGCTTCACCGATCTGCGCACGCAGTTCATCCCGAAGTTGAGAGGCTTCCGACCATTTCTTAAACTGCATCTCGTGGACGAGATGGTCCATAATGCGATCGGTCGTGGTAACGCCGACATCTGCCAGAAGCAAGGTCTCTTCGATCTCCGCCATGAGGGCGTCATCGATCTTTCGCGATTGATAGAAAATGCGGTTGATCTTTCGCACGAATTCATCATGCGATTTCTGTAGACCTTCGCGAAGCCGAGAAAGCTTGAATTTATCGAAAAAACCCATATTTTGGAGAGTGCTGAAGCCTTCGTTCGTTAAACCGAAGTGTTGGCGATGGAATTACGAGCGGCGGGGTAACACCCGAACGGGAAGGAAAACTTCGGAAAGTGCTCAGCTTTTAGCTGGCACAGCGGCAAAAAGAGATTTTACGCGCGTACCGTACATTACAAGTGAAATGGCCATTAGTACAACGGCTAACCACCGTGTATAAAGCAATGCATTGCCTTGAATTTCAAGCAATGCCAGGAAAAGATTGAGGCCAATTGCCAGCACGGCTACTTTTCCAGGATAATTGGAAGGAAGCACAACCCCCAGTTTGCGCTTGACCCAAGTGCCGCCCAAAATAATTAAGAGGTCACGACCGACTATTACAGCTAAGAACCACCACGGCACAAGTCCATAAGCGGCCATCGTAAGTGCCATAAATCCTACAAAGATTTTATCGGCCAACGGGTCGATGATCTTGCCCCATTCGCTGACAGAATCCAAACGACGGGCAAGCATACCATCGAGGAGATCCGAGATAACGGCGACAATACAGATGCAGGCTGCAAGGAGATACAAATGCCCGACAATGCACATTACTGCAGGCGCTACCATGAGGGCGCGCATAAAGCTAATAATGTTCGACGGCGTAACGAGCGTGTCTTTCGCGCGATATTGGGCTACAGCAGGTGGGACTGAAACCTCAGGCATGTCGCTCACCATAAATTTAGGCGGCAGCCTCTACGGTCTCTCGCTGCTTACCGCTGCGAATCCGCTCTGGAATTGTTACTGAAGCTGGCCAACTATTCGGATAGATAATACAACGAACCGAATGATCCGGCTCATCTTCCGCAAGTAGCGGGTGCACGGAAGAACATTCGGGCATCACTTTCGGGCAACGTGGATGGAAATAGCAGCCACTCGGTACATTCGCAGGCGATGGAACATCACCGGTCAAAACAATACGCTCACGCTTCGCGCGCGGATTAGCGATCGGTACTGCCGAAAGCAATGCTTCTGTATATGGCGCCAGCGGAGAATCGTAAAGCGTCTTATAGTCTGTGATCTCGACCACTTCACCTAAGTACATTACGGCCACACGATCGGAGATGTGTTTCACGACCGAAAGATCGTGAGCGATGAAGAGATATGTCAGTCCGAATTTCTCTTGCAAGTCCATGAGCAGATTAAGGACCTGCGACTGGATCGAGACGTCGAGCGCAGAAACCGGCTCATCGCATACAATAAACTTCGGTTCGACCGAAAGCGCACGCGCAATACCAATACGCTGACGCTGACCGCCTGAAAATTCATGCGGATAACGGCGAGCGTGAAGCGGAGAAAGTCCGACTAACTCCAACAGCTCGTTGACGCGGTCCTTGATCTCGGCATCGGTTTTTCGCAACCCATGTACTTTAAGGATTTCCGTCAGCATGCCGCCTACGGTAATACGCGGATTGAGTGAGCTATAGGGATCCTGAAAGATGATCTGCATCTGTCGCCGCATTTCGCGAAGACGATGCGGGGACATCGTTGTTACTTCTTCCCCTTCGAATTTTACAGAGCCTGCAGTCGGCTCGATCAATCGAAGGATCGCTCGTCCGGTCGTTGTTTTGCCACATCCGGATTCACCGACAAGGCCCAGTGTCTCGCCTTGCTTGATTGTAAACGACACGTCATCGACCGCTTTGACGTAGCCGACCGTCTTCGAGAAGATGCCCCGCTTAATCGGGAAATATTTTTTGAGTCCTTTGACCTCGAGGAGGTTGTCTGTCATGCGGCCAAAATGCTATTAAAATCGCGAAATACCTATATTGGAACAGGCTCAGCATAACGCCGTTCGCGGGCGAGAGAGTTCGGAAAGAGGCAGGCTTAATCGAAATGCCAGAAATTACATCCCTGCCGTGTTAAGCGCCGTTCAGCAATTAAAAAATATCGATAAAATTTTGAAATAGATGTCCACTTTGGGGTGCTCCCAAACATGTCCTTATAGACAGAGAATAATGTGGTCGCTAGTGCACAGTGTCCTTTAGACTCTGGTCTTTTTTTAACTCGTTTCTTAAATCACTAAAAATCAGAATCAATCATTATGGCACTTGAATTAAATAACGCTAATTTCACAAGCTATCTTTGCGGTCTTGATTCTAACGGATGGGCCTCGTTTGCGAGTGACGCGACAGCGAATTTCGCTGGTGCGTTTAGTTCTCGCTTTACGCTGACTGATCGTTGGATGAATGCACTAAGCGGACTCGATCCGGTGTTTCAGGCACAGGTCGTTAATGGAATGCAATATATTTCACAGGCGCTCGCCGGTGGAAATATTGTATCGGCGATTGGTGAGGCAACAGATTACAATCCCAGCGGTCCGGTTCAAGCTTTGAGCTGGAAGTTTACGGGAGTTGATCTTAGTCTTCCGCCCGATATTGTGTTTCACTTTGAATTGAAATAACTACTTCCAATACCCTGGCTTCCTGAACCGACGGAAGCCAGGGGACGTTATTTACTATGGAGTATTTTGAGTAATCCGCTCATCTTGATTCACTCTTTCAAATATACTGCTCTTATTTTGTGGGTTATTGTTATACTGCTTGAGCCGCAGTTTTATTCACCTAGTCTATTGTAGGAATGCAATCTATCACTGAGTTACCGCTTCCTTCAAGTAATTCTGTAATTCAGTTTAACCATGATGTCAATGGTCCGCTGGTCGCGTTAGATAATGCCAGTAATCTTTATGAGTGGCAGGAGGGGCATTGGGTTTCGATTGCTCCTCCTCCAGGGTTGAAGATTACAGCGATGACTTTTCGCAACATGAAAGAGGGCTTACTCATTGGGATAAAGCCAGGAGAAGCAGGGAGCGGAGGCGGAAGCTTTATTTATGCCTGGTTGATCCTGGGATTGCTGTTGATTATAGTAGGTTTTGCTCTGTACGGCATTATTAGACTAATCAAAAAGAAGCGCTGGAAGCTATTAACTGCTCTTGGGCTGGTGATAGTTGCTGTTGTTATTCTATTCAAACTTTTCGTAAATACGACGGTTCCAAAACGACAGTTTGCTTTTGAAACAGGAAGTCATTACGTCGGTGAAACGGGCCAGCCAACCTATAACCTTGCAATGACTACAGACGAGGGAGCTCATTGGTACCGATTTTCGCTTCCTACAAACTTTTATCTTACCGGTGTCTCGTCGGTGGATTCTGCCTATCTTGTTACTTCTTATGCGAGCCCCGACCACTTGGACGGCGATCTATGGAAGATACCAACTGATACCGGCAGACACGTGGGCTTATTCGCTGCAGCGCGAGCGTTGTGGGGAATCGATGTCTCTGATTCCAACGTGTTTGCCTATGGCACTGATATTAGTGTTAGTCATATTGGTAATCCGTGGCAAAGTGTTCCTGGAGAGGTTTTAAGTTCGAATAACCGGTTGGATACAGTAAGTTTTCTTTCGCTGAAATCGAATGGCGGGGTGATCTCACTAAGCTGTATCCCACGTACGCACGACTTTTGGGTCGTGACTCGAGATCATAATATCATAAAGGATTCAGGAAATACCGTTACTTCAATATCCTTTCAGGTTGGTCATGTTCCAACAAAAATCGTAGCCCTTTCAAGAAGTGATATAGCGGTCTTAGATTCTGTGGGTCAAAGCTTTATTTCCCATGATGGAGGTAAGAGTTGGGAAATGATTGCTTTACCCAGTACTGCTCGAATGCATGATATTGCCCGAGGAGAACGATCATTATTGATCGGAGGAGATAGCGGTCACGTATTCAGTGTCATGGCCGATTAAGCCGTAACTATCGCTAATGCCGCTATTGCCGCCGTTTCGGCTCGTAATCTTCGCGGCCCGAGCGAAGCGATCTCAGCACCGAATTTATCTCGCGCCATTTGGACTTCTTCGTTGGTGAATCCTCCTTCCGGACCCACGACTATGGCCAACGAAACATTCTCTAACGCTGACATACAATGGTGAAGGGAGTTCGTAACCTCCGCTTCTTCATGCAACAGAATCACCTTCCGACCTTGATTTAATGCGCTCGACAACGCTTCGCGAAGTGAAGAAAGGCTATTCGTCAACATTGGTAAACACGCCCGCTTCGTTTGCTTCACTGCTGCGCGCAAAATTCTTTCGGACCGATCCAGCTTGAACGAGGCTCGTTCCGTACGCTCGGTCGCGATCGGCTGAATTGCTTTTACGCCAAGCTCCGTAGCTTTTTCAAGTAAGAACTCCCATCGTGCTGGCTGCGAGATCAACGCTTGAATGAGAAGCACGTCTCGCGAAGGTTCTCCAAAATTCGGAAGCACCTTATCAATTGTGCAGATCGCTTCCTGCTTATCCGAAGAGGAAAGTCGGCAATGGTAGCAAGTGCCGATAAGATCGGTTGCGAGCAGTTCATCGCCGGATATTAACCGCAGCGATCGTATCGCATGATGGGCTTCATCGCCACGCAGGAGAAGCTGGCGCTGCTCCAGGTCGATATCCGCTGGTTCAACGATGAAGCATTCCATACAAGGGAAACGTCTAAACGGTAACTCTGGCGAGAGCCGCTTCTACTGCCGTACAGCGATCTTCAACATAAAAGACACCGGCATCCTCGGAAAGCTTACGGGCTTCATCGTTGATGATGTCTTGCTGTAGCCAGATGCAGCGGGGCTTGTTCTTACGTTTCAAAATATCGCGCACGGTATCCGGTGTAAATTCGGAGCGTCGAAAGATATCGACGATATCGATCGAAATATCTTCCGGTATAGAAGAAACATACGGATAGGCTGGAATACCATGCCACTCCTTTAAGCGAGGATTGACCGGAATGATCGTGAAGCCTCGGCGCATCAGTTGTTCTGATACATCCGAACTTGGGCGATCCGGCTCGTTGCTTATCCCCACGACCGCGATCGTTTTCGATGAACGAAGCAGGTCCGGGATCGTCATTGCTGCACGGAAGACGGCTTGCGAACGAACGCTCCGTCTTTTTTATGCAGTGGCTCGACCAAGAGCGGACGATTTACCGCGTCCGCGACGCGCACCAGTTCACCCATCATTTCTTCGAAGAGCTCGAACGTTAAGCTTTGCGCACCATCGCTAAGCGCGCGGTCCGGATCGGGATGGACCTCAACGATGAGACCATCGGCGCCAACCGCGATAGCACCACGAGCGATACTCGATACGAATTCTCGGCGGCCCGTCGCATGCGAGGGATCGACGATGATCGGAAGATGCGAAAGCTTTTTAACGACCGGCACGGCTGCGAGGTCCGGCGTAAAGCGAAGCGATGGTTCGAACGTTCGAATACCACGCTCGCACAGGATCACATTATTGTTGCCGCCGGCGAGGATATACTCCGCAGCCATCAGCCACTCTTCGACGGTACTTGCGGCACCGCGCTTCAGCAGTACCGGCTTCTCGATCGAGCCGACCTGCTTTAAGAGCGGGAAGTTCTGCATGTTACGCGAACCCACCTGAACGATATCGGCGTACTCGGCGATGGCTGGCACTTGCGCTGGTTCCATCGCTTCGGTCACGATGTACATGCCGAACTCTTCGCCCACCTTCTTCAGCAGTTCGAGGCCATCGAAGCCGAGACCCTGAAAACTGTAGGGCGATGTTCGAGGCTTGAACGCGCCGCCGCGCATAAAACGAACGCCCGCTTTACGAACGATCTCCGCCGTTCGACGAACCTGGTCCTCGGATTCCACCGAGCACGGTCCGGCGATAACGATCGAGGGCGCGGTGCCACCGATGCGAGTACCATCCGGCATCGTAATTACGGTATCCTCCGGGTGGGCTGAGCGCGAACTCAGCCGATAAGGCGACGAAACTCGAACTACTTCCTGGACGCCGGGCATCGTAGCGAGAGATGCTATATCATATCCACCCGTCGAGCCGACGATGCCAAGCACCGTCTGCAGGCGGCCGTTCATGCGCTCGAATCGAATGCCGCGACTGGTGAGATACTTCGAAATCTGATCAATTTGCGGCTCTGTTGCGCCGCGTTCTAAAACTATTATCATCCGTGCCTATACTAAGGGCAGCCCACAAACATCGCAAAAACGGTATCGGTTGCGAAAATTGCGCCGATACTCGGGTTCTGGGATCAGTTGTTCAAGTACGGTGGATTTCTGCACTCCTTCCGATCTATTTTAGATTCTAACGCATAGTACACTGCGGTAGAACCTACTCAATTTTCAAAGAAGGGGAAGGCAATGTCTCCTGGACAGTAGCACCTGAGGCTTTTTCTTCGCAGTTCCAGGACTTCGTGGCTTCCGAATGCTCAAGCTGACTCTAACGGCAGGGATCTGCATAAGTGTACTCTCAGAGAC
>Ga0070738_10003218_pt1 | contig 22063 bp, 30 predicted proteins | sample Coa_R2_2_FD_66446 | JGI IMG/M metagenome (GOLD analysis project Ga0070738, IMG submission 66446) | Surface soil microbial communities from Centralia Pennsylvania, which are recovering from an underground coalmine fire - Coalmine... | ecosystem: Environmental > Terrestrial > Soil > Unclassified ... | reverse complement strand
CTCGCGCGTATATAATGGCCGTTGAGGTTCTCGAGCTTGACGAAGTCGAACCGTGCCGGCGAGCGGCCGATATGGGCGAGATCGAAGACCTCGATCATCTCCTCGGCGGTGAAGAACTCCTGGTCGCCATGGCTCCAGCCGAGGCGGACGAGATAATTGCGCAGCGCCGCCGGCAAATAGCCCATCGCGCGATAGGCATCGACGCCGAGCGCGCCATGCCGTTTCGACAATTTGGCGCCGTCGGACCCGTGAATGAGCGGAACATGCGCCATGGCCGGGATCTGCCAGTCGAGCGCCTGGTAGATCTGCATCTGCCGCGCGGCATTGGTCAGATGATCGTCGCCGCGAATGACATGGGTGACGCCCATATCGTGATCGTCGACGACGACAGCCAGCATATAGGTCGGCGTGCCGTCGGAGCGCAGCAGCACGAGGTCGTCGAGATTTTCGTTCGCCCAGGAAACGCGGCCCTGCACGATGTCGTCGAGCACGGTTTCGCCGGTCTGCGGTGCCTTGAGGCGCACCACCGGCTTGATGCCGGGCGGCGCCTCCGAAGGCGAGCGATCGCGCCAGCGCCCGTCATAGCGGGGCGGCCTGCCTTCGGCGCGCGCCTTGGCGCGCATATCGTCGAGCTCTTCCGGTGTCGCGTAGCAAAGATAGGCCTTGCCGGTGGCAAGCAATTGCTCGGCAACTTCGCGATGCCGGCCGGCGCGCTGAAATTGATGGATGACCTCCCCGTCCCAGGTGAGACCGAGCCATTTCAGCCCATCGAGGATCGCGGCGATCGCCGCGTCCGTCGAGCGCTCGCGGTCCGTATCTTCGATCCGCAGCAGCATCTTGCCGCCGCAGTGCCGGGCGAAGAGCCAGTTGAAGAGAGCGGTCCGCGCGCCGCCGATATGGAGGAAGCCGGTCGGCGAAGGAGCGAAACGGGTGATCACATCTGCCATGAAGCTTCTGGTTCATCCTCGGTTGGAATGGCTGCGCGGTTTGCCTCTACGTAATGGACATCCGCCGCTTGTCACGCCTTCGTAATCGCAAGACTCGGGGCGCAAGCGCAGATTGCATGGCGAGATCGCCGGGACAAGGCCGCGCTGGCGCTGGATCAGATCCTTGTTCTCCCCGGATCGGCTCCCCGAACCTGGGTCCGAGATCGAGGCGTCCGGAAAAGAGGAGCCTTCCTGCTTGCCAGGCCGAGGCTGCGGTCCGATCATGGGGCAGGGGGTTCCATGACCGACATTTCGGCCGTAGCAAGCGAGCGGAGCCGCGCCAGGCTCGCGACGCGTCTCGGCCTCGGCGATCTGCGCCGGCTCGTTCTCGCGGCTTTCGAAATCGAGGCCGCCGAGCGCCGGCTTTTTCTTTGGCTCCCGGTCGCGGCGGGAAGCGGCGCCATCTCTTATCTCGTCGCCGATCGCGAACCCTCGCTCGCCTATGCAGCAGGGGCGGCGGCGCTCTTTGCCTTTCTTGCCTACGTGCTCCGCGAGCGCCGCCTCGGGCGTATCATCGCACTCGGCCTCTGCTGCCTCTGCCTCGGAATCCTTTCAGCGAGCTGGCGGACGGCGCGCGTCGCCGCGCCGCGGATCGACCGGATCGAATTCGCCACGCTCGAAGGCTTCATCGAGGAGATGGACTTTCGCCCGACCGGCGCGCGGTTCGTTCTGCGGCCGGTCAAGGCCGAAGGCCTCGAGCAATTGCCCTATCGCATCCGCCTGACGATCTCCCGCACCCCGCCCTTCGAGGCCGGAACTTACGTGCGGCTCAAGGCGCGGCTTCTGCCGCCGGCGCAAGCGAGCCTGCCGGGCGGCTATGATTTCTCCCGCGACGCCTGGTTCGCGCGGATCGGCGCGGTCGGCAATGTGCTCGGCCGCGTCGAGGTCCTCGCCTCGCAGGCAGAGTCCGATCCCGTGACCCGCGCCATGATGGCGGTCGACCGCGCCCGCAATGCTTTGGCGCGGCGGGTTTATACGACGATCGGCGGCGAATCGGGCGCAATCGCCGCCGCAATGGTGACGGGCAAGCGCGACCTTCTCTCCGAAGATACGAAAGAAGTGATCCGCGAGGCGGGCATTTTCCACATCGTCACGATCTCCGGCGTGCAGATGACGCTGGTCGCGGGCATCTTTTTCGTCGGATTGCGCATGGTCTTTGCGCTTTCGCCGATGCTGGCGCTACGCTATCCGATCAAGAAATGGGCAGCGGCTGCGGCCATTCTCGGCGCGATCTTCTACGATATCCTGATCGGATCGCGCGTCGGCACCGAGCGCGCGCTCATTATGACTCTGATCATGCTCGGTGCCATCCTCGTCGACCGACAGTCGCTCAGCATGCGCAATCTCGCCATTGCCGCGGCGATTGTGATCGCCATCGAGCCCGAAGCGCTGCTGAGCGCCAGTTTCGAGCTTTCCTTCGCAGCGGTCGCGGCGCTCGTTGCGGTCTATGAAGGGCGCGCCGGTTTTGCGGCCGAGCGGCGCGCGCAAACGACCGCACGCGCGCCGGAAGCCATCCGTTCCGCCTGGCGCGAGCGCTTGGCGCTGGTGCGCGAGAAACTGGCACATGGGCCGGCGGCGCTCTTTTTCGCAACGCTTTGCGCGACGACCGCGACGGCCTCTTTCATGGCCTATGATTTCCACGAGCTCAGCCCCTATGTGCTGATCGGCAATCCGCTGACTTTGATGATCATCGAAGTTTTTGCGGTGCCCGGCGCGCTCATCGGCACTTTGCTTTATCCGCTCGGGCTCGACGGGTTCGTCTGGCATTATGTCGGGGCAGGAATTTCTTTCGTGCTCTGGGCGGCGCGGCTCATCGGCAATATGCCAGGATCCACGATCCGTCTCGACGCATTCGCGCCTTGGGCAATCGTCTTTCTCGCCTTTTCCGTGCTCTCGGCGGTGATCTGGCGCAGCTTGATTCTGCGGCTCCCGGCCATCCCGCTCGCCGCCGTCGGCATCTATGGCGCGGTGAGCGCGCCGTCTTTCGATGTCGCGATTGCGGCGAGCGGCGATGCGCTCGCGATCCGCGGCGCCGACGGCAAGCTCGCCATCATCGGTCAGCATCCGAGCCTCTTTGCCGCCGAACAATGGCTGCGTGCGGATGCGGATGGGCGCGATCCGCATGCAGCGATCACCAAGGACACGTGCGATCGGATCGGCTGCGTCGGCATTTTGCCGGACGGGCGTGCCTTCGCTCTCGTGCTCGATCGTGCGGCTTTCGCGGAAGATTGCTTGCGCGCCGACGTGATCGTCTCGCCGCTCTATGCGCCGATCGGCTGCGCGGCGCCGCTCATCTTCGACCGGGAGAAATTGGAGGAGACCGGTGCCGTGACGCTCGTTGCGCGCAAGGCGGGATGGGCGATCATGAGCGACCGAGGCCCGGACGAGGATCGGCCCTGGTCGCCCGCGCCGAAGGAAAGATGGGGCAGGGCAGGCGACGAGAAACCGGCGGACGAGCCGACCGGGCCACTCGAGTGACCCTCTCCCCGTTCACGGAGAGAGAGGGCGGCTTCCCCGGACAAGCCCGCGAAGCGGGCGAAGATCCGGGGTCCAGGAACAGGCCTGGATCCCGGATCGGCGCTCCGCGCCGTCCGGGAAAGTGTGAGGGGCTCAGTGATTTGCGGCTTCCCGGACAAGCCCGCGCAGCGGGTGCAGATCCGGGGTCTAGGAACAGGCCTGGATCCCGGATCGGCGCTCCGCGCCGTCCGGGAAAGGGAGCTGGCGCCCTCAATATTTCCGGATGAGGCTTACGAGCTTGCCTTGGATGCGCACGCGGTCGGGGCCGAAGATGCGCGTCTCATAAGCGGGATTGGCGGCTTCGAGCGCGATCGAGGCGCCGCGCTTGCGCAGGCGTTTCAGGGTTGCTTCCTCATCGTCGATGAGGGCAACGACAATATCGCCGGTCTCGGCCGTGTCCTGCTTGCGGATGACGACCGTATCGCCGTCGAAGATTCCGGCCTCGATCATCGAATCGCCGCGCACTTCGAGCCCGTAATGGTCGCCCGGCGGCAGCAGATCGGGCGGCAGATTGATCGTGTGGCTGCGGTTCTGGAGCGCGGAGATCGGCGTGCCGGCAGCGATCCGGCCCATGACGGGGATCGCGATTGTCGCGCGTTCCGCCTCGTCCTCCGGCGCCGGGGCGCGCACGCGGCCGAGATTGCCCTCGATCACCGAGGGCGAGAATTTCCTGCCGCGGCTGGCGACGGGTGTCGTCGATTCGGGGAGCCGCAGCACTTCGAGCGCGCGGGCGCGATTGGCGAGCCTGCGGATGAAGCCGCGCTCCTCGAGCGCCAGGATCAGCCGGTGAATGCCGGATTTGGAGCGCAGGTCGAGCGCGTCCTTCATCTCCTCGAAGGAGGGCGGCACACCGGTTTCTTTCAGGCGCTCATGGATGAAGCGCAGAAGTTCGCTTTGCTTGCGGGTCAGCATTTGTCTCGCTCTTGCGGCTCGTAAGCGAGCCGAATCAGTGGACTAGGAAATACGCTTCCGAGTTAGGATTTGGCGCTAAACAAAGAGTGAACGGACTGTATCCGTTCTTGCTGTGTTCCGCAAGGGGGGCCAGGTACTGTCCGAACTAGGACACTGAGGGCTGGAAATTAGGACAGCCTATAGGGGCCATGCCAGAAGGGTTCGATGGAAGTCGGCATGGTGCAGAAGTTCTGGGGCGGCTCGGTGACCCGGTAGTCCGATCAGGACAACCTGGAGGCCCGCTATCCGCGCATGTTTCATCGCGGGAATGCAGTCAGTATCATTGGTTATCAATACGATTCGCTCGACTGCCTTAGTATTGCAAAATGTTGCAATATCTAAGCCTATGCGCATATCCACTCCCTTTTGCTCAAAATCGGGCGCAAAGTCTGCATCTGTAAGTGCAGTTGGAGTGATCGGGACGCGTTTTGGCTTGAATCCTCTAAATTTCAATACTCCTAGGCGAACCGCAAAATATTCCTTTTTGGCTAAACTTCTTAGCCAAGTATCTGTACCCTTGAAAGTAGTCGGATTTCCTGAAACAGGTAGAGTCGTCGTGCCGTTATACGGAGGACAATCATAATAATATATTCGGAACAGCGTTTCGTTTGGATGAACGCAAGCAAGAGCGATTTTTTCTATATAATCCGGATTATAGTTTTTATTCGCATTACGTACAATGACCCGAAGATGACCTCCATCAATTAAAACGGCAGCTTTCAAATAAGAACCCCCCACACGTTACCGTGAGGAGGGTTCGGATAATGCCCGCCTACGGGCGTAGCGGATATGAGCGGAATATGAGCCAGATTTCGTTTCTGTCAAGTGAACGAATTAGCCCTTCCACCCTCAATTACCCGAAACTGCCGACGCGGACCACGCACTTTCCGAGGATCGCGTGGCGCATTGTCCAGACAAGCCGTCACAAACTCGCCAATCGTCCAAGGATGGTCCGTGAGGCCGAGGGCCATTGCAGGCGTCTCGCGCCGTCCTAGGCTCTCATGGACGCGGCAGAAATTGTAATGCGCGACATAGAGCCCGACCGCCGCGACGTGGTGATCTAGCTTCTTCGAGAAAGCATTCGTGAGCCTGGTGAACCGGCGCTGTTGCATCCGCAGTGTCAAATTTTGCCGCTCAACGTAGCTGGTCGAAATGAACATCGGTTCGCCGATTACGTCGTATCGCTCTACCGCTACTACGTCGCCCGGCGAATAGCGCCGGGCCGCCTCCATGCTGATACCGGCATCTTCGCGGTACGTTTTGACGATGACGCCGTGCGAGCAGCGGGAGCCGAAGGCATCGCGGATCGCAGGACCGTAGGATGGCCAACCATCCGTCGAAATTTCTGGCGCATTCACCACACGGTCGCGGAGATCGGCGGCGAAAAGCATCGTGTTTTCGAGATCGCGCTTGCCAATGCGGAAGCTCAGGATCGCTTTCGCCGTCGCGGCGAGGGCGATGTAGATATATTGATCGCCCTTATTCGGGCCATCTTTCGGCGTCCATTTGCGCTGTTTCTTGCCGACGAAGCTCCAGCATTCGTCTAGCTCGATCCTGGAGACCTGAACGCTATGAACGGTGCGATCATGGAACTTGATCGCGCCGAGCCCGACACGGGCCGCGAGGCGCATGATCGTGTCGCGATGGATACCGGTCTGGCGCTCAACGGCGCGGATGCTCGCGCCTTCGCAAAGCGCGCCGATGACGGCGCATTGCTGGTCAAAAGGTAGAACGTTCATGGGGCCAATCCATGAGTTGAGGATTGGGCCCCTTCCGCTGGAAAAGCAGCGCCAACTGCTTTATATTTCGCGAAACGGTCATTCGACTTCCGGGGCCAATCCGGGGTTGATGATCGGGGGCCGGTGCCGCGCCAACGGCGCCGGTCCCACTAATTCGGGTTCTTGGGGAGCCCGGATTCGAACCGGGATGTCCTGACCTGTAAAGCCGGCGTCCTACCGTTAGACCAATCCCCAGGCTTGTGAGAGCCGATTGCAGGGCCGCTTCTCCCAACTTTGAGGGGCTGGGAAGCGGCCCTTCGTGTCATTGCCCCGACCGGGCGGCGGTCAGTCGGGGCTCAAGATCTCTGGGCATCGCTGGTCTCCAACTCGACCTTATATCTCATTTAACTCTTGCTTAGTCAAGGCCGAGATTAATTTGTTAGATTATGTTTTTCTATTGATTTATCTCGCGAGTGGTGAGATATATGGCTCCAAATCAGAGGAGTCATAAATATGGCCAAAGTACGAAGCCCAAATTATCCCGCTGCCGCCCTCGGATCGGCACTTTTGTGGGCGCGAAAAGTCTTTGACAAAGACAATCGAAACAAGACCTCCCGCGCCGCCGTGGCGAAGCATTTGGGGCACGATTCACTTAGTGGCCCTGCGCTCGGAAAAATCGGTGCTCTAAGGGCTTACGGGCTTGTGGAGGGGACGGGAGATGAGCTTCGAATCAGTGACGATGCCGTTACCGCAATGATGGCGCCCGAAGGTTCCGTTGAGCGACTGGCGGCGCGTCGTCGGTTGGCACTTAAGCCGCAACTGTTTCAGGACATTCAAAAGGAATTTCCGACGCTGCCAAGCGAGGATAACTTGCGGTTTTGGCTCATTAAACGGCAATTCACAGGTGACGCCGCTGCGAAAGCCTCGAAGGCATATCTCGCTACAATGAGGGTTGCAGAAGGGGAGCCGGAGAGTTATAATTCATCTGATGAGGCACCCGAAATAGAGCCAGAGGTGGAAACGCCGGCCCCCTCGCCTCTAAGGGCTCCGGCAAAGGCGAAGATTATGGATGGCGAGCGCGAGCTGACAACGGGCCTCTTGTCCAAAGATGCAAGTTTTCGGCTAATCGTCAGCGGCAATGTTGGCGTGAAGGAAATCGAGCGGCTAATTAAAAAGCTGGAACTCGATAAGGAAATTTTGGCCGATACAGAATCGAGTTCTTACGAGGAGAGGCCGCCCACTGAGGCGGCCTCTCATTCTGCATCATCGACTTGAATGTCCCCTTGGGCCGTCATGCGAAGCACGGCGTCTCGGCGGAGCATCTTGCTAGGCGCTGGCATTCATAAGCTCTCTGCTTATAGGCATCCGCGCGTGGTCCCATGGCACCCTCCTCCCAGGCATCGAATTAAACGCGGAAGCCTCTAATAAAGTTCACCGCAAACTAGGACATACACTTCGGCAACTTAGGACAGTTCCGTTCAAGTTAGGACAGTACCGGGGGGCCAGGTAGTGTCCGAACTAGGGGGGACAGCACCAGAGCACTGTCCGAGGGCACCACAGAGCCGGGCCGACTGGACGGCGCCGCCCGGCGCCCTAGTTGAGCCGCATCACCGGCATGATCGAGTTTCCGAGGCGCCGGTGGCCGAGAGACTGGTTGCGCTCCCGCCCGATTGAAACAGGGGAGCGCGCCGATGAAAACCCGCAAATCTCAGCCTTCGCCGTCCCAACCGGTTCTTCGGAACGCAAATCGTCGCGAAAATCGCAAAGCTGCAACGGATCAGATGCGCGGCGAAATAACGGAAACCGTCGCGCGCACTATGGAGACAATCTTCGAGACCAAAGACCTTATGGCGGAAGCCGACCGCATGCTCATGCGAAAATAGGCCGCCTCGGCGGGCGGCCTCTTCGCTTTATTTTTGCTGCGATTGATTGTTCGGGGTCGGCGCCTTGCAGACCAGGTTGGCGCCTTCCATGTGGCATTGATTGCTCATCACCGTCATGGAGCCGGCCGGCCCATTCGGAGCCGTCGAGGGCTCTTCATGCGTCTTCGGGTTGGGCGTGCTGGTTTGCGCTAGACAGGTTCCGCAAAAACCGAACGACAGCGCTGCTGCGAGCAATAGATATTTCATGCGGGCCTCCTTCATGCCTCATTGTTGAAAGCGATCGAAGGCCTGCGGTTCTCCGACGTGAGCTTAAAATTTAGAACGCCCGTTGTTCGGCTTGGAAGAGCCAAGGCCAGGGCAGCGGCGTCCTCGCGAACAAGATCATCGCGTGCGCGTTGGGCGCGCATGGACTCCATGATCGAGCACTGCAAGCAAAGGTCCTGGAATTGCGAGGAACTGGCGCGCAGCGTGAGCGATCCGGATCTCAAGCGGACATATCTGGATCTTGCCGCGCAATGGCGTGAGATGGCCGGGCAGCTCGAGGCGATAGAAAAGCTATGTCGTGTGGTCCTTTGAGCCGCTCATTTATCGCCCCATCGCCAGCGCGGCGGTTCGCCTTTGAGCCAACAGATCCCGCAGAATCCGGCGACGAGGACGGCGACATAAAGGAAATAAGCGACGGCGGCCTTATGCGGCGGAAACAGAAATGTGCCGAGGACGACGAGAGAGACGAATACGGCCAGCGTTACCCAGCCTTGCCACGTATTCGGCAGACCCCATCCCCAGCCGTAGCGTTTCGCCGGGAACCAATATTTCGTCGGCATGGCGTTCTCCCATCGCGGCCTCGGCATTCAGCGCGGCTGACGCCTCGGCGCATCGCGCCGATAGACGCGCGTCGCAATGTACATGGAGAGCATGCCGAGCAGGAATCCAGCGAAGATGTGAAGCATCGGATGGCCGGGTGTCGGCCCGTGGACGAAATAGCCGACCGCGAAAATCGCGCCCCAGACGACAAGGACGCCGATCACATAGCCGGGCAGGGTGTTCAGGAATCTCATGTGCCGCTCCCGTTGAGCGATCTCGAGGCTCGCAGACAATAACACACTAGAATTGCCTCGGAAAACGCGCCGGAGTTCAAATTGCTCCGCAGCCCGCCGGCGCGACTCTAATATCTCGCGACCAGCGCAATTCCGCCCACCATCAGTGCCGCGCCGATCAGGCGAAGACCGCTGAGCGGCCTCGGTTCAATGCCGAACCAGCCGAACCGATCGATTGCGACGGACATCAGAAAATTCGCCGTCACGGTGAGGCCAGCGAAGGCGGCCGCACCGACTCTGTTGACGAACAGGAGGCCGGCGATCACCGCAAACGCGCCGACCAGACCGCCCAGCGGCGCCCACCAAGGCATTGTCTCCACACCCTCCAAAGTGGGCAAAGGGCGGGGCAGACACATGACGAGGATCGAAAGGAAGGCGACGATCGGTAAAAAGGAGATCAGGCTCGCGAGCCAGGGATTGGTCAGCGAATGCCGGAGAGCGCCGTTCATCGGCGGTCCCCACGCCTGCAAAATTCCGCCGACAATAATGATCGGATAAAGCCAAGCTTCGCTGACATTTTGCATGAGAGCCCTCGCGATAAAATCCACATCGGGATGGTAATCAAAGGGCCTCGCCCGTTCAAAGTGCGACGCTGTAGAGGACGCGTGGAGGAAGACGCGTGGAGGAATTCGCTTCGCCCGACATCTGCCGGCCGAAGGCGATGGCGTAACAGGTCGAGGGAGAGTTTGCCGTCCGCTTGGATACGCCCGCTTCCCGGCGCTGCGCGTTCTTTACTCGGCAGCCTTCGGGACTTCATCGGGCTCCGAAGGGGTGCTCGGCCGGAGCAAATCTTGCGAAGTGCTGATTTGAACGCGGGACCCCGCAATCGCCGCCTGTGTTCGTTCGAGACCCGCCAACAAAGACTCGATCTGACGTTGCGAGTGAGCGATCAGCTCGCGCGTCTCCTCAAGGAGGGTATCGGGCGGTTGTTTGTACGACATAGAGCGTTCGAAACCCGCACGGCCGCACAATCCATCGAATGATATTTTTTTCTGCGCGCCCGCGATGTCAAGCCACCGCTCTGTTGGCCTCACATCGGGTGCCGCCGAGGATCTATTTGCGATATTGCTCATCGCTCACATGCTCGAGCCAATCGGCAGCTTTGCCGTTCTCGACCTCTTGGACGGCGATATGGGTCATGGCGGTCGCCGGCGTTGCGCCATGCCAATGTTTCTCGCCCGGCGGAAACCAGACGACGTCGCCGGGCCGGATCTCTTCGACAGGTCCGCCCCAGCGCTGCGCCCATCCGAGGCCGGAGGTCACGAGCAAGGTCTGACCGAGAGGATGAGTATGCCAGGCGGTGCGAGCGCCCGGCTCGAACGTGACCAGCGCGCCGCTCACGCGCGCCGGCCCCGGCGCCTGGAAGAGCGGATCTATGCGCACAGCGCCGGTGAAATAATCCGCCGATCCTTTGTTCGAGGGTTGCGATCCGCTGTGTCGAATGTCCAAGGGTTCTCCTCGATCAAGGGGTCGGACGGGCCGCTCGAAAAATCGCGCAGGCCGCACCAGAATTTAATTGCGGCCAAGCCCGCGCCGGTGTTGAATTGCAAGCGTTTTAGCACGTTTGTCATTTTTAGCCGAGAAGACGAGCATTGGCGGGGCTAATGCGGGGCAAACGTGGTGCTCGTCTTATTCCTTCGTTTATCCCTTCGTTCGGCCGGGTATGCCGGACTCCTTCCGCAGCGTCATGCCGCAACGTCATGATTTGAAAGAAAGATCGCGCGGAACCATGTTCTTTGCCGGGAGTTCTACGTCTCGGCATGGCAGATCCTGATCTCGAGGAAATCGTTCAGCTGCTGCTCGATGCGCGCCGGCTCGCTGCATCGGGCGGCTGGCCCGCGCTCGTTGCTGCGATCGAACAGGCGCTCAACGAAGCTTCCCGGATCTCCGGCCAGCTCTGCGAAGCCGACGAACGGGCGGTCGCCAGCTCGCTGCTGCTGTCGGGCGTTCCCGCCGCCCGATAGGTCGCCGCACAAAAAGCCGCGATCCGGCTTTCGCATCCCGCGCTAGACCGCAGCCCTTATGCCTTTTTCATAATCTTCGAACAACTCGAGCGAGCTCAACAGGACTTCGAGCGTCTGGTCTTCATCGAACGTCGGACGGCCGCATGCCTTGAGCTCGGCAATTCTCTCGCGATATCCGGCAACGATCACCTTCATCTGCGCGACGCGCTGCGCGGCAGCGACGAGTTCGTCCCAACTGGTCGAATTTGCGTTCATCATTGTCAGCCCACCGAGCCGAAACTCCTTCTGAAGAGGAAAGTTTCGCTCCAGGCGAGCTCGCTCTGAATCCTTCCGGGCGCTCCGTCTCGATCACCGGGGCTTCGGCGGGGTCTCGCCCCCGGCGCGTCGTTCGGCTCTCTTGGCGAGGTTTTCATAATCGTCCGCGAGCCGCAGCATGCTCGCCTTGGCCGCAGTTTCCGTCATGCTGTCGGCAAGCGCGCGCATTTCCTCCGCACGTTTGCGCCAATGCTCAGGATTATTGACGAAATGAGATTGCGGCACTGCGCATTCCCCCGAACGCAACACGCCGAAAGCGTGGAATTCTCGGACTGAGACTTGACCGTTTTAAGGCGGGCGGAAAACGCAATCTCGCGAGAACCCCGAGGAAAAAGTTGATACGTGATTGGAAATGTGAATCAATTTCGAGTCATTCTTTCTCCGCATTGGAACGGCTTCATCGCGCCTCGCGTTGTTGCGCTGCAATCACACGAGTGCCAGCCATGGACAGTTCTCATCATCGCGATCGCGCCGTCCAATATCGGCAATCCGCAAAAGAACGCCTGTCCGAGGCGAGTACGACCGCCGATCAGGCGGTGAGACCGAGCTTGCTTGCCATGGCTTTACAATGGGCTTCGCTCGCCGAGCAGGCGGAAAAGAACGCCAATCTCGTCTCGGAACTCCAATGAAAAGCTGGAGTCCGGCCGGCAAGGGTAGCGCGCCACGCGCTCGGAAGCGCGACCGGCATCCACTTTTTCGCATCCCGCATTAGATCACGATGCTTTTGGATAGGATCGATCCAAAAGCATGAACGTGATCGAGACCCGTTTGCTCCTGGATCCCGGATCGACGCTTCCCACGTCGTCCGGGAAAGAGGGCTGGATTTCGAGGGGTGGCAATCAGCTTTCCAAGAGAGAACGCCCCACTTCCCCTGACAAGCTCCCGGACTTGGTCCGGGGAGCGCAGATCCGGGGTCCAGGGGCCGAGCTTCCGAGATTATTCTAAAGATTTAAAGCGGGATTTGCGCGAAAAACCGGACCCCGCTCTATCTGAACTTAACCCCGATGCGCGACGACTGCCGCCATGCGACCCGGCAATAGCGGCGCGATTGATCGGCATCGAAGACAAGATCGAATGTATCGCGGGGAATCTCGCGCTCGACTTCCAGGCACGCGCCGCTCGCCGAAAGATTGCGCACCGTGCATCTGATCGGCGCACCGCCGAGCCAGATGATTTGCGCCGCTTTCTGCACTCTCGCGCGCGGTGACTTGCGCCGCTGAGCCTGACGGCGGTCATCGCCGGCCGCCGCTTGAAGGTCGTCCATCGTTGAATGCGCCATCTTGGCCTCAGGATAGCATGGCCCGTCCGGCCGCACCGATCCTACGGCGGTTTGGTTTCCCGAAAATGAACGAAACATCCCAGAGCTTGCACATATGGAAAGGCCGCCTTGCGGCGGCCTAACCCTCTTACCAGTCGACCCAATCGTCGCCGCGCCAGTAACCGCGGCCCTCATGCTCGCGGAAGACATAGTGCGCTTCCGGCCCCCAATGCCAGGAATCGTCGTGGATCACGACATGGGCCTCCGGCGGATAGTCATAGACCGTATGCGTATGCCAGCAGACGTCGCCGGTGCAGGCGATATCCGCCGAGGCGCGCACGGCCGTGAAGGCGAGTGCGCTGACGCCGAGCGCGGTCACCAGTGCAAATTTGCCAAGCGATTTCATCCCTAGGCTCCCTTTTCGATTTCGGAGCCTCCGAAACGAAGCTGAGTCGGTTTGAGTTCCCACGGCGGCGCTGAGGGTGGGACGCGCGGAAGGGATCTATCGAAGCTTGATCGTATCGATGATGGCGCGAACACGCGCAACGATCGTTTTCACATCGTAAGGGTTCTCGGCGAGCTTTTCGCCTTCGCAGAGTTCTTTTGCCGATTTGGCTTTCTCGTCGTCGCCCGAGGCGAGGAGAAGACGCAAATCGGGGCGATTGGCGCGCAACCAGTTCGCAAGACCCGGAACGTCTTTGTCGCTGAGAACCGCTCGCAGATCGACATCGTTGCGATTGATGATCTCGATTGCTCCAGCGGCGTCCTTCGCCATCAGCACCTTGAAACCGCATTCCTGAAGATAATCGCAAAGGACCATGCGAATCATGAATTGCTCCTCGACGACAAGGACAGTGGGCGCGGTATCCGATTCGCGCTTCAGCGCAGTTGCAAGCATGGCAATCTCCTCGATCTATGCGCGGGCAACGTTGCCATTCCCGGAAAGTTGCCCGCTCGGCTGAGGCTCAACGATGGCCCGCGCAATCTTCCGACCATCGATTCGATAAAGACGATGCGCGGCGCACTGCAGCAATCGCCGCCAGATCAATGCTGGAAGTTGCATGGTGCCGGAAGTGGCGGACGGCCTGCGTCGCGATCCGATTTTTCGATCGCGTGCTCGGACGGGGTCGCCGGCTGCATGCCGTTCGCCGGCCGCGCAAGGACGTCACGATTGGAGATAAATTGAATTTCCCTCAAAGAAATCGACGGTCGGCGCCCTTTTGCGCGCGGCAACCCGGGAGAGCCGAGAAATTCCCAGATCGCGAGGCTTGGGATCGAACAGATCCAAAAGCATGAACGCGATCGATTCTGAAGACTTAGAGTGGGATTTGCGCGAAAGCCGCTAAACAGTCCGCTTGCCGGCCTACCGTTTGGGCCTTGGCATGCGTTCCGCTACGCCCCCAATGATTGTGAATATCTTGCCAGACTTGACGCGCTTGAACCCCGCCTTCTCCGATAACTCGACTATAGACGGCTCTTGCGTCGGTTCGTTGCTCTTCGTCGGTTCCGTCGTCTTTGTGGGTTCCGACGAATTCGACTTGTCCGGGTTCGAATTCGAATCCTGTGCCATACCTGTCCGATGCCTTCTTAACCGCCTCGCCCATACTGCCATCTTGGTCCGCGACAAGAACGGTAGCTCCGTCATCGGTAGGAATTAGATTACGGAACGGCTTCAATCAGATGCTTGTCACTGTCGGATATATTGCCTTTGGCCGAGAACTGATAGAGGGCTCCAGGGCCTTTTTCGCTGCCCTGATAAACTAGAACCTGCTCTGTCCATTTTTTCGCATCCCGCTCTAATTTTGAAACCCTCCCGGTCACCTGAGATTCATCTAAGCTCAGCTATAGTTCGGCCGTTAACCTGGCCCTTCTCGGGAGGATTCCAATGTTGAGAGCGATTTTGCCTATGGCCGTCGCAGCTCTGATTTTCGCTGCGCCATCGGTTCAAGCCATGCCTTTATCCGGACTCGACGGCGCCTCGGCGCCGCATGTCACGCTCGTCTACGGCGGCTGCGGGCCCTATGGCCATCGCGGGCCTTATGGCGGCTGCCGCTGGGGCGGACAATGGGGCGGCTATTGGCGCGGCCGGCCGTGCCCTCCCGGCTTTCATCTCGGCCCCTATGGCCGGCATTGCTGGCCGAATTAACCGATCGAGCCACGCGATTGAGCGGAGGCCGCATGTGCCTCCGCCTTGCATGCCACAAAGCGGCCAAGTCCGAGTTCTAAGCTTCGATTCATCGTCGGAGAGTGGCATGGCGTCCGATGACTGGTGAGACACGTGCTCCCGCCTTTTGCGTTCTCTGCGACGGGGGGAAGGCCATGCCTATTCAGCGCCACTTCGAGAATCTCGTCTTTGGTCCCGAGGAAATCAGCCGCATGACGGCGGCTTATGAGAGCGCGCTGGACGAGCTCGATCTCGCCGACCGGACCGATCCGCTGACCGAAATCATCGCCAAGAAAATCGTCGAAGTCGCCCAAACAGGCGAGATCAATCCCGCGCGAATCACGCGGCGCGCGCTTCTGGAGCTCGATATTCGGCCGGCGCGCGAAGGAAGCCTCGACGCGTAACGGGCGACGGCCTGGGGCCCTTGTGAATTGCCATGCCGCACCGTGCTCCGCTCTCGCGAGAGCCGGCACGACATGGATTTTCGGGATGATGATCGGGAAGGCGCAGACCTCAGCCCGGTCTGCGCAAGCGGCCCTCGGCCGCTAAGGCCGCACGGTGAATTCGGAAAGCGGCGGCACGTCGGCACATTCGGCCCGCTCGCGATATTTGGCATCGAGTGCAGCGCGCGCCTCGTCGAGAGTCTCGCCCCATCCAACCGCACTTGTCGCCAAATTCTCGAAATCAGGCCCGATAGCGCACCAGCCTCTGCCATCTCGGATGATTTGCCAGTCCATTTACATCCTCCGTTCAGCCCGTGCTTAACGCCTGTCGCGCCAATTCGATCCATGCCGCGGCAGTTTTGATGTTCAGCATCCCCCGTGCCAGCTCGCCGGAAAATGCGACAAAGCGGTTAATTCGCGCGGCGCTTGTCCCCGTTCGCGCAGTGACAGGTTACGCGGTCAAGCTCACTGACAGACTTTCACGCCGAGACTCGCCGCGGTCTGCCAGTCCATCAGCGTCCAGCCGGTTTTTTCCAGCGCATGGTTGTCTTCAACCCATTTGCGGACGGCAGCCGGATAATAGCTCGCGGCATAATCGTTGAGCTCTTTGGGTGCTTTTTTTCCATCGATCTCGGCCGAATGGAAATAGAGCATGCTGCCTTGCATGACGCAGGCGCCAGATATGCCGAGCAGCAGCGTGCAAGAGGAAAAGCATTCCATCGGCAGGCGGTAGATGGAATCGTTCTTGTGCGCTTCGACGAACTCGATGCGCTTCAGGAGATTGCCGCCATTGTCCTGCTGATCGACATCAGGCAACCGATTTGCCGAACGGTCGAGCAGGCCGGCGGCGTCCGCCGTCGCCATTGGCAAAAGCAGAATCGAAAGAAAAACGGCTGCCCGACGCATTGATCCCCCGCGCGTTTTGGCAGATCCCGCAAAACTAGCATGCCGGTCCGAACAAGCGCAAACGCTCGCCCGGAGCAAGCAGTGAGTAAACGCCGCAAGGCGCGGATCAATCCTGTGGCTGAATGACGCGCTCTAAAGCCAGCGACGGGGGCCCGTCTCAGTCGGTCCCACGCCGCTGCCGACGATTGCCCGCCAAATCAGCAAAATGACGATTGCCCCGAGTGTCGCGCCGATGAGGCCGGCACCCTGATCCAATCTGTACCAGCCGATTGCTTGGCCGACGAAGGTCGCCACGAAGGCCCCGGCGATCCCGAGCACGCAGGTGAGGATAAAGCCGCGCGGATTGTTCGGCGCCGGCGAAAAGAACCGCGCCAGAAGGCCGGCGACGAATCCAATCAGGATGATCCAAAGGATATGCATTCTTGCCCTCCCTCGCTGAATTTTCGCGAAGCTTGGTACAGCGCCACAGCCCTGTCAATTGAACATGGACAGGCGAAATTGCGTTGACATTCCGCTCGGGAATGCCGGCACTAAGCAAGAAAATGGCGCAGCCTGATTACGCGACAGAGGTCGCCTTCGCGTGCGGCCGGCGCCTGGGCCGGACGAATCAGCAGGCACTGCGCCTTGGAAAATACGCTGAGCAGGGAAGAATCCTGTTGGCGGAACGGCGTGGCGACCGGCAGGCCGTCGTCACGCTGCACGAGGCTGGACCGGACATAATCCTCGCGCGGTCCGTTGGCCCTCAGGGCCATGCCCAAGAGCGCCGGTTCGCTCCGATCTTCGCCGGCTCTCGGATCGCCGCAGAGCGCGCGGATCAGCGGCACGAGGAACAAGAGGGAACAGACGATCGACGCAGCCGGATTGCCGGGCAGGCCGAGGATCAGCATGTCGCCGAGCCGTCCGTGGATGAGCGGTTTGCCCGGGCGCATCGCGATGCGCCAGAAACCGAGTTCCATGCCCTCCTCGGCAAGCGCCGATTTGACGAGATCATGATCGCCGACCGAAGCGCCGCCGAGCGTGACGAGGACGTCTGCCTTATTCTCTCGCGCGGCGCTGATCCCCGCTTCCAGCGCGGCGAAATTATCGCCGGCTATCCCGAGATCGATCGGCAGGCCGCCGGCAAGTTCGACATAGGCGGCAACTGCCGGCGCATTCGAGGCAACGATTTGACCGGGGCCCGCAGCCCCGCCGGGGGGCACCAATTCATCGCCCGTCGCAAGGATCGCGACCCGCGGGCGACGGGTGACGGGAAGCTCGGGATAATTCATCGCCGCGGCAAGCGCGGTCTCGATCGGGCCGAGCCGTGTGCCCGCGGAAAGCAGTGTCGCGCCTTCTGTGAAATCTATGCCGGCGCGGCGAATGTTCCGGCCCGGCTCGATGTCTTTGTGCAGCGGCAGGACGAAGTCGGCTTCGATATCGGCATCTTCCTGCATCAGCACCGCATCGGCGCCTTCCGGCACCGGGGCGCCGGTGAAGATCCGCACTGTTTCGCCGGGGCCGATCGCGCCTTCGAACCCATGGCCCGCGGCGCTCGTGCCTATAAGATGCAGGCGGCCGGGGGCGGCAAGATCGGCCGCGTGCAGCGCATAGCCGTCCATTGCGGAAATCGCGACCGACGGCTGCGTGCGGCGCGCGCGCAAGCTCTCCGCGAGCGTGCGGCCGAGCGCCTCGGCGAGCGGCACGTTCTCGCTCTCGCGCGGATGCGCGGCCGAGAGGATCTGGGCGCGGGCATCGTTGACCGAGATCATCAGCGCTTGAACGTCCCGGATTTGCCGCCGGCCTTTTCGACGAGCTCGATGTTTTCGATGCACATGGTCCGGTCGGCCGATTTCAACATGTCGTAGATCGTGAGACAGGCGATCGCGACGGCGGTCAGCGCCTCCATTTCGACGCCGGTCTGGCCGTCGAGCTTTGCGCGCGCCGAAACTTTGACGCCGGGCAAGGCGGCATCGGGTTCGATCTCGACCGCGATGCTCGTCAACATCAGCGGATGACAAAGCGGGATCAGATCTGCTGTCTTCTTCGCGGCCATGATCCCCGCGATACGCGCCGCAGCAAAGACGTCGCCTTTTTTCGCATTCCCGGAGAGCGCGAGTTCGAGCGTCTCGCGCTGCATGCGGACATGACCCTCGGCAAGCGCGCTGCGCTCCGTCACCGGCTTTCCCGAAACATCGACCATATGGGCTTCGCCAGAGGAGGCGAGGTGGGTGAGCTTGTTCATCATCCGATCTCTGCGATCTCGGGATGAAGCGCCTCCAGCTCGGGCAGCAGAACGACGCTTTCCTGTTCGTTCGGGTCGGTGCGCGAGACGACCGCGATACAGGGTTCCGTCGGGCTCGTATTATAGGGCAGGTGCGGAACATTGGCAGGGATATAGACGAAATCGCCGGCGCGCGAGACGAGATGATGTTCGAGCCGGTCGCCGTAATACATCGCGCCTACGCCGCTCAATATATAGATCGCGGTCTCGTGCGCTTCGTGCTTGTGGACCTTGGCGCGTGCGCCCGGCGGCATGGTGAGCAATTGCATGTGAATGGCGGTAGCTCCCACCGTCTCGGCAGAAATCGCCGGCGCATAGGAGAAGCCTTGCTTGCCGATGAAAGGCTCGGCTGCGCGCAGCACCCGGCAAACTGGCCCGCTATTCTCCGACATGATCGATCTCCTAAGACGCGCTGAAGCAGGCGGCAAGTTCCGCGGGGCTCGCGGCGCTGCCTATCCGTGCGCTTTGCCCAGATGAGGGTGGCGCTCCAGCGCCGCGCCATAAACGAGATTGCGCGTCGCCGCCGCAACGTCCTTTTGGCGCATGAGGCTCTCGCCGACGAGGAACGCGCGTATTCCGGAGCGCTTCAGGCGCTGACAATCCTCGAAGGTTCCAATTCCGCTTTCAGCGACGATGATCCGGTCCGCCGGCACTTTCTCCGCGAGACGTTCGCAGGTCTCGATATGTGTCTCGAACGTGCGGAGGTCGCGATTGTTGATGCCGACGAGCTTCGTTTCGAGCTCGAGGCCGCGATCGAGCTCCTTCTCGTCATGCGCTTCGACGAGCACGTCGAGCGCGAGATCGTGTGCGGTCTTGTTGAGGCGCTTGGCTTCCTCGGCGCTGACGCAGGCCATGATGATGAGAATGCAGTCGGCGCCATAGGCGCGCGCCTCATAGACCTGATAGGGATCGAACAGGAAATCCTTGCGCAGCGCCGGCAAATGCGTGGCTTTGCGCGCCGCCTCGAGATAATCGAGCTTGCCTTGAAAGGACGGTGTATCGGTCAGAACGGAGAGGCAAGCAGCGCCGCCGTCCTGATAGGCGCGCGCATGGGTCGGCGGATCGAAATCGGCGCGGATCAGTCCCTTCGATGGGCTCGCCTTCTTGATTTCGGCGATCAGCGCCGAGCGGCCCTCGGCGAGCTTGGCCTCGATCGCGCGGACAAAGCCGCGCGGCGTATAGGCCTGCGCGCGGCGCTCCAAGGTAGAGAGCGGCATGCGCAATTTGGCTTCGCTGATCTCCTTGCGCTTATAGGCTTCGATTTGCCTCAAAATATCGGCCATAACGTCACCTTGGAACTTGAGGCCCCCGCGCGAAGCCAATTCCCCAATCACGAAACGAAAGATATGGCGCCAAAAGTCAAGTCTCATTCTCCTGATGCGAGGCCGCGGTGAGCCTGGCGAGCACTTCGGCCACGCGACCCTGATCCAGAGCTTTGGCTGCAAGGGCTGCTCCCTCTCTGAGATCGGAAGCTTTTTCGGCGACCATGAGCGCGACCGCAGCATTGAGGATTGCGATATCGCGATAGGGGTTCCGGGCGCCCGCAAGGACCGCTTTGAGCGCCGCGGCATTATGGGCGGCATCGCCCCCCTTGAGGTCTTCGAGGCTGACGCGGGCAAGGCCGGCGTCCTCGGGAACGATCTCGAAGCAACGGATGGTTTTCGCCTCGAGCGCCACGACCGATGTCGGGCCGGTGGTCGTCGCCTCGTCGAGTCCGTCCGACCCGTGCAGCAGCCAGACGCGCTCGGAACCGAGATTGCGCAGGACCTCCGCGAGCGGTTTGAGCCATTCAGCGGAAAAGACGCCGAGCACTTGCCGCTTCACCCCGGCCGGATTCGCGAGAGGTCCCAGCAGGTTGAACAAAGTCCTTGTGCCGAGCTCGGCGCGGACTTCCGCCACGTGGCGCATGGCGACATGATGCACGGGAGCGCTCATGAATCCGATGCCGAGCTTGGCGATCGAGGCTTCAACCTCCTGCGGCGAACGCCCGACCTTGACCCCAAGGGCTTTCAGCACATCGCTGGACCCTGAGCGGGACGAGGCGGCGCGGTTGCCATGTTTGGCAACGGGCACGCCGCAGGCGGCGACGATCAGGGCAGCAAGCGTCGAAACGTTATAAGTGCCGTGACCATCCCCACCTGTGCCGACTATATCGATTGCGTGCGGCGGAGCTGCGACCTTCAGCATTTTGGCGCGCATGGCCGAGACGGCGCCGGTGATCTCATCGATCGTTTCGCCGCGCGCGCGCAAGGCGAGAAGAAATCCGCCCATCTGAGCCGGACTGGCTTCTCCCGAAAAGAGATAGTCGAAGGCGCGTTCCGCTTCGGAACGGGAGAGGCTGGCGCCCGAGGCGATCTTGGCGAGAAGAGGTTTGAAAGCTTCCATGGCCTCTCATTGCGCCGCCGACGCCGGGAGCGCAAGTCGGCTCTGCGCCGCTCCGGGGATGCGGCTCAAATGTGAGGACAGGCCGACGCCGCAAGTCTGCTAGTTTCCAGACGAAAGGAGCCTCGCATGACCGTCAAGCGCATCGTAGCAAATATAGCGGCGCCGCATCCGGAAAGCGCCAGGAGGTTTTATGGCGATATTCTCGGCATGGATGTCGCAATGGATCTCGGGTGGATCCTGACTTTCGCAAGCCAAGAGAGCACCACCCCGCAATTGAGTATTGCGACCGAAGGCGGATCGGGGACAAAGGTGCCCGACATTTCGATCGAGGTCGATAATTTGGACGAGGTCCTAGGGAAGGTGGTCGAGGCCGGCCTGGCTATAGAACATGGCCCGGTCTTGGAGCCTTGGGGCGTTCGCCGCTTCTACGTGCGCGATCCGTTCGGCCGTCTCGTCAACATCCTGAGCCATGAGTGACCGCCAAACATTAATGCGCAGGCGGGGCGAGCTTTTTCCATTCGGCGGCGAGTTCGAGAAAATTGGCGAGAATCCGGTGCCCATGTTCGGAAGCGATGCTTTCGGGGTGAAATTGCACGCCATGGGTGGGGCGGTCGCGATGCGAAACGCCCATCACGAGCCCGTCGGCTTCTGCTGTCACACGCAGCTCCTCCGGTAGATTATCACGCCTGACGACCAGCGAATGATAGCGCGTGGCGCGGAACGGCCCGTTGATGCCGGCAAATACGGTCTCGGAATTGTGGCGGATCTCGGAAACCTTGCCGTGCACCGGAACGGGCGCACGGACGACTTCTCCGCCAAAGGCCTCGCCGATCGCCTGATGTCCGAGGCAGACGCCGAAGATCGGGATCGTGGCGCTCGCCGCCTTGATCAGATCGAGGCAGATGCCCGCTTCGCGCGGGGTGCAAGGTCCGGGTGAGAGCACGATTGCGTCCGGCCGCGCCACAAGGACATCGGCGACACTCACTTGATCGTTGCGGCGCACGTCGACCTCGGCCCCGAGCGCGCCGAGGTAATGCACGAGATTGAAGGTGAAACTGTCGTAATTGTCGATGAGCGTGACGGCGGTCATGGCGCTTCCCTCAAGCTCGCCTTTTGGGCCTTGCTGCACGAAGCGTCAAGAAGGGGGAAAAGCGCGAATCCTTTCGCGGACGGCGCGGAGCGCCGATCCGCGATCCAGAGCTCTCCGCTGCACTGG
>Ga0070738_10003217_pt1 | contig 22093 bp, 11 predicted proteins | sample Coa_R2_2_FD_66446 | JGI IMG/M metagenome (GOLD analysis project Ga0070738, IMG submission 66446) | Surface soil microbial communities from Centralia Pennsylvania, which are recovering from an underground coalmine fire - Coalmine... | ecosystem: Environmental > Terrestrial > Soil > Unclassified ... | reverse complement strand
TTTGTCCGATTTGCTCACGTCGCTCCCCTGGTTCTTTTTCTTCCAGGCGATTACGTCGTTTTGCAACACTTCAACCGATTTGACGAGCTGTGCATCGACGCCCTTGGCGAGCTGATCGGGATGCTCCTCAACAAGAACGTCGGGCACCACGCCCTCCTTCTCCATGTTCACCCCCTTGGTCGTGTACACGCCGATACGCGGGATACGGAGGATGGAGCCATCAATCAGCTGCACGGCGCCGGTGCCGATCACAAACCCGCCCGTCGGTTGTCCGACGAGCTTACCCAGGCCCAAGGTGCGAAACGCATTGGGGAAGATCTCGGCATCGCTGTAGGAGCGATTGTTGATAAGGAGAACGAGCGGCTTGTGCCACTTACGGTCGCTCGAACGCAGCACCAAGCCTTGCCCGCCGTCGCGTTCCTTGAAGATCGTATGCTCCCGGCTCCCGAGAAAGTTAAGGATTTTCTCGTGCGTGAAGCCGCCGCCATTGAAGCGTACATCGAGAACAATGCCCTCCTTGTCATAGTTGTCCGAGTATAAGGAACGCAAGAACCGATCCAGACCATCATCATCCATGCTTGGGATGTGGATGTAACCGAGCTTGCCCTTGCTCAACTCCGCGACACGGCGGGCATTGTTCTCGACCCATCGGTCATACATCAGCGGGTGGATGGTGCGGCGGCTAACGGCATTAATTTCCACGTGCCGTCTGTCCTTCGCCGGCGCATCCGGCTTGAGCGCCACTTGCAGGGAAACCGTTTCTCCCACCTTGCCATTAAGCAGCTGGCTTAAGTCGGTTTTCTCGTTAACCTCAACCCCATCGATGCTGATAACGTATTCACCTTCCTTTATGTTGATGCCCCGGCGGTCGGCAGGTCCGCGCTTGAGCTTCTCGGCGATCTTCAGCCCCCGTCCTCGGTAGCTCTCGTCGAAAATCAATCCCAGATCGGCCGTCTCCTCTTCGGGGAATGTGAGGTGTCCGGCGATGCCAAGATGCGAGGCATTCAACTCGCCCATCATCAAGTAAAGAAGACTATAAAGATCCTCTTTCATGGCGACGTGCTTGACCAGCGGCCGATACTTCGCCTTAATGGCATCCCAATCACGGCCGTGGAAGCTGGCGTCGTAGAAATGCTCGGCCAGATAGCGCCAGGTCTGATCGAACATTTCCAGGTATTGCTCCTCCGTACGAACGCGCATTTTGATGCGGAAGGGCAGCGAGGGACCGGGCCCGCCCGAAGCGCGAACCAGGCGAATTGTGCCCTCTCGATCGAGATAATAGATGAGATCGCTGCCCAGCGCAGCCAGCGCGCTGCGCGGGCTAGGCCTGGACCAAACGATCTGGCGTGGCCCGGCGTGTCCGCTGGTCACGCGAGTGAGCTGTCCCCGGTTGCTGCCGGCCACCCACAGGTCGTGATCGCGAGCATCGACGAAGGCGACCTTGTTGCCATCGGGCGAAACGACCCCGCTTAACGCCGTCATGGGCGCGGCCGACTCGGCACGGAGATGAATATCGTCCCAGTCAATCGACACGCTGGACCCGAACAAGCTGCTTCGTTCCCCAGATCCAGACGCCGCTGGTTTTTGCAACGGCAGCAAGAAAAGGTTGGCCGCGCCGCGACGTTCGCTAAGGAAGGCGATTTTCTTGCCGTCATTGCTCCAGGTCACGTCACCGTTGTAGGTGGCATAGCGCGTGACATTGCGGGCCGGGTTTTCCGTTGTCGGGCCCGAGGACGGCGCAATGTACAGCTCACTGGCGAAGGATCCATCGCGGCGAGCGTAGACGAACCACCGGCTGTCCGGCGACCATTCAAAATCGAACACGTGAACATCCGGGACAATCGCTTTCTGATCGCTTCCGTCCGGCTTCATGGTCCATAACTTGCCGGCGCGCAGGAAGGCGACACGCGAGCCATTGGGCGCGAAACGAATGTGATCCTCCGCATCAACTGTGTTGGTAAGCTGCTTAACTTTGAAGCGATGCGCCTCGGTGAAGTTGGGGTGCTCCGGATCGTCCCCTTCGAGCAAATAAAGATCCTCGTGCCCATTGCGATCGGAGAGGAAGATAATCTTCGAGCCATCCGGAGCCCAGGCGGCGCCGTGGTCATTTGAGGATCCGAATGTCATCTGCACCAGCTTGGCGTTCGGACCGACGTTCATGCGGAACAGCTTGCCGTGGACCGCGAAGGCCATGAATTTCTCATCCTTGGGCAAGGAGAACTCGGTGGCGCCGTTTGTGAAGACTTTCAACTGCTCGGGATTGCTTTTGTCGTCGGCGTTGACCTCGATGGCCAGTTTCCGCGGTGTGGCCCCTTCGCGCGTCGAGACGACCCACAGATCGGCTCCGCATTCGTAGACGATCCATTGGCCATCGCGCGAGATTCGGGCGCGGCGAACGCTATCATCCTTGTGGAATGTTACCTGCCGCGGCTTAACCGAGGGTTTGCCTTCGGCGTGAGAGGAGACGGCTTCAAGCGGCAGACGGACGATGTTGGCCGGCGTGCCGTGAATCTCGCTGACGTAAAAAATCGCCTTGCCGTCGGCGCTCCACATGGGCGAAGCATCTTGGCCATTGAAAGCCGTGGCTTGCCGGTTATTCGTGCCATCGGCGTTGCAAATCCAAATGTCATCGTTGGATGAGCCGCGATAGCCCTTGCGATACCAGGTGCCGGGCCCGCGAACATAGGCCAAGCGATCGCCCGCGGGGGAGATGCTGCCTTCCTTGCCTTCTGCCGTGCTGATGCGCCGCGACATACCGCCTTCCAGGGGCACGGTGTACAGCTCATAGCTCTGGGGGAAGGCAGTGCTTCGCGTCGAGGCATACAGAATGTTCTTGCCATCGGGCGTCCAACCGCACACCATCTCCGAAGCCGAGTCCACCGTGAGGCGCCGGGGTCGGCCGCCCTGCACAGGTACGACGTAGATATCGTAGCTGCCGTGCCGGTTGGAGCTAAACGCGATGGTTCGACCGTCGGGGCTGAACACCGGGAAAATGTCATGGGCGGGGTGCGAGGTAACAGCCCGCGCCGTGCCGCCGATCGTCTCCACGGTCCAGATATCGCCCAGGTAGCTGAAAGCGATGAGCTTGCCGTCGGGAGAAATGTCCGGCGTGCGAGCCAGTCGAATGGGTTCCTGGGCGTTGGCTCGGCCGACGAGAAGGGCGAAAAAAAGGATCGCCAGGGGAATTCGTGAAATGTGGAGCATCTCGAGGATCCTGCTCATGGAGAGAAGTAATCGGATGGTTTGGAACAAATCCCATCCTCGCGCAAAACGGGAAGGATGGGCAACGCACACAATAAAGGACGACTGAGCGTCCGAAAGGCCACAGGGTAACTTAATCCAGCTTATCGAGAAACGAGGCAGTTTGCAAAGACCAACGCGGAGCCTTGGCCAAACTTCCTACTCTGCCTGGACCGATAATAAGTATCGGAACGAAACGGATAAAGGGGATGGGCAGAGGATGCAGGTAAACCCAAACTTCGCCCGGGGACATGATCTCGCGTTGACAGGTTCGGTTAATTGCAGTACGACCACTCTACTTTGCCTCTCTGGGGCCGCGCGTAGGCTGACTCGGTTCAGGGAAGTCCGAGCGGAGAGGGAAGCGAAAGGATTCGTGTCCTTTGAAGCCATTTGACGACCAATCGGTCGCGCGGAGCTGCGCGGTTTGCTGCGATGTAGCGGCGGATGCAGTGGTCCGCCTTGGCCCGGAATCGTTGGCAGAAATGCGACGGAATCCGGGTCCGGTCCACGGCGAACCGTTACCGGCATCTTTTCTCAAACACGCCGATGAACAAACGGTTGCCGGCCTCTGTTCGGTCTATCAGGCAATCGAGAAAGCCGGCTTGCAGGCTTGTTGCTTTCGCGATTGGGGGGTGGTGGCAGCTCCACGTTTTCTCGGCCGGCCGACGATGGCGGCTGCTTTGCAGCGCTTCGCGGCCGAAGGTGCCTGGGGCGTCTCGCCGCATTTGATCCCTCATCGCTCCCTCCACTCGATCTCCGGCACCGTCAGTCAAGCACTCAAGATTCACGGGCCGAATTTCGGCGTCGGCGGCGGACCGGGTGGGACCATCGAGGTCTTACTGGCTGCGACAGCCTTGCTGGAAGGGAAACGTTTGCCGGGTGTATGGATGGTGCTGACTTGCCTGGACCCGGAATCGCCTCCGGATGAGGCGGGCCGGTTGACGCCGGGTACGCAGGCTGTGGGAGTGGCCCTGGCCTTGACACCGATCCATCCAAGCCGGTCGCGTCTTCGATTGCATCTTGTACGCGGCACCCCGGATGCGGAAACACTGGCCCAAGTGAAGGGTTTCGAGGGAAAGGGAGCCGCCGGTTTCGATCTTCTCCGCTTCGAGGCGTTGCTCCATCTGCTCTACGGACCGCGCGGAGGAGAGATGACGATCGTTCATTTACTCGATTCGCGGAGCCGAATCGAGCTTTCAAGAATCCCAGGGACGAACGACCTCGCACGAGCCAACTTGCAGCGCCTGCGAGAGCAACCCCTAATGATGGTGTCTGGCTAGTGACGCATTGAGGGGCACGTTGGAAACGCGCCCACCAAGTGTCGCTAAGCGGCGGAGAGAAGAACGTGAAGCAAGCGAATGCGGTCTGGATAACAGGTGTGGGCACAGCAACGCCGCTGGGCCATACCTACGCCGCCTTCGCCGACCAATTACTGGCCGGCCGCTCCGGCGTCGATCGAGTTCAAGGCTTCGATGTCTCCGAGCATCCGAGCCAGATCGCCGGCCAGCTGCGCGAGGTTCCCTGCCCTGATGGGATCGATCCGGCAGAATTTGTCCGATTTCACCGACTTGAGCAGCTGATGCGTTGGTGCTGCATGGGAGCTCTGCGCGACGCCGGCTGGTGGGAACGACGGAGCGAGGTCCGTATTGGTGTGGTGCTTGGTGTCGGCGCGGAGTGGCTGGAATTTTGGGAGGCCGATGCCTTAGCCGGCGGCCGCCGAGTTTACCAGCCGGATCAAGACACCGAATCGATGATCGCCCGGACGTGTCGCGCCCTGGGTCTAAGCGGTCCGGCCGTGAGCGTATCCGCGGCCTGTGCCAGCGGCAACGTTGCGCTATCTCAGGCGCGGCATTGGCTTGAACTGGGCTGGGTGGACGTTTGCTTGGCCGGTGCCTGTGACATGGCCGTCTCACCGATGGCGCTGGCGGGATTTGGGAATCTGCGTGCGCTTTCGCGTCGCAATGACGAACCGCGGGCGGCCTCACGTCCCTTCGATCGCCAGCGGGATGGATTCGTCATGGGCGACGGCGGCGCCGTGTTTCTGCTCGAACCCGCGGCCCTGGCTCGCCGCCGCGGCGCCCGGGTCTATGCCGAAGTTGCCGGCTACGGGGCGCGGAGCGATGCTTTCAATATGGTCATTCCGAGTCCCGATCCGGAACCTGCCATCGCCGCAGTCCGCGAGGCTCTCGAAGACGCCGGCTCCAACCCGGAGGACGTGGATTACATCAATGCTCATGCGACCAGCACGCCCGTCGGCGACGTCGCCGAAGCACGTGTGTTGAACGCGGTTTTCGGCGACGTGATCCACCGTGTGCCGATCAGCTCGACCAAGAGCATGACGGGCCACCTTCTCACCGCCGCTGCCGCCGTCGAAGTGCTGGCTTGCCTGGCGGCGATGGAGCGCGGGGCGTTGCCGCCGACGATCAATTTGCACGAACCCGATCCGGAATGCAATCTCTGCCACGTCGCCAACGAGTCGCGCCCGGCGAAGGTTCGCCTTGCCGTTTCCAACTCGTTCGGCTTCGGCGGCAGCAACACTTGCCTCGTGCTCAAAGCGATCTGAATGGAATCCGCCGACTCGCGCTATCGCCGTCCATGCTGTTCCTCCAACTCTTCCAACGTTCGCGGCCAATCATCCTTGAGCAGCCGGCTGAGAGATCGATCGGCGAGCACCTTTCCCTCCGTTTGACAGCCGGGGCAGTAATTCGTCTCATTCTCCGCGTAGACGATCCGCTGGATGGCCGCGCCGCATTTGGGGCATGGCTGGCCGAAGCGGCCATGAACCGCCATTCCATCGCGGAAAGCGGTCACTTTTTCTGGAAAGCCGTCTCCCACTTCGCGTCGCAGACGCTCGATCCAATCGCGAAGGGTAGTCCGCGTGGCATCGAACAGCCGGGTGATCGCGGCATCGTCAAGCCGATGACTCAGGGCGAGCGGCGATAAGCCGGCGGCGTGAAGAATCTCATCGGAGTAGGCGTTCCCGATGCCATCAAATAGTCGTGGGTCGGTCAGGGCACGCTTGAGGGTGTGATTCTCGCGCTTCAGCACGTTCGAGAAAGCGGCGAGGCCGGCTGTCATCACGTCCAAACCGCCGGGGTCATGTCGAGCCAGGGCCGCGCTGCCGCGAACGAGGTGCAGCGACGCACGCTTCTTCGAGCTGGCCTCAGTCAATGTCAGCGTTCCGGTGGAAAAGCGAAATGCGGCCAGCCCGATCTTCGGAGGCAATTTTGTGCCCCGCGGTTTCCAGTGTAGCCGGCCCGAGATCATCAGATGCAAAATCAGGAAGCGTTCGTCATCAAAACACCAGACGATGCGCTTTCCCAGGCGCCGCAGCCCGCGAATCGGTTGACCCACGAATTCCGAGAGCGGTGGCTCGACGCTGCGCAGGAGGAATGGACTGGCGAGATCGACCTTTTGCAGCTCCTGCCCTTCGATCCGCGGGCGGAGCTGTTCAATGTAAACCGTGATGTCGGGTAGTTCAGGCATTGCAGATAAGGGAAGCAGCTCCGGGATCCGGCGACCCCACCGCGCAAAGGCGCTAGAAATCGAGGCATTCACGGGGCTGGTTAGCTACAGCCTATTGCTGAGGTCGGGCGATTTTGCTTCGGGGACTTCTTGGATTTTCTCGACTTTTTCCGCCTCCAACAGCAGTCGATTGGCCTTGCGGTTCCAACGCCAGTTGCGCCAACGAGCGCTCCACGGAGCGAATTGCTGTTCCTCCAAAGCATCATCGAGGAGTTGCGCCGCTTCCGAAGCTAGACCATTATCCAGTAAATGCTCGGCCAGCCGGCATTTGTTCTCCAACGTGGGCAAACGTTTTACGAACTCGCGGCAAGTAGCGAGCGCGTCGGACGGCTTTCCGCGTGCTCGATGAACCTCGAGCAATGTGCGCCAGGCGCGGTAGTCCGCCCAGCAGGGATCGCGGCGGAGTAGTTTCTCCAGGGGAGCAACCGCCTGCTCGGGATTATCGGAGGCGAGGTGGCATTCCGCCAGAGCATGCAACGCCGGGGCGTAATCCGGCTCAACGGCCAAGACCGCCTCAAGCAACGGGATAGCCTCGATATGCTTCCCTTTCTCCATCAACCGCTCCGCATAAGCGATACGATTGGCGACGGTGGGAGCTCGCTCGACGAGATACCGCAGCTGGTCAAGCGAATAATTGCGCTGACCGAATCGGTTGACTCTCGTTCCGGGCCAGCTCAGCGTGCGCAACTTGACGGCGAAGAAGTAGGCCCAGGCTCCGATCGGCTGGAAAAAGAGGATCAGCCAGTACCAGTAGACTTCGGCACCGCGATGGTACGCATCGACCATCATCCAGATGGTGAACGCCAGCTGAAGTAGGCTCAGTACCTGCGTCAGGTGCGAGCCGCCGAAGAAAAGCCCTTCGAGAATAGCGATACTATTCAAGCCGAAGACCCTCGAACCGCGGAACGAAACACCGTCGTTTCACGATTGGTAACGGGAGTTGATTCACTTATTCGCGCCTTAGTCTACCTGCTTTTCATTCGCCATCCAAACTCATTTCTTAAAAAAACGTGGTCCGCCTTCCGCAGTCCTCTTCCCAACTCGGATTTTCATTCTTATTCTGGTACGATTATCCATGAGAGAATGTCCATACGCTTCCGGAGCATAAGCATATGAGCGCGCATCTCATCAGCTGGAGGTTCGTTTTGAATGCCGGTGCCGTGCTATTGCTAACGACAGGCGCGGGATTCGCCCTTTTGGGAGCAGACAAAAGCCGCGCGCCCGCCACGCCCGAAAACAGGACCATCACTTTGCAAAGTGACAAGATCCTTGTGAGCGAAGCGATTGCCGCGTTGACCAAACAGACCGGCATCCGCGTTGAGGACGTGCGCGGCGTGGCGGACGAGCCGATCCGCCTCGATTGGAAACAGGCCACGTTTTGGCAAGCACTTGATGTTCTCTCAGAGGCGGCCAAGGCGCGGGTCAACTTGTATCCCACCAGCGGACGCATCGTTCTCGCCAAGCGCGGCGCCAACTATCGCCATCCGCCGACTTGTTACGATGGCCGATTTCGGCTTTGCGTCAAAAAAGTGACGACCTCCCGCGACCTGGAAGTCGGCGAACACAATGGCCGCGGCGGCGCAACCAACCTCGAGATCGAAGCCGCATGGGATCCCGAACTGCTGCCGTTGTACCTGGAGACTCGGCCACGCTCGCTGCGTCTGGTGGTTGACGGCGATAACGTTCTGACCGTGCCCGATGAGGGCAGCTCGCTGGCTCCCGTCGATGGGAGAATCGCGCTGGCCATCGATATGCAGCTGCCGGCCCTGCCGCGTCGCGTTAAGGCCATTCGCTCTCTCGAAGGCGAGCTGTCGATGATCGGCCCGAGCAAGATGCTGACGTTCACCTTTGACATGCTCGATCGGCTCGCCGCTACCAAAGCGAACGACCCGGAAAGGCAGCTTTCACAAGAAGGGGTCACATGCCGCATTCTTGATGTCAAGCTCCTCAATGATCGTTGGACCATTCGCCTGGCCCTGGACTACCCGCCTGGAATGAAGCAGTTGGACACCAATCAATCTTGGGTTGTCAACAACGAAATGACGTTAGAGTCGCCGGATGGCAAGAAGCGATTGCCCAGTACGAATTATGTTTTGGAGGCGGCGACGCCGCGGGGGGCCATCCTGAGCTATCATTTTCGTGACCGCGGTGGAGTGGTGCGTGGGAAGGCAAGCAACTGGCGTCTCCGCTATCGAACGCCGGCCAGCCTGATCGAGACCGCGATCAAGTTCGCCTTCAAGGACATTCCGTTGCCTTAGTCGGGTCGTCAGTTCAGAGTGATATGGTATACTGACTCTTTTGAGATCCCCAGGGTGGTCTCGCCTCGCCATTGTGTCAGGGAAGTTCATGTCCACGTTCAAGCCTGCCGACAACCTCCGCTCGCGCACCTTCCTGGGCTTGCTTGTGGCGCAGTTCCTTGCCGCCTTCAATGATCAGGCCATACACGCCTCCTCGATGTTCTTTGCCATAAACACCAATGCCATGAGCAAGGACACGGCCATCTCGCTCATGCCGATCTTGTTCTACGCGCCCTGGGCGCTGTTCTGCACGCTGGCCGGCTACTTGGCCGACCGCTACAGCAAGTGGAACTCGTTGGTGTTCTGGAAGGCCGCCGAGATCGGCATCACCGCTATCGCTCTGCTCGGCTTCTGGCTCGGCACGCATGGCGTAGCCTTTGGGCCGTATCTAGTGCTGTCCACCGTGTTCTTGATGGGCACGCACAGCGCCTTTTTCGTGCCCGCCAAGTACGGAGCGATGCCGGAGATCTTGCAGCCGCACATGCTGTCGCGCGGCAACGGTCTTTTGGAGTCGCTGTCGTTTTTGGCCGTCATCCTCGGTACGGTCTTGGGGGGCGTACTATCGCAGGTCTTTCGCGGACAAGAGCATTACATCGGTTTGATTCTTGTGGGCCTGGCGGTTATTGGCGCCCTGGCTAGTCTGATGATCCGCCGTATGCCGGCGGCCAATCCGAATCGGCCCTTTCCGCCGTATCTGTATCAACCATTGTGGCAGAGCATCCGCACGCTGCTGCGTTCGCGGCCGTTGGCGTTCGCGGTTGTCGGGATCGCTTTTTTTACCTTCATTGTCGCTTTTATGCGCTCCACGATGTACATGCACGGGCAAACGCGCGTGCCGCCCTGGGATGAAGCGCTGACGAGCGAAGTGGTCGGCATGGTTGCCTTGGGTATCGGCCTGGGAAGTCCGCTGGTGGGCTTCCTCTCCGGCGGTAAGGTCGAGCTGGGCATGGTGCCCATAGGCGCTCTGGGCATGATTGCCGCCACTCTCATCGCAGCTTGTACTCTCGATCATCTACCGGCCCTGGTCGTTTGCATCACGATGATCGGTTTTTTCACTGGCTTTTACATTGTCCCGCTGTTTACCCTCTTGCAGCACCGCGCCCCGAAGACGAGCAAAGGCGATGCGATTGCCACCAGCAATTTCATCAACGTCACGGGGGCTATTATTGCCTCGGTCTTGTTCTTTCTGCTGGTGGGCGAGGCCCATCTGTCAGGTATCACTCCTAGAGTAAGCGTGGCGGCTCAGGTCGAAGGCGAGTTAGTGGAAGCGCCCCAATACGAAGAAGGCAAGCCGGTACGCATTGTCCTTCGAACGCCGAGTGGTTCCGAGCGCGTCATCACGGCGAAATCGAAGAACGGCCATTCTCGCGAGATAGATGTTGAAACGGAACTCATCGACGTATTCGGTGGCGGACTAAAGGCCGGCGACCGGGTGATCGATCGCCGCTATCGACTCGAGTCCGTTACCTATCATCGCATCCGCCGCGCCGAACAGGAGCCGAAACCGTTTTACGATGAGTGCGGTTTGCCGCGCTTACTTTTCTTTGGCGCCGCCTCACTGACGCTGCTAACCCTGCTACTTTTATGGCGGCAAACGCCGGACTTGTTCTTGCGGACCCTCATCTGGTTGCGCACGCAGCCGCGTTATCGCCTCGAAATCGAAGGGATGAATCACCTGCCGGACAAAGGGCCGGTGCTATTGGCGACGAACGCGCGCGGTCTGGAAGCGTGCCTGCACATTGTCAGCGCAACCGATCGCGCCACGTATTTTGTGTGTGGGGAAGAGGAAGAAGCTGCTCGGCTACCGTCATGGCTGCGGTTGGCGGCACGGAGGTCGTCGCTGGGGCGAAGAGAGTCCGGAAAAGATGATGTTGACGAGCAAGTGTTGGCGCAAAAGGTTGAGCAGACGCTCTCACACAATGGCGTCGTTGCACTCTGCTTGGATGGAGGCAAGTTAACTGAGCGCTTACTCGACGACCTGGCAGCGAAGGGGACGGTGCCTGTGCTGCCTGTATGGTATGAGCCGGCTCCGCGTCCCGGACACAATCGACGGCAACGTATCTACATCCTGGGGGGTCGTTTGCTGCCCGCCGGCAGCACGATGGCGGAGGTGGACCGCGAGTTGCAGCGCCTGGCCGATGAGCTTCAACAACGAGCGCACAGAGGAGGGCCGCTCAAGCACGTCGAATTCGTGGAACAGTGAGCAAGACCAGACTCGACTCTTCAACAATTTCTCCGTAAGTGGGCAACACGCTCAGAAGAAGATTTGTGTGCGGATCCAGTAAAGGTCGTTATGCTTGGTGGACTTCGTGTCGGACATAAAGACCGGCTGGTTGTAGAAAGCGTGCTGCCAATCAAAGTACACACGCACGTAGTGGTTCAGATACCAGTTGATGCCCGTGTCCGTGGTGCTGGCGCGATTGGCCCAGTCGGCGGGATTGGCGAAACCTCCCGTGAACACCTGATCGCCTAACTGCAAGTTGGCAAAGCGGAAGTAAGCCTCTATCGCACCGGGGTTGATCCGGCCATTGTAATAGCCGAAGGGACGTCTCGGCTCGGTTAGGTAAACGCGGCGGGTGATTTGTTCGCCCGTCAGGAAATAACTGGCAGCGACACTCCAACCCGTCAAAGGAACCTCCGTCCGCTTTGAACTACCGACGCCGACGAAAGCGGCACTGGCGAAGGGGCCAAAGACCGTGGCCGACGGAAGCGTGCCTGATCCTTGAAGCGAATAGTCTTGAAAACCCCCTGCGTAGTTGGCAAGCATCGTGAAGCTCTTATAGTAGTAAGCGACATCGGCGGCCCATTGCATAAAGCTCCCGTTCTCGAAAGTCTTACTGTTAAATATCAAGAAAGTCGGCGAGACGTTTACCACGGCCGCCGAACTGGGGGGAGATTGATCATTTGCGGTTGTCAGGGCCGGGGGTTGCGTAGGGCCATGAGAGAGGCCGCCATTGATGGAACCGGTGATGTTGAGCTGTTCTAGGCATTCGATGCCACAGTGCAGAAAAGGCTTGACATTGATTAGACCAAAGAAGGCTTTACTATTCGTGTATCCCACGAACGATCGCCGCGGCCCATTGAAAACCCCGGTGAAATACTCCAGTGAACGTTCGAACAAATAGCCATGCGCCATGGCGCCATCTTCGCGGTTGTCGGCAAAGTTGGTTACAAAGAGGGAGCGTTCGGGAGCAATCTGATCGCTGTCGGTCATCTTGATGTATTCGTACGTATAGGGCGTCTTCATGCGGCCGACGCGGAGTTGGAATTGCTCTTTATACATTGGGGCGAAATTGAAATCGGCCCAGGTGTCGAGTATATCGAGGCTGCCGTACCCGCGATTTATGACCGTGTAGTAATAGGCGTAAGGAGAGACCTGCCCTTGAAAATACCACCGCTGACGAGGGACGATGAAGTTGTCGTGTAAGGCGTCACCGGTTTGGCTGAATTCACGGTAGTCCAACTGGGTCAGGTTGTGAAACTCAAATGTGAAGAAATCATCGGTAGTGCGAATTTCAAGGCCTTCCCGAAACGACACAGACCCCATCATTCGCAATGGTCTCATGTCCGGTTGATACGGTCCGCGTTTGTCGACGTAGTCGGCCATCACGGACGGTGGAACCGGTTCAATAATCTCTCCCGCACCCCCGGAAGTGCCGGATTGTACGCGTAGCCTAGGCGCCGGGGGTTGGGTGGGCGGGGACTCCACTGCTTCCTCTTCCGATTCCTCTTCCGGTTCGGCGCTGAACTTTTTTCTAGCGCTTGGCGCTTCCGCGCCCTCTCCGGTTTGCTCGCGGGCTTCCTGTTGCAAGAAGGCCGTCGGACGGAGATTTACACCGCCCGGAATCCCGATGCCGTCCGAATTGCCGGCGCGCGCCCCAAAGACGGGATCGTTTCGTTGTTGAAGCAGCGCCTCGTACTTCCGAGTCAGGTTGTTGTAGCGCTTTTGCAAACGCCGATTCTGTGCTTCCAATCTTTGCAATTGCTGCTCGATCCGCGTGAGGCGATCGGTACCATCAGGATCGGTTCCCTCCGGCAAAACCGGCTCGTTGGCCGGTGCCTGTCCTTTGGTGATGCTCGGCATGGCTGACAACCCAACGCCAAACAGTGTCAGGGTCAATGCCAGGCAGCCGAGCCGACGCCACTTGTCGTGCATGGCATCTCCAGCGAGCGGCAGCGGTATGGGAGGCATTTCTGGCCTGAGGACGGCTGCGCGCCAAACTTTAATTTTTTTCGGCGAAGTCGGCGATTCTATAGCTTGGCGGGCGTACCAGTGCAAGGCGAACGTGACGACTACAAAGAGATCACTCTTGACAGCCACGAAACGGCGGGGGTATACCCGCTCGACAGCTTCACGCCGCAGGGTGATTGCCATGATTCGTCAGAACCGACTTGGGGCGCGCACTTGGTTGATTTCGTTGCTCGTCCCTCTCGTCTCCGCCATAATGAGCGGTTGTTCGCAGGTCCGCCTTATCGAGAATAGTCCCGATGGAGGCGTGGTATCCATTCCGAACAACTCCAATCAATGGCCGACGTTTTACCGCAATCGTGCCGAATCGTTACTCCAAAAGAAATGCCCCGAGGGCTTCACGATTGTCGGCGAGAAAGCAGTCGAAGACAACCCGGCCGCGCGCGACGGCCGCAAACCCAATGAGGACTTCGACTACAGTGGCGGTTACGAACGAATCACCAGATACAACCGCAAGGAATACCACATTACCTTCCGGCGAGGCGGCGCGTCACACCAGCTTCCCTCGCCGGCCAGCATCCCCGCGAAGGATGAGAGCAAGGACGAGTTGCCGCCTCCCCGCCGGATGCCATCAAGTGCCACTCAGTAACATTAAGGTTCAAGGGAAAAGGCCGCATGCGGAATCCCCTTGCACTCGGATTCCCATGCGGCCTGTCTTCTCGAACTCACCGTTACCGGCATGGCTCGGATTGCCGGTTACGGCTTGTCGAACAGGTTCTCATCCAGCGTGTCGGAATACTTCACTTCGGTAACTTCGCCTTCGTTGTAGGTTTTGCCATCAAATTTGATCGTGAACCTGTGAGCGGTCATTACGCCATCGACATCCCGGTAATCACCGTACAACGTCTCAGCGGAAATCTCCTCGCCGCGCAGAGGATCTTTGATCGGCGTCTGCATCTTGAGCAATAAGCCATTCTCCTTGTCGAAAAACAGATTGACATCGCGGAAGCCCTTGTGTTCGACGCGCACACCGATAGCCGAGCGCCCTTCAATCGCTTCCTCTCCCAGCGGCGACAGTTTATATTCTTTGTCCGTCAGCACGGTCAAATGGGTGATCCGCAGCGCATTGAGCTGCTCCCTCATTTCCGGCAACTCCTCCTTCACGCATTCCCTGCTCAGCTCGCCGAGCTTTACCCATCCTTTGTCGCCGTTGATGATCTGGACCAGTTTGCCGAGCTTCGATTCCGCAGCCGTCCGGAAGCGATCGGGCATTTGGACTGAGTTCTCGGCAGTATAGTCCAGCTCGAGGAGTTTGCCCTTGATCTTGGTTACACTTGCCTTAAGTCTCTCAAGGTTCTCAGCCCCGCCATGAGCCTTGATGGCGCGAGCAATGATCTCGCGTAGCCTGGCTTCCTCGCTACCGCGCACGGAGAAGATGATGATCCCGAATACGGCGAGGGCGCCTAGGATCCCAACTGTTTTCCGCATATTGTGCCTCCACTCCAGAGTGAAAGTTGCTCCGTTTCCTCCGAAGAGGAAGGCCCATGTTATCGCCGGATCTATCCGGAAATGCCAGATCGATTTGCCCAAGAGATGAACCACGAAACACACGAAAGACACGAAAAGAAGACGAAGCAAAACTAGCAAACAAAATGGCTTCTTCTCGGCTTAATGTCTCCAATTCCATCTCCCTGTTTGTCTTCTTTTTTCGTGTTTTTCGTGTGTTTCGTGGTTTAACTTCTTTCATGCTTTCAATGCTGCCAGAACTGCGTCGGCAACCTCGACGGTGCTGGCGTTGCCGCCAAGGTCGGGTGTGCGCGGCGAGCCGGCCTTGAGGACGTGGGCAACGGCTCTTCGCAATGCACCGGCGCTTCTGTCCAAACCGAGATGATCCAACAGCAGGCCGGCCGAAAGGATGGCGGCTAGCGGATTGGCGATGCCCTTACCCGCGATGTCTGGCGCCGACCCGTGGACCGGCTCGAACATACTGGGAAACGCACGGTCCGGATTGATATTGGCGCTGGCCGCCAATCCCATGCTGCCGGTGACAATGGCGCTAAGGTCCGTCAGAATGTCGCCGAACAGATTGCTGGCCACCACCACATCGAACGTCTCGGGTTTGCGCACGAAGTCCATAGCTGCGGCATCGACGAGGAGTGAACCTGCCTGCACGTCGGGATAATCGCGCCTCACGTCCTTGAACACCTCGTCCCACATGACCATGCCGAACGTCTGTGCATTGGATTTGGTGATGGAAGTGACTTTTTTGCGGCGTTTGCGGGCGCCCTCGAAAGCAGCGCGCATGATGCGTTCGCAACCGCGTCGCGTGAAGGTGTTGGTTTGAATAGCGATCTCGTGCGGCGTTCCCTGGTAGAGCCGGCCGCCGATCGGTGCGTATTCGCCCTCGGTGTTCTCGCGATAAACCACCATATCGATCGAACCGGGCGCCTTGTCGCGTAACGGCGATTGGACCCCGTCGAACAAGTAAGCTGGGCGAAGATTGACGTATTGGTCGAAACGGCGGCGCATGGGCAGCAACAGGCCATGCAGCGTGATGGAATCGGGCACGTCAGGATGGCCGATGGCCCCCAAAAGAATCGCGTCGTGCCGGCAAAGGATGTCCCAACCATCGGGCGGCATCATTTGCCCCGTCTTTTGATAATGACTGGAACTCCACGGCAGCCGATTCCATTCGAGGACGGCCTGGTCGTGGCGGCGGGCGGCGTCAGCGACGCGGATAGCTTGCTCAATCACTTCCGGACCGATGCCGTCGCCGCCAATTACGGCGATGCGGAAAGCTGCCATTGTTTGATCCCTCGGAGTACGTTATTCATCGTTAGTTCGTGGTCCTTCGTCCGCGGCAGGGACTAAGAGAGTCCTTGCCGCGGACTATGGACTACGGACTACGGACTCAGGCAAGCGAGTCAAGTGGCGGGAGAGAGAATGAACCCGATGAGCCAGTCAAGGCGGAGCAACTCCCAGCCGGGCGGCGGTCGCGGGCACCTGCTGCTATCGGCTGTCGTATTGATCGTGTTTGCTGGATGCGAAAGCGGCTTCGGCAATAGACGAGAGGGCGATCCGCTGGTTGGGATACATTCCGGACCGAAAGCGGTGGCGGAGGCGGGCGGTACAAGTAACCCGCCGGCTCAGCCAGCGGCGGGTCCGATCCCGGCCATGCCCTCCTCTTACACGACGCCTGGGACGGCCCCCGTGGCGGGAGGCGAGACGGCAACTTCCGAAGATGCTCGGAACCTGCGCTTGACGACGGATACGGTCTCTCCGACGAGTCCGTCCTCGACGGGCGCGGTTCGCGGCACCGCGCCGGGGATCATTGTCGGCAATCCAGAGCCGGCTCTGCCGAACAACACGTCGAACCTGGCAAGACCACCAGCATCTGGTGGCGTGGCGACCCCCTCACCAGCGCCGCCACCGCCCGGCGGGGCGGCTGCCAACATACGAACGTATGAAGAGGCCCAACAATTCCTCAAACAACACGGTGTCAATTGGCAACGTCTCAGCGGCGATGAAGGCGAGTGGAAGTTCGCCTGCGGCATTCCCAATCCGAGCAACCCGCGAGTGAATAGAACTTACCAGACCAGTAAAGCGTTTCCCGATTATCTGTCGGCGATACGAGATGTCATCGCCGGGATCGAGCAGGAATCGCGCTGAGTCCATCAAGTCGGAAACCAGGGCGGAGGATGAACGCTCATCGCTTAGGTTTCCGGCACTTCTCCGTTTTGTCCGCTTGGAGTCATGGCAGCCGGCTGAACGCGTCGTTTGGCAACGAGAACTTGAAGAGCACGGATGAGAAGAATAAACCGACTGCACGCCGCAATCAGCAGCAGTCCCCCTACGATCGAAGTGAATCCTGCCAAATGCCAACCGAACACGCCAAGAAGCGCGATCTGCTCGGGCCAGAAATAACGCAAACGAGCGAGCAAGAACGGGAAGAACGCTAACATCCATGCGATAGTCAAACAGCCCAGCCATTGCCCAGAGGTGGCCAGGGCCTGATGGGTCCGTTGGCTTTCGTGGGAGGTTAGCTGGAGCGTCAACGGACCTGCTCCAGAGAACGCCTGCCAGGACATGGGCGTCCCGCGCTCTCTTTCTACATCCGAAAGTTGAAACCCAAAGGGCGAATCGAACGAGGCAGTTTCGGTTTTGGAATTGCGGCGTTTGCCATTCAACGCATTGTTTTTCGCTCGGAGATCCTCGAGCCAAGCAGCCAGGTTCTCTCCCTGGGGTCCCGCCAACCCGCCACGATCCGCTCCCATAGCGAGCGCATGGCTGGCATGACTTGTTTGCAGGGCAAAGCGTTCTTGCGCGAAATCCAGGGCCGATGAAACCCCGCTCTCCTTGGGCTGTTTGATTAAGTCTTGGTAGATTCGAAGGTGAGCGTCGGCGCGCCAGAGCGCGAGTACCGCTTCGCGCGCGGCTCCGGCACCCAGGAACGTAGGAGTCTTACCTGCGGAGCTGACGGTCGTGCTTCCCACGCTCCAACCGGGCGGGACCATTACCGTCCAGAGAGTTGGTCCCATCACGGCATCGCCGAGTTGAGGCGAAGTCAAGAGGGGACGATCGAGCGGCTCCAGCGGATCGTAGAGCCAGCGAAGGCGAACACAGCACACACCGGGACGGCCGGGCAAAGGCAGCCACACACGATCGGCACCGGCCCGGAGCGTTGTCACCTCCACGCCATCAATGGATGCAGCGAGAACGCGCGCCGGTGCGGGAAGACCAAGATTAAGATCCGCGTGCGCCTCGTGGCGCAGCCAGCAACGAGCCTCGTGCAGCCAACGCCTGCCGTCCACCACCGCCGCGGACTGCTCCAGTAAATAGACGCGAACCGGATTCGGCTCCAGGAGCCGAGCATGCGGGAGCAAGCGCAGTTGCCACTCGGGGCCGGCAATACGCCAGGCTTGACCGCTGCTGCTCTCAAGTCGTTGCGCCGCGCTTGGCCAGTGCATTTGCAGAGTTTGCCCCGGCGAGTTCAAGGATTGGAGCGGCCCTTTCGCCTGTCCTGTCAACTCGCCGCCGGCCGCGGCCACGTAGTATTCAGCGCGCTCCACGTCTTGAATGAGGATCTCCGGCATCGCCACGCCGACCACTGCCTTGTCAAGCGGCATGCTTCCACGAAGGGTCACTTGATAATGGCCGTGAATGCCCGGTTGCAGATGCAGCAACCAGGAACGCTCCCCCGGCGCCCGTCGCGGTCCCGGAAAGAGTGCCACATGTTCCGCGCGAACCTCGACTTTCTCCTCTTCCCAGTTTCGCAGCCGAAAACGAACATGGCGCAGCTCTCCGTGCGTCACGGTGTAATCGATGGTCGTCGTGAAATGCAGCTCGCGATCTGAAATCTCAGCGAATGTCAGTGCTTGAGCTACCGCATTCGCCGCAGATTGCACTTGGCACTCCAAGCGGTAGTTTGAATCTGAGGTCTCGAAGGAGGATGCACGGCCGGCGTCCGTGGACTGATCGGACACACGAACCGACTGACGCTGAGTGTCTGCCGCCGAAACCGATTTCACGAGCCGAAGGTTTCGCGTCCGTATGCCCGCCAGAGCAACTTCACCAGACCCAGCGAGTTGAACTTTCGCATGCTGTTTTGCTGCGCGATGCAGGCGAGGGCCGTTCAAGTCTAGATAGGGATGCCCGTCCCTGTGGTCCAACGGCAGCCATCCACTCAGATGAATCCGGGTATTTGTCGTCGTGCGATTCAGCCAGACGAGCAAGCGTGAACCGTTTTGCTTCCATGCCCTTACATCCTCGCCAGCCACGGAGGCGATGTTGCAGCGCCCCGGCACATCCCACTCGATAAAGGCAAGATCCTTGTTGGGTGCATCCACCTCGGCGTTTACCTCGATCTCAGCCCTTTGCATACCCGCCTGCACTATCACTTCAATATCGCCGTGGACCACGGGTTTAGCGTGTTCTAAACGAAGAAGCAGTTGAGGTTGCTGATCCGCGGCGATCCGATAGGCGACGCCTTGGAAGTTCGTTTCCAGACGCGGCTCACCTACCCAATCCGGAGCGAACTCCTTGTTGCTGATCCGCGTGAGGTTTTGCGACGTGTCGCGTAGCGCGGTTAGACCCGGTTGCGTGCGATAGGCCAAGTAGTGCGTTCCTGCGGCGCTCGCGCCTCGTGGTGAAGGCACGGGAAGCGTCGCCGGCGAGGACAGCGGGGCGCGTGGCAGAAGCTCCAGTGTCACCTGAAAGTCGCCGCTGATGGGATAAGGAAGTTCCAAATGAAGCGTGCGTGTGTCACCGGCTTTCGAAATATACCAGTCGCGCAACTGAAAACGTGTTAGCCAGGGCGATTGCGAAGCCGGTATCGTCCGCTGAGCACTGGCAGAGCTGACCTCCAGCTCGGCCGGGAGATCTACTGCCAGGGTCTTGATCGCGCCCTGCTCCACGCGGTAGCGAAGCCAGGCAGTTAGACGGTTGGCTTCGATCCCAAGATGCCAAAGATAGGCGGCTTGGTAGCTGACTCGAGTCGAATCGCTAGGTTGGGTCCAGTGCAGATGCAGAGGGATTGGCATCGCACCGAGATCGGCTTCCAGGCGTAGACCACTATTATCCCGAGTGGTCCACTGGGCGCCGTTTTTGACCACCACTTGCGGTTCAACGACGCCCGGGGGAACACGCCAGGAGAGCCGGCTGCGCAGGAGGGGGGGAGCCGTGAAGAGCACATTGCGGTCCTCAACCGTTCCAACAACGGGAACTCGGAAGCTGAATTCGATCTTGTGCCTGCCTCGTCCCCGCACGGAAAGTGAGTAACCGGTTTGTGGCGCGGCGAGGGCCAACGGGGCGACTCGCGCGCCGTCCAGCAAAACCTCGCCGGTCAACTGGATCCCGGCCAGAGGTAAAATCAGCGTGGAAGAGCCGTCGCTCAAATTGTGTGCGGAAAAAACCGCCGAGAACTCGGCCTGTTTCCCCCCATCAACGAGCTGGCCTTCGTAAGCGGCATCGAGGAGTACCGTCTTCGCCCCTTCGGCAATCAGCGGCGTGGGGCGAGCTAATGCTCGAAGACGATCGAGAAGTTCCGCGGGCGCAAGCACCGTTGGCCTGTCCGGGGCATCGGTCGGTCCCGGGACGATGTAGACCGCAACGGCCTCTGGCGCGGCAGCGCGGCCATGCCAGCCGAGAACCCCAAGTATCATCAGACCCGCCACGGCAGCGGCGGATACGACACTTTTCGGTTGGCTATGAGTGGAGTGTCCAATCGTCGTTTTGCGGACGATGGTGCGTAAGTATCCTAGCACAGCGGCACCAACTGCGACGAGGAACGGACACCAGGACAGATCACGCAACCCCGCCGGCAACCAGAGCACACCCAGGCCAAAAACGGCCAGGGTCAGCAGTAGAATCGTCCCAGGGTGGTCGCCCCCTCGTCGGTGCAAGAGCCAGAACAACAGACCCACGATGAGGCCAAGAGCAAGCCCGAGGGAGGTCACAACATCGCGGCGCACTACGGTTAGGGTCGCATCCGCCCGTCCGGCGACCGGTTCCCACTCGCTCCAGTTGTAGCCTTCATGCCCGAACTCCAACGGCTTTTCGGCGACCGCATCCGCGATGCTATCGGTTTGAAGCCAGTTCAATGCAGAATGGAAACGACCGGAAGCATCTTGCCCGTGTATTGCTGCAGCGGTCAGAGCGTTTTCCAGCTCTTCCGATAGCGGCCCGCGAAGGAATGCCCCATGACCAGATGTCGTTGTCAGCAGGATGGCCGTGCGTGTCGGCACGGCGATAAGACCGCACTCGTTCCAAGGCTCAATCGCCGTGTCCGAGCTTTGCCGCTTGATCGTCAATAATCGCTCTGCTCTTATGTCCGCCTCGCGCAAAGCCAACTCATCAAGAATAAGAGAATAGCGGTCCTTTAGATAACCAAAAGCCAATTCACTCACCATTTCGCGCAGGCTCATCGTCTTCTCGGCGTACTGGACACGAAGGGTCCGAACGGCCCTGTCAAGCGCATCGCGAGCTCCTGCCTGTTGGTCCTCCCGTACTGGATCGAGCCGAGCCAGTGAATTCGGAAGGCGGAACAATGCTTCCGCATGACGCGGTAGTGCAGCCAGGTTAAGATCCTCGGAAGGTCCGGGGAGGCGTTGGTAGTTCCCTTGGAGCAATGGCGCTAGCTTGGAGTGGATGCGCCAGATACGGCGGAACGCGAGCGGCGCGACCGGCAATTGTGGTGAGGAAGTGTCCAAGGACTGCCAGAACGTCCAGGGCGGCACAGAGCGCGTATATATAACTTCGAACTGATGCAGGTTTGCTCCAAGGACATCATCGCCATGCGCCGGCACGGGCAAAGCCAACTCAACGGACTCGGTCTCGTTCCCAGGCTCGGCGGTTCGGGAACTGTCTCTCGGCAGAGCATCCTTCCGCGAATCCTCTACGGCAGGGATAAGTCGAGGCAACCAATGACCATCAATTTGGATGCCCCAGGGTCGTGAGCCGGGCGGCAGACGCACTGTCAAAGTGCGTTCGCCCCAGTTGGCGGCCCGAAAAGTAAAGTGATGTCGCAGGACATTGGTCTCGCTGACATACGTGATCAACTGCGCCTTCTCGATGGCGGCCACGTTGGAGCGCTCGAACGCTGGGGCATGGCCGGAGAGCGTCAATCCGACCTCGCCTTGTCCATAGCGGAAAGTACGCCATGGCGCTGGACGCCTATCTCCCGATGTGACGGATTCACGCAGTCCGGAAGTATGTGCGTGTACCAGGTCGGCACCCGTCAGATGCAGCTTGACCTCGCCTTCCATCCGATCGGCGCCGACAACGACCGGGAGCGGGACTTCCCAACGGTCGTTGTGCGGTTGTATTCGATGCCGCGCGCGCAACC
>Ga0070738_10003215_pt1 | contig 22105 bp, 16 predicted proteins | sample Coa_R2_2_FD_66446 | JGI IMG/M metagenome (GOLD analysis project Ga0070738, IMG submission 66446) | Surface soil microbial communities from Centralia Pennsylvania, which are recovering from an underground coalmine fire - Coalmine... | ecosystem: Environmental > Terrestrial > Soil > Unclassified ... | reverse complement strand
GGCTGCTCGGCGTGCCGGTGGTCGACAACTGGTGGCAGACCGAGACGGGCTGGCCCGTGGCCGCCAACTGCCTCGGGATCGAGGCCCTGCCGGTGAAGCCGGGCTCGCCCACCAAGCCGGTGCCCGGCTACGACGTGGCCGTCCTCGACCCCGCCGGACGGCAGTGCCCACCGGGGGTCCAGGGCGACGTGGTCATCAGGTTGCCCCTGCCGCCGGGCACGCTGACCACCCTCTACCGCGACGACGGGCGCTTCGAGCGCGCCTACCTGTCTCGCTATCCCGGCTGCTACCTGACGGGCGACGGCGGCTACGTCGACGACGACGGGTACCTGTTCGTGATGGGGCGCGTCGACGACGTGATCAACGTGGCCGGCCATCGCCTGTCGACCGGCGAGATGGAAGAGGTCGTGGCGTCGCATCCCGAGGTGGCCGAGTGCGCGGTCATCGGAGTCCCCGACGCGGTCAAGGGCGAGGTGCCCGTGGCGCTCGTCGTGCTCGAGGCGGCGTCGGGCCGCAACGACGAGGTGGTGGCGGCCGAGGTCGTCGGGCTGGTGCGCGACCGGATCGGCCCCGTGGCCGCGCTCCGCCAGGTCGCCGTGGTGGCGCGACTCCCCAAGACCCGATCGGGGAAGATCCTGCGCGCCACGATGCGCGACATCGCCAACGGCAGGCCCGCGGCCGTGCCGTCGACCATCGAGGACCCCGGCGTGCTCGAGGAGGTCGGGGCCGTGCTGGCCCGGGTCCGTTCCTGACGTGCCGCCGGCTGCCGGGCCCCGACGGCCGTTTGCAGGCACCAGGCACCAGGCGCTAGAACCTGTCCTTCGTGGCTGGCGTCGGCCGTCGCCCGGCAACCCGGGCCCGCCGCGCCGCACGCCTCGCGGCGCCGGTGGCCGCGGTGGCGGTGGCGGTCGCCCTGGGGGTCGCGCCGTCGGCGGCGGACCAGGTGTCGGACCTGCGCGCGACGGCGGTCCGCCTTGCCCAGCAGATGACCGTGGAGCAGCTGCAGATCGGCGGCTACCAGCAGCAGGCTGACCAGGCCGCCGCCAGGGTCGCCGGCGACGAGGCGGCCATCGCTCGCACCGGCGCACAGCTGGCCGACGATCGCCGCCAGGTGGCGAGCGACCGCCACCGGCTGGCCCAGGAGGCGCTGGCGGCCTTCCTCGACGCCCGCCCCGGCGAGGGTGGCGACGCCGCGCTGATGTTCGACACCGACGAGGCGCAGGCCATCGCCAGGTCGCAGTACCGCCAGCTGGTGGTCGGCGACGTCGGGACGGCGCTCGCCCAGCTGCGGCTCGCCCAGCGCCAGCTCGAGGCCGACCGCGCCACGCTCGCGGCGGCGAGTGCCCGCGACAGGGCCGACGCGTCGAGCGCGTCGGCCCTGCTCACCCGCTCCCAGCAGGTCGAGGCGCAGCTGCAGGCCCAGCAGGCCCAGGTAACGGCCCAGCTCGCCGCGGCCATCTCTCAGGTCCAGGCGGCGCAGGCTGCAACCGCGTTGCGGCGTCTCGTGCCGCCACGGCCGGTGGTCGCGGCCGTGCCCGCCGGCTCTGCGGCGGGACCTGCGGGCCAGGGCTCGCCGGGCGCAGCTGGCAGCCCGCCGCCGGGGCCCGGCAGCGCCCCGGGAGCAGCGAGCGCGCCTGGGGCGGCCGGCACCGGCCAGCACGCCACCTCCGACCCGCCACTCAACGCCTTCCTTCGCTGCGTGGTGATGGCCGAGTCGGGTGGCAACTACGCCGCCGTGTCGCCCGACGGCCGCTTCATGGGGGCCTTCCAGTTCAGCCAGGCCACGTGGGACCAGGCGGCGAGGGCCGCCGGGCTGCCCGGCCTCGTGGGCGTGCCCCCGAACACGGCCACCAAGGCCGACCAGGACACGCTGGCCGTGGCGCTGTACGCGCTCGACGGCCAGCAGCCCTGGTACGACCCGTGCCGATCCTAGCGAAAACACCACTTTCAGCACGATCCTGCAGTATCCTGCAGCGGTGGCTGCAGGACCGCACGCAAGCTCACCGAGCGCCGCCCGTCCGGCCATCGTGGCCGGCTCCGAGTTCTCCGGGCTCCTGGTCCGCATGGTGGTGTCCCACCTGAAGGAAAAGGGCCTCCTCGACACGGTGCTCGAGCGCGCCGGCGAGACGAGGGACCTCTCGGTGCTCACCGACGAGGCGGCCCGCAGCTCCTACGGCCAGGTACGCGCCCTGCTCGAGGCGGCGGCCGAGGCGCTCGGCGGCCTCCACGGCCTGGCCGCGATCGGGGCCTCCGCGAACATCGGCGAGAGCCTGGGCAGCCGCTTCCTCGGCCACCTGACCGCGTCCCATGCGGTGGCCTCGAGCGCCGACGTGTTCGCCACGCTTCCGATCTCGTCGCGAGCTGCCAACAGCGTGGGGGTGATCGAGCCCGAGCAGGTGGGGCCGAGCGAGTTCCTCGTGCGCATGCACTTCGTGGAGGGCTACGAGCCCTTCGAGGCCTCCTGCGCGCTGACCGGCGGCATCTTCGCAGCCGTGCCCCGGATGTTCGGGCTGCCCCTGGCCCAGGTCGTCGAGGAGCGCTGCCAGTGCCGGGGGGCCCCGGCGTGCGAGTTCCGGGTGCGCTGGCGCGAGGCACACGACGACGCATCGCGCGCCGAGTTCTACCGGCTGCGCAGCCGCGTCCTCGAAGAGCGCCTCGGGGCCTTCCAGCGGACCGTGGGCGACCTCGTGTCGGCCGAGAGCCTCGAGACCGCCGTGGACCGGGTCCTCGAGGAGTCGGCGGCAGCCGTGCACGCCAGCGGGTTCGTGCTCGCGATCGAAGGCCGGGAGGGCTCTGCGGGCCGCATCTTCGCGAGAGGGCTCTCTGACGAGGCGGCAGCCGAGGTGGCGGCCCGCCTGGCCGACCCGGTGCAACGGGCCGATCCCGCCTTCCTGGCGGTGGCGGTGTCCTCGGCCCAGCGCCACTACGGGTGGCTTTCGGCGGTCGACCCGGGTTCGGCCGGCTACCTGGCCTCCGAGCGCGACCTCCTCGAGGTCTACGCCCGCTTCACGGCCTCGGTGCTCGACGCGGCCACGGCCATCGAGGCTGCCACCGCCGAGGCACGCGCCACCCAGGTCCTCTTGGAGCTCGCACGCTCCCTGGCCCAGCTCGGCACGCTCGACGAGGTCGCCGACCGGGTCGCCCACTCCATGCGCGCCGTGGTGGCCTGCGACGCGGCGATGGTCACCATCGGCGACGTGTCCGGTCCCCAGGGCCGCTCCGTCGGCCTCGAGGGCATCGACCCGGCCGACGCGGCCCCGCTCCTCGAGTTCCGCCACGTCACCTACGCGCAGGGCCCGGTCGAGGGGATGCAGCTGTACCGGGTGAGCGATCCCGCCAACCGCTACTCGGAGGTGATGGCGGCGGTCGGCATGGGTGGCGCCGCCTCCGTGCCCATTCGTGCGGGCCACGCGGTGCTCGGCCACATGATCGCCATGTTCCGCAGCGAAAAGGGGCTCGAGGCGATCGCCCGGTCGATCGAGTCGCGCCTGGTGGGGTTGGCCGCGCACTCGGCCGTGGCGGTGCGCAACGCCATGCTCCACGACGAGCTGCGCTACCGGGTCCTCCACGACGAGCTGACCGGGCTCCCGAACCGCTCGCTGCTCCTCGACCGGATCGACCAGGCCGTGGCGACGGCGCGGCGCAACGGCGGCTCTCCGGCCGTGCTGTTCATGGACCTCGACGGCTTCAAGGACGTCAACGACAACCTCGGGCACTCGGCCGGCGACCGGCTCCTCGTGGAGGTGGCCCGGAGGCTGTCGGGCACCCTGCGGGCGAGCGACACCGTGGCCCGCCTCGGCGGCGACGAGTTCGTCGTGCTCCTGGGCGCGCCGGCCTCGGAGCCCGAGCGCGTCGCCGCCAAGCTCCTCGACGTGCTGCGGGAGCCCTTCGAGATCGCCGGGTCCGAGCACCCGCCCGTGCGCGTGTCGGCCAGCGTGGGGATCGCGACCGGCACCGACGCCGACGCCGAGGAGCTCCTTCGGCGGGCCGACGTGGCGCTCTACGCGGCCAAGGCGGGGGGGCGCGACCGCTCCCAGGCGTACGAGCCGGCGATGGGGAGCGCGACCGGCAAGGAGCACGCGCTGTTGATGGACTGCAGGTCGGCGCTCGAGAACGGTGAGCTGCGCCTCGTCTACCAGCCCATCGTCGAGCTGCGCACGTTGCGCCTCACCGGGGCCGAGGCGCTGCTGCGCTGGGACCATCCCGAGCACGGCACGATCGCCCCCGGCGTGTTCGTGCCCATGATGGAGCGATCGGGCGTGATGCAGAAGGTCGGTTCCTGGGTGCTCGAGCAGGCCTGCCAGCAGGGCGCCCGCTGGCATGCGGCAGGCCACCGCATCGACGTGTCGGTCAACGTGTCCGCCCAGCAGCTCCACTGCGGGTTGCTCGACGTGGTGCGGTCATCGCTTCGCGCCTCGGGGCTGGCGCCCACGTCGCTCATCGTCGAGCTGACCGAGTCGGCCCTCATGCGCGACGTGCACGGGGCGAGCGAGGTGCTCAGGGTGCTGCGCGACCTGGGCGTCCGGGTCGCCATCGATGACTTCGGCACGGGCTACTCCTCGCTCGCCTACCTGCGCCAGATCCCCGTCGACTGCCTCAAGATCGACCAGTCCTTCATCGCCGCGCTGTCGGAGTCCAACGAGTCGTCTGCCCTCGTGCACACGCTGCTCACCCTCGGCAACGTCCTCCACCTCGACACGGTGGCCGAGGGGGTCGAGGCACGGGGGCAGCTCGAGTTCCTCCAGCTCGAGCGCTGCACCAGCGCGCAGGGGTTCCTCTTCGCCCATCCGCTGTCCCCTGCCGACCTCGATGCCCTGCTCGAGCAGACGAGGCCGGCCCGCCCGGCGCACGAGGGGGCTGGTGCGGGCACGCCCGGTGCCGCCGATCCGGGATGGCTCCCGCGCGGCGGTCCCTCGGGCTGAGGCGCCGACGCGCCCGCGGGCCCCGGGAGCCTGCGCCTACTCGCTGCGCAGGAGGATGGCGCCCGCCGGGGTGAGGCCGCCGCTGCTCACCACGGCCACCGACGCGCCCCGAACCTGCCGGTCGCCGCCCTCGCCCCGGAGCTGCACGACCGCCTCGTGGACGAGGCCCATCCCGTGGGTCCGCCCTGCCGAGAGCTGTCCGCCGTGGGTGTTGAGCGCCACCACCCCGCCGTCGCGGGCGATGTTGCGGCCGCCGTCGAGGAAGTCCTTGGCCTCGCCGATGCCGCAGAAGCCGGGCCCTTCGAGCCACGACAGGCAATTGAACGTGAACCCGTCGTAGAGCTCGGCCACCTGCACGTCCGACGGCCGCAGGGTCGTTCGTGACCACAGGTGCGCAGCGGGCCCGAGCACCTGTGGCTCGTGGGTCATGGTGCTCTGGTCCCAGGCCACCCGCTCGGTCATCTGGGTGCCCACCGCCTCGACGAGCACCGGGGCCTTGGCCAGGTCGCGTGCCGCGTCGATGGCCGACACCACCACGGCCACACAGGCGTCGGCCGGCACGTCGCAGTCGAAGAGGCCGAAAGGGGTGGTGATCATGCGGGCCGACAGGTAGTCGTCCATCGACAGGGGGTCGCGGTAGATGGCGTTGGGGTTGAGAGCGGCGTTGCGGCGCTGGTTGAGAGCGATCCACCCGAGCGTCTCGCGGGTGGTGCCGTAGCGGTGGAAGTGGTTCGACGCGTACAGAGCCAAGTTGTTGGCAGCCGACCCGATGCCGTAGGGCGCCATGAAGCCCGGGACGCGCCCTCGCGCCCCGCCCATGCCGTAGGGGTTGGCGCCCGAGGGGTCGAGGGCGCGCTGGCGGGCGGCGTAGGTCGCCTGCCAGACCGTGCGGAAGCACACGACGTGGCGCGCGAGCCCGGCGGCCACGGCCAGCATGGCCGCGATCACCGAGCCGGCGGGGCCGAACGTCTCGCCGCCGCCGTTGTACCAGCTGGGCCGGATGCCGAGGGCGTCCTCGAGGGCGCTCACGCCGCCCTCGGAGAACCCGCCGGCCGCCGGGGCGCCAGGGTAGGTGGAGAGGCCGTCGACGTCGGCCATGGTCAGCCCGGCGTCGGCCACCGCCGCCTTGACGGCGGCGACGGTGAGCTTGAGGGGCGGCAGCATCAGGCGCCGGCCGATCGGCGACATGCCGATGCCCGTGATGGCCACCTTGTCCTCGAACTTGTCGGCGGTACGCATGGGCCGGACCCATCGCCGGTGGTCGGCCGGGGGGGTCTCGTCGTCGGGGAGCACCGCCTCCTCGGTGCCGTCGGGCTCGAACATCGGGAGCCAGACGTCCTCGGCCTGTTCGAAGCAGACGCGCACGCGCATCCCCACGCGGGCGTCGTCGGGCTCGAGGTTGACCAGGTTGGTGAGGACCCGTACGCGGGGGTCCTCGTCGACGGCGACCGAGGCGATGACGAAGGGCGGGGGGAACGCGGGGTCCCACGGCTGGTGGTTGACCGTCACCCCGACGACCACGCCGCGCCCGGAGACTTCCGCCGTCCCGATGTCCTCCGAGCGGCAGTACCGGCAGACCGGCGGCGGGGGGTGGAGGAGGGCGCCGCACGAGCGGCACTGGCGGAAGCGCAGGACCCCGTCCCTTCCAGCCTGCCAGTAGAAGGCGTTCTCGTCGTCGACGAGCGGGAGCGGGCGCCCGGCGCCGATGGCCATCAGCGGCCTCCTCGGTGTGTGAAGGGCGCGGCGACGTCGCCTCCGAGGTGCGGACCGAGCGGGGGCTCGGCCTCGACGGTGCCAGTGCTCGGCAGTCGCCCCGCGGCCAATGGTGCCCGGGCCCCGTGCGTGGCGCGGGCCATGGGCGCCAACGTAGTGGATCGCGCGCGGGCGGGTCGTCGGTCGCTCGTCGGGCTCGCCGACGAAGGGCCCGGGGAGGTGCCGGGTGGAGCTGGGCGCGGGGGAGCCGGGCGTCCTGGTGTGAGCCGGACCGGGGTGGAGGCGCAGGGCGAGGAGGCAGCGTCAGGGCCGCGGGAGCGGCAGTGGCAGTGGCAGCGGCAGCGGGGTGATCGTGGTGGTGGTGGCCGGCGGCTTGGTGGTGGTCGCCGTGGTGGTCGCCGTGGTGGTCGCCGTGGTGGTGGTGGCCGGTGGGTTCGTGGCGGTCGCCGTGGTGGGGGAAGTCGTGGTGGGGGAAGTCGTCGCGGTCGTCGTGGTGGGGGAAGTCGGAGGCTTGGTGGTGGTCGTCTGGGCCGGGGCACGTCCGGTGCCCTGGGTGACCGGCACCGGTGGCGCCAGTGTCGGACCCCCGCCACCAAGGGTCGGAAGCCCGGTTGGCGGCGGCGCGGAGGCCGCCCCCGTCTGGGCGCCCCCCGTGGTGATCGCCCGGCGCTGGCGCGCGCTGGCCGAGGTCGACCGCTCGGCGCTGGTGCTGACCGGTTCGCCCGAGGACCGTGATGCGCGCCGGCCCGCCGCCGGCCTGCCACTCGAGGCCGAGGCGCTGCTCGAGCTCGCACCGGCGGCGATCCCGGCGACGGTCGTCGTCGGGGCGGCCTCGGCAGCCGCCGGCACCTGGGCCGCCGGGAGGGCGGGCTCGGTGGTCCGCACGCTCACCGAGCCGTCGATGTTGCCGAGCAGTGCCCCGACGCCGGCCGCGGCTGCGATGGCGACGAGCACCCCTGCGGCACCGAGAGTCCCTCGCGCCGGGTTCATGGCAGGGCCCACCCATACCCGGCCGGTGCCGCCCTAACCTCGGTCGCATGCGCTGTGCCGTGCTCGAGTGGGCCGCCTCGGGGGCCATGTGGCTGACTGGGCACGAAGGCGGGCCCCCCGCGTACCCGGCCGCTCCGGTGGTCCCGGTGCTCGACGCCGCGCTAGAGGAGGCGGCGGCCCTGGCCGCCGCCGCGGGGGGCGACCTGGCCGAGCGTGCCCGCACGGTCCTCACCGAGCGGGCCTCGAGCCGCGGCTTTCGCCGCCGCGGCCGCACCTCGCTCGGCGGGCGGTGCCGGCTGCTCCGCGCCGCCGACGGTTGGGTGGCCGTCAACCTCGCCCGTCCCGAGGACGTCGAGGTGGTGCCGGCCGTCGTGGGCGGGCCCGTGCCGGAGGATCCCTGGGCGGCGCTGGCCCGTGCCGGCGCGTCGATGCCTGCTGCGGCGCTCGCGGCCCGGGCCCAGCTGTGCGGGGTCCCCTCGGCCGCCCTGCCCCGGCGCCCGCCGCCGGCCAGCGCGCCCGTGCGCACGGTGGCTCTCGGCCCGAGGGCGGAGCGGGTGGCGGCATCCCTCCTCGTGGTGAACCTGTCGGCCATGTGGGCTGGTCCGCTGTGCGCCCACCTGCTGGCCCAGAGCGGGGCACGGGTGGTGAAGGTGGAGGACCCGCGCCGGCCCGACGGGTCGCGCCTCGGCGATCCCTGGTTGTTCCGGCACCTCAACGCGGGGTGCGAGCACGAGGCCGCAGACCTCTCCTCCCCCACCGGCAGGGCTCGCCTGCGCCGCCTGCTGGCGCGGGCCGACGTGGTCATCGAGGGCTCGCGCCCCCGGGCGCTTCGCCGCCTCGGGCTCACGCCCGGCGCCTTCCTGCGGGCCCGTCCGGGGCGGACCTGGGTGAGCGTCACCGGCTACGGCCGGCTCGGCCCGTGGTCGGGCCGGGTCGCCTTCGGCGACGACGCGGCCGTGGCGGGCGGGCTGGTGGCGTGGTCGAAAAGCGGGCCGGTGTTCTGCGCCGACGCCATCGCCGACCCGGTGACCGGCGTGTTCGCCGCCCTGGGCGCCCTGCGGTCGTGGGCCGGCGGGGGCGGCTGCCTGGTCGACGCGGCCATGCGGCGCGCCGTTGCCTACGTGTGCGCCCAGCCCTCCTGCCCGGCCGACCACCCGGTCGAGGACCTGGGTGACGGCCGTTGGGCGGTCCGCCACGGCGACAGGGTCCAGGAGGTGTGCCCGCCGCCGCCGGTCGCCGTATGAGCCTCCTCGTCGTGGATGCGCTCGTGGGGGCGGCCCGGGTCGACGTGCGCGTGGCCGGCGGCAGGGTGGCAGCGGTGGCCCCACGCCTCGAGCCCCGCCGGGGCGAGGCGGTCGTCGCCGCCGGCGGCGGGGCCCTCTTGCCGGGCCTCCACGACCACCATCTGCACCTGCGGTCGGCAGCCGCCGCCCGGTCCTCGGTCGTGGTCGGTCCTCCCGAGGTCACGGACCGGCCGGCGATGGCAGCGCGCCTGGCTGCGGCAGCTGCCCGGGTGCCGCCGGGGGGGTGGGTCAGGGCCGTGGGCTACCACGAGTCGGTCGCCGGACCGCTCGATCGGTGGGCCCTCGACGCCATGGTGGCCGACCGGCCGGTCCGGGTGCAGCACCGGACCGGGGCCCTCTGGGTCCTGAACTCGCTCGCAGCCCGCCAGGTCGGGCTCGACGACCCGGCGCTCGGGAGCCTCGCCGGCGTGGAGCGCGGTGCCGACGGCCGGCCCGACGGGCGGCTGTTCCGGCTCGACCGGTGGCTCGGCGAGCGGGTGCCCCGCCTGCCCGTCGGGATCGAGGCCCTCAGTGCCGAGGCAGCCGCCCGGGGGGTGACCGGGCTCACCGAGGCGACTGCCGGCCTGGGCCACGAGGAGGTGCGCGACCTCGTGTCGCTGGTCGAGTCGGGCGAGATCTGCCAGCGCCTGTGCGTGATGTGCCCGCCCGGGGTCGACGTCCCGGCGCACCCGATGGTCACCCGCGGCCCGGTGAAGGTCCTGCTCGACGACGACACCATCCCGACCCCGACCGACCTGGCGGCCGAGGTGCGACGGGCCCACGGGTCCGGGCTGCCCGTGGCCGTGCATTGCGTGACCGCCCTCCAGCTGGTCGTCGCCCTCCAGGCGTTCGACGAAGCCGGCGCCCGGCCTGGCGACCGGGTCGAGCACGCCTCGGTGGTGCCGGCGGCGCTCGTGGGAGCCATCGTGCGTCTCGGCCTGACCGTGGTCACCAACCCCGCCTTCGTGGCCGAGCGCGGTGACCGCTACCTGGCAGACGTCGACCCGGCCGAGCGCGGCGACCTCTACCGCTGCCGGTCGCTGGCCGACGCCGGTGTGCCGCTGGCCGCTGGGACCGACGCCCCCTTCGGTCCCCTCGACCCCTGGGTGGCGGTGCGGGCCGCGGTCACCCGCACCACGGCGTCGGGCGCGCTGCTCGGAGGTGACGAAGCGGTGCCCTTCGATGCGGCGGTCGGGCTGTTCCTCGGGCCGGCCGACGCCCCGGGACGCCGGCGCACCGTGACGGTCGGGGCGCCCGGCGACCTGTGCCTCCTCGACCCGGGCGACAAGGTAGGGGTCGCGGCCACGATCGTGGCCGGGCGGCTCGTGTTTCGCGCCGGCGGCCAGGAGAGTAGAACGTGGGGGCATGAAGGGGAAGAGGAACGACCGTGACTTCGCAGCGCTCACGTTGCGACTCGCCATCGGGCCGATGCTGGTCGCCCACGGGTGCAACAAGCTCTTCGGGAAGGGCGGGATCGAGGGGACCCAGCGCTGGTTCGCCGGGCTCGGCCTCCGCCCGGCGTGGCTCCACGCCAGGCTGGCTGCCGCCACCGAGATCGGCTCGGGCACCCTCCTTGCCCTCGGTGCCCTCGGGCCCCTTCCCAACATGGCGGTCGTGGGCCTGATGGCCACGGCGGCGGCCACCGACCACCGGGGGAAGGGCTTCTTCGTCTTCAAGGGCGGCTGGGAGTACGTGGCCGTGGTCGGGGCGGCGGCCACGGCCCTGGCCGGACTTGGCAACGGGCGCTGGTCGCTCGACCACCTGCTCGGTCGGCGGCGACCGACCGGGCCGAAGGTGGCCCTCGCGACGGCCGGGGCCGGGCTCGTCAACGCCGCCGCGCTGCTGGCTGCCTGCTACCGCCCCGAGCCCAAGGACCAACCAGCCGCCGCGCCGCCGGCACCGGCCGAGCCAGCGGCCGCGGCCGCCACCCCTGGGCCATCGTCCGTGGAGGAGGCGGCGAGCTGAGCGTGCTCGTCGTCGGGGGGCCGGTGGGTGCCGACGGGCATGCCCGCGCCGACCACCCCGAACGCCCCGCCCGGGTGGCGGCGGCGATGGCGGGCGTGCACGATCTCGCCCTCGGCGATCAGCTGCGCCTGGTGGCGCCGGTCGACGTCGACCTGGCCACCCTGGCGCTGGTGCACGATCGGGGGTACCTCGAGAAGCTGGCAGCGTCACCCCCGGGGCAGCTCGATGCCGACACCTACCTCACGCCCTCGTCGTGGGAGGCCGCCAGGCGGGCGGCCGGTGCCGGGCTGGCAGCCGTGGCGGAGCTCGAACGCCTCGGCACCGGGGTGGCCTTCGTGGCCGCACGGCCGCCCGGCCACCACGCGCTGGCCGACCGGGGGATGGGCTTCTGCCTGGTCAACAACGTGGCAGTGGCGGCCGCCACGTTGGCGGCCAGAGGGGAGCGGGTGCTCGTCGTCGACTGGGACGTCCATCACGGCAACGGCACCCAGGCGATCTTCTGGAACGACCCCCGGGTCCTGTACGTGTCGACGCACCAGTGGCCCCTCTACCCCGGGACGGGCCGCCCCCAGGAGGTCGGGGGCGCGCAGGCACCGGGGTTGACGCTCAACGTCCCGTTGCCCCCTGGCACGACGGGTGACGTGGTGCGGCGCGCGTATGAGGAGCTGGCGGCGCCCGTGGTGGCGGGCTTCGGGCCGACCTGGGTGCTCGTGTCGGCCGGCTTCGACGGCCACCGGGCGGACCCGCTGGCCGACTTCGCCCTGTCGGCTGGCGATTTCGCCGAGCTGGCCCGCATCGTCGGCCACTTCGCCCCGGCCCCCGGCCGCGTGGCGGTGTTCCTCGAGGGGGGCTACGACCTGCGGGCCCTTCGCGGCTCGGTCGAGGCGACGCTCGGCGCGCTGCTCGGTGCCCGGTGCGAGCCGGAGCTGCCCACCTCGGGCGGCCCCGGCATGGACGTCATCGAGACGGTGCGGGAGGGCTACGCCGAGTCGGTCGACCGCGTCCGCGCCCTCGCCTGACGCGGGGCACCGACGAGCGCCGGCTGTGGTCCGGGGGTGACCCGGCACATGGCGCCACGCACGTCCGCGCCCGCCGGCTGCTGCCCACCCGGCAGCGCGCCACGCACGTCCGCGCCCGCCGGCTGCTGTCCACCCGGCAGCGGGCCACGCACGTGCGCGCCCGCCGGCCGCGGTCCCCCCCGCAGTGGTTCGGGCAGGTCAGCCCGCGAGGTGGTCGTCGAACCAGGTCAGCGTTCGGTGCCAGGCGTCGGCGGCGGCGTGGGGGTTGAAGACGGCCGGGCGGTCGTTGCAGTGGAAGCCGTGGTCGGCGTCGGGGTAGCGCACGATCTCGGTGTCGATCGCCACGGCTGCGGTCGCTGCGCGCAACGCCTCGACGTCCTCGACGGGGATGCTCTTGTCGAGATCGCCGAACAGCCCCAGCCAGGGCGTCTGGAGCGAGGGTGCCAGGTCGATGAGGCCCGGGAGCCCGAAGCGTCCCTGGCGTACCCCGCCGCCGTAGAAGGTCACCGCCGCGCCCACCGGCCGGAGGGTGGCCGCCACGAAGGTGACGGTGCCACCCATGCAGAAGCCGACGATGCCGGTGCGCGACGGGCCGAAGCCGATGGAGTCGAGGTAGTCGAACGCCGCCGTCACGTCCGTTTCGACGTGCGCTGCCGTGAGCTGCTGCATCGCCGGCATGACCGAGGCGAGGTCGTCGTAGTCGAACACGGGGGAGCCCTGGCGGTGGAAGAGGGACGGGGCCACCGCGTGCCAGCCGGCATCGGCAAGGCGCCGGGCGACGTCCTCGATGTGGGAGGTCACCCCGAACGCCTCTTGGATCACGACGATCCCGCCCCTGGGCTCGCCCTTGGTCGACGCCTCGTAGGCAGGCATCGGGCCGTCGTCGGTGTCGATGGTGAGATTGGCCGAAGCGCTGGTCATCGGGCACTTACCCTATCGAGCGCGCCGCGGCTGCCACCAGGTGCCCGACGGCACCGGTCACCGCCTGGCCCATGGGAAGGTGCAGGAACTCGTTCGGGCCGTGGGCGTTGCTCTGGGGACCAAGGACACCGGTGGCCACGAGCTGGGTGCCCGGGAAGCGACGGCCGAGCGAGGCGAGGAACGGGATCGTCCCTCCCTCGCCATAGGAGGCGGCTGGGGCCCCGAAGGCCTCGTGCGACGCCCGGTCGAGGGCGTCGGCCACCCAGGGCTCGGGCACCGGCGCCACCCAGCCGTCGGCCGGGGTCTCGACCTGCACCGTCACGCGCGCCCCGTCGGGCGGGTCGGCACCGAGCACAGCCACGAGGGCGTCGGCAGCCTCGCGGGCGCGGGCGGTCGGGGCGAGGCGCAGCGACAGCTTGATCGTCGTGGACGGCCGCAGCACGTTGCCCGCCGCGGCCGGGTCGGGCAGGCCGGCCGCCCCGGTCACCGCCAGCGCAGGCTCCCACGCCCGGCGCGCCAGCTGCTCGGCGGGGGTGGCGCCCGCCAGCCGGAGACCGGGCACGACCGGGAGCGCGACCGGGGGCAGGCCGGTGCCGGTGCCGGTACCGGCGCTGGCGTGGCGCGGACCGGCCCCCGCCACGGCGGTGCCGACCAGGGCACCCGCGCCGCTCGGACCGTGCGCCTGGGGCAGGCGCACCTCGCCCGTGGCCGGGTCCTCGATCCGGTCGAGCAACTGGCGCAGCACGCGGAACGAGCAGGGCACGATCCCCCCTGCCAGGCCGCTGTGGACGCCCTCTTCGAGGACGTCGACCCGCACCGTGGCCACGACGTTGCCCCGCAGCGAGCTGGTGGTCCAGATGCGGTCGTAGGTGAGGCAGCCCGAGTCGAGGCAGATGACGAGGCGAGGGACCCCGACGACGTCGGCCAGCGCGTCGAGGTGCGCCTCGAGGTCGGGGCTGCCGCTCTCTTCGCTCGCCTCGACCAGCACCACCACGCGGGGCCGGGGGCTGCCGAGCAGTTCGAGGGCGCCGATGGCGGCGAAGACCGCGTAGCCGTCGTCGGCCGCACCCCGGCCGTAGAGGCGGTCTCCCTCGACGACGGGCTCGAAGGGGCCGAGGCCCTGTCGCCAGCCCTCGAAGGGCGGCTGCTTGTCGAGGTGGCCGTAGACGAGCACCGTGCCCTCGGCACCCCCCGGACCGGTGCCCCCCGGACCGGCGCCCCCTGACTGGACGCCTCCCGGGCCGGCGCCCCCTGTCTGGGCATCACCCGGGCCGGCATCGCCTGGGTCGGCGCCTCCCGGGCCGGCGCCCCCTGACGCGGGCACGTCGACCACCAGGGCCGGGGTGCGACCGGGCAGCCGGTGCACCTCGGCCCGCAGGCCGGGCAGCGGCTGGGCCCGGCACCAGTCCCGGAGGAACAGGGCGGCGCGCTCGATCTCGCCCCGGGCAGCCCAGCCGGGGTCGAAGGCGGGGGAGAGGCAGGGGATGCGCACGTACTCGCGCAGGGCGGGCACGATCTCGCGGCGCCACAGCTCGCCGATCGCTGCCCGCTCCACCGGCGGCACGTTACCGTTGCCGATGGCCATGCCGCCGGTCCCGCTGTCGGTCCTCGACCTCGCCACCGTCGCCGAGGGGTCCTCCGCCTCGCAGGCGCTGTGGGAGACGACCGAGCTCGCCCGCGCCGCCGAGGCCCTCGGGTACCACCGGCTGTGGGTGGCCGAGCACCACGGCATGCCGTCGGTGGCCAGCTCGGCCCCGGCGGTCCTGCTCGCACACCTCGCCGCGTCCACGACCACCCTCCGGCTGGGCTCGGGCGGGGTGATGCTGCCGAACCACGCCCCCCTCGTGGTGGCCGAGCAGTTCGGCACGCTCGAGGCGCTGTACCCGGGCCGCATCGACCTCGGTCTCGGGCGCGCCCCGGGGACCGATCCGCGCACGGCGGCTGCGCTGCGCCGCAACGACCCCGAGCAATTCCCCGACGACGTCGTCGAGCTCGTCGGGTACTTCACGGGTGCGGGCGACCAGCCGCTCGCCGTGCCCGGCCAGGGCAACCTCCCGGAGCTGTGGATGCTCGGGTCGAGCGTGTTCGGCGCCCACCTGGCAGGGTTGCTCGGCCTTCCCTACGCGTTCGCCTACCACTTCAGCCCCCAGTACCTCGAGCCGGCCCTCGCCCGCTACCGGGCTGCCTTCAGGCCCTCGCCGATGTGCGCCGAGCCGCGGGTGCTCGTGGCGGTGAGCGTGCTGTGCGCCCCGAGCCCCGAAGAGGCGGCATGGCTGTCGGGTCCGTCGGCCCTCGCGACCGTGTGGCTCCGGACAGGACGCCCGGCGCCGCTGCCGTCTCCCGAGCAGGCCGCTCGCTACGACTACTCGCCATCCGAGCGGGCGCTCGTCGACTCGGTCCGGGCCACCCAGCTGATCGGCGACCCGGCCATGGTGGTCGAGGGGCTGGCGGCACTGCAGGCACGCACGGGGGCGGACGAGCTCATGGTCACCACGCGGGTGTTCGACGCCGAGGACCGGGTCCGCTCCTTCGAGCTCGTCGCCGAGGCCTGGGGGGCGCTGCGCGGCACGGATCCCGCGTAGCATCGCCGTCGCATGGAGCACAGCGACCCGCACGAGCTCGTGGACGTCGACATCCCGGGCCTGGCGTTCCCCGAGGGCCCGCGCTGGCGCGACGGATGGCTGTGGTTCGCCGACCAGCTCGGCGGGGGCGTCCACCGCGTGAGCGAGGACGGCGCCCACGAGGTCGTCGCCGTCCTCGACCAGCCCTCGGGGCTGGGCTTCCTGCCGGGCGGTGAGCTGGTGGCAGCGACCATGTCGCAGTCGCGCGTGGTGCTCGTCGACGGCGGCCGCGCCGAGGAGCTCGCCGACCTCCGCCCGCTCGCGTCGCACCTCAACGACATGTTCGTCGACCCCGACGGACGCCTGTACCTCGACGCGTACGGCCCAGGCTTCTCGGGCGGGTCCCTGCTCCTCGTCGAGCGCGGCCGGATGCCCGAGGTGGCCGCCGAGGAGCTCGCCTTCCCCAACGGGGTGGCGGCCACGCCTGACGGTCGCACCCTGCTCGTGGCCGAGACGTTCGCCGGGCGCATCAGCGCCTTCGAGCTCTCGCCGGAGGGACGGCTGTCCGGGCGCCGGGTGTGGGCCGACCTGCCGGGCAAGGCGCCCGACGGGCTGTGCCTCGACGCGGAGGGAGCCGCGTGGGTCGCCTGCTACCGCACCGGCGAGTTCCTGCGCGTGCGCGAGGGCGGCGCGGTCGCCGACCGGGTGGCCGTCGGCGACCGGTGGGCCATGGCCTGTGCGCTGGGCGGCGCCGACGGCCGCACCCTGTTCTTGTGCTCGGCGGTCACGACCCAGCGCGACTACGCGGCGGGGAAGGCGGTCGGGTACCTGCAGCGGTGCCGGGTCGAGGTCCCTGGCGTCGGTCGCCCCTGAGGGTGGCGCCGCGACGCGGACCTGCGAGCGCGCCCGGGTCGCGCCCGTCGGTCCTCGACTCGACCGCCCGCCAGCAGTACCAGGCCACGAGGCTGCGCAGGGGCCGGAACGGCTCGCCGAGCGGACGGAGCGCTGCCGGGGAGGGCACCTCGGGCAGCGACCACGCCAGGGCGAAGCCGACGCGCACCCCGTAGTCGCCCACCGGCCAGACGTCGCGGCGGCCGAGCGCGGCGAGGAGGAACATCTCCGCCGTCCAGGTCCCGATGCCACGGACCTGCACGAGCCGGGCGACGACCTCGTCGTCGGGGAGCCGGCCGAGCCGGCCGAGGTCCACGGTGCCGGTGGCCACCTTCTCGGCAAGGTCGCGCAGGGCGGCCGCCTTGGCTCCGCTCAGCCCGGCACCGGCGAGGACCTCGTCGGGCGCGGCGAGGACTCGGGCCGGCGTCAGCTCCCCCTCGAGCGCGGCGAGGAGGCGGGCGTGGATGGCCGACGCCGCCCGCCCGGCGAGCTGCTGGTAGACGATGGCGCGGGCGAGGGCGGCGAAACGCCTGCTCACCGGCACCGGCCGGCGCGCCGGGGGCGGGCCGTGGCGCGCCACCAGGCCGGCGAGCACGGCGTCGCGTGCCGCGAGCTCGGCCGCTGCCGAGGCCACCGGGAGCCTGGCAGCACGGATGGTGGGCTCGGGCGGGGCGCGCACGGCCTCAGCTGGCCTGGCTGACCGAGCTCATGTTGAAGTCCGGGACGCGCAGGGGCGGCATGGCCGTGCGGTTGAGCCACTCGCCGAACTCGCGCCCCAGGGCGCGGACGGTGGCGCCCACCTCGGCGGTCCGCGCCAGGAGGTCGACGGGGCTCTCGTTGAAGCGGAAGTTGTTGGCCGCCCCCACGATCTCGCCCCCTTCGACCACGTAGACGCCATCGCGAGTGAGGCCGGTCAGCAGCAAGGTGGCCGGATCGACCTCGCGGATGTACCACAGGGAGGTGAGCAAGAGGCCCCGCTCGGTCCGGGCGACCAAGTCCTCCACGCTCCCGCTCCCCCCGGGCAGCTCGAGCACCAGGTTGTCCACCGGGGCCGCCACCTCGACGCCGGCGCGGGCGGCCCCGGCCCGGTGGTAGCGGAGGTGGGCCAGGCGACCGCCCTCCAGCCACACCGTGCGCCCCAGGGGCAGGCCGTTGTCGAAGACCGACACGTCGGCGCCCGAGGCGCCGGCCACGAGGAACGGCGCGCACTCGAGCCCCGGCTCGCCGGGGTCGCTGCGCAGCTCGAAGGGGAGGGGCGACAGGACGTCGCCGAGCCGCGTCCCCCCTCCGGCTCGGGAGAACACGGATCGGCCCTCCTCGGCCTCCTTCCCCGAGGCGGCCTCCCACAGCGCGACCATGAGGTCGGCGGTGGCCTCGGGTGGCAGGACGACCTCGTAGCGGCCCGGCTCGAGGTCGACCCGGCGCCGGGCCTGCTCGAGGCGCGCCGCGAGGCGCCGTTCGAGGAGGTCGACGTCGACGTCGTCGAAGGTGGCGGTGCCCGCGCCGGCCCAGGCCGAGCGGCTCCCGTCGCCCGAGCGCGCCACCAGGTGCATCGCCCCCGTGGGCTGGACGTGGCGGCGCCGGAGGCCGCTCGAGGTGCCGAGGTAGGTCGTGGCCACTCGGTGCTCGGCGAACCCCGCCAGGACCGTGCCTTCGCCCCGCGCCCGCTCGAAGGCACCGGACAGCCCGGCCACGACGCCCCCGAGCACCGTCAGGTCGGTCGAGCCCGGCGGGTCCTCGAAGTCGGGGTCGGGGCCACCGGCGACGAGGTCGGCCGCGTCCTCGCCGGGCTGGGAGCCTTCCGCGTCGTGCCAGGCGGCCGCGGCCAGGTCCTCGACGTCGACGATGCCCGAGCGGCGGGCGGCACCTGCCACGGGTCCCTGCGGCGACGGGCGGATGCGCACGATGGTCACCCGCCGGTCGCGGCGCACCCCGTTGGTGGTGGTCGTGTTGTTGGCGAACCGCAGCTCGGCCTCGCTGGCGTCCTCCACGATCACGACGCTCTCACCCCCCGCCGCAGCAAGGGCCCGCTCGACCACGTCGTGGGCCGGCGGCAGGCCGCTGCCGGCCATGGGGGCCGAGCGCCGGGGGCTCACCGCCCGGACTCCTGGCGGGCGTTCAGCACCCGCACCCCTCGCACGAGTGCCGACGGGCACCCGTGGCTGACGGGCGCCACCTGGCCGGGCTGCCCCTTGCCGCAGTTGAAGGCGCCGCCGAGCACGTAGGTGGCCCGCCCGCCGACCGCCTCGAGGGACCCCCAGAACTCGGTGGTTGTCGCCTGGTAGGCGACGTCGCGCACCTGCCCGGCGAGCCTCCCGTTGCGGATGGCGAAGAACCGCTGGCCGGTGAACTGGAAGTTGTAGCGCTGCATGTCGATCGACCAGCTCTTGTCGCCGACGATGTAGATGCCCCGGTCCACCGCGCCGATCAGGTCCGCCGTGGTCGGCCCCTCGCCCGCTGCCGGCTGGAGCGACACGTTGGCCATCCGCTGGATGGGCACGTGCAGCGGCGAGTCGGCGAACGCGCACCCGTTGGACGCGCCCAGGCCCGCCTCGGCGGCGATCGCCCGGTCGAGCTGGTAGCCGACGAGCACGCCCTGGCGGACGAGGTCGAAGGAGCCTGCCGCCACCCCTTCGTCGTCGACGGCCACGGTGGCGAGCCCGTGCGGCGTGGTGCGGTCGCCGGTCACGTGCATGACCGGCGACCCGTAGCGCAAGGAGCCGAGCTTGTCAGGAGTGGCGAAGGACGTACCGGCGTAGGCAGCCTCGAAGCCCATGGCCCGATCCAGCTCGGTGGCGTGGCCGATCGACTCGTGGATGGTGAGCCACAGGTTGCTGGGGTCGACGACCAGGTCGTAGGTGCCAGCCTCGACCGAGGGGGCGGCAAGCTTGGCCGACAGCAGCTCGGGCAGCTCGGCGAGCTCGGCGTCCCAGTCCCAGCCCTCGCCGTCGAGGTACTCCCAGCCGCGACCGGTGGGCGGGGCCAGGGTGCGCATCGTCTCGAAGCTGTCCCGGCCGAGTGCGAGGGCTTCCACCACCGGGTGCACCCGCACCCGGCGCTGGGTGGCCACCGTGCCCTCGAGGTTGGCGAAGTGCTTGTCCTCGACCACGGCCAGCACCGTGGCCGTCACGTGGTCGACGCCGGGCGCCTCGAGCAGGCGGCGGCTCCACTCCTCGAGGCGCGACACCTTGTCGGCGAGGGGGACGGTCGCAGGGTCGACCCGGTAGGGCGATCGCCAGCGCACCTGGCCGTGCGACGGCTCGTCGGCGAGCTCCACGTGCCGCGAGGTGGCCCTGGCGGCGGTCGCTGCCGCAGCGGTCGCCTGCTCGGCCAACGCGGCGGCGTCGTCGGCCGTGACCGCCACGGTGGCGGCGAACCCGAACGCGCCTGCGTGCAGCACCCGCAGGCCGACGCCGTACTCGGTGTCGTCGGCGGTGGTCTCGACTCGTCCGTCGCGCAGACGCACGACCTGGGAGCGGATCCGCTCCACCCGGACCTCGGCGTGCCGGCAACCGAGCCGGGCGCTCTCGGAGAGGGCTGCATCGACGACCGGTGCCAGGGATGCCGGGTCGAGCCCCTCCCCGCCGGGCTCGACCCCGGGCTCGCGCTCGGGCTCGCGCTCGGGCTCGCGCTGCTGCCGACGGCTGCCGTTGGTGGTCACGACCGCACGCTATCTGGCCGTGGCCGGGCTGCTCCGGGCGAGAAAGGGCTTCGTCGATGGCGGCGGGTCGGTGCTCGTGCCGGCCGGGCTGCTCCGGGCGAGAAAGGGCTTCGTCGATGGCGGCGGGTCGGTGCTCGTGTCGGCCCGGCTGCTCCGTGCGAGGGAGGGCTTCGCTCCGGTGGGCCCGGGCTCGGCTGGGATTGCCCCGGCTCGTCAGGGCGAGGGATGGAGACCCTCGGGGAGACCGTCGGGGTCGAAGGTGATCTCCTGAAGGAGCTCGATCACCACCCGGGCCGGAGCCGACGGCATGGCCCTGCGCCGCAAGGCCACCCCCACACGACGTCGCGGCAGGCCGTCGACGGGCAGCAGCCGGACCCGGTCGCGCAGGTAGGCGGGCACGGCCGTGGCCGGCAGAATTGCCGGACCGTGGCCGTCGAAGACGAGCGAGGCGATGAGCCGGATGCCGTCGATCTCCATCAGGGCATGCTGGGGCAGTGCCGGTGCCTGGAAGGCAGCGTCGATCTCGTCGCGCAGCGGGGTGCCCGGTGTCGGGAGGATGAGTTCGAGCTCCGACAGCGTCGAGAGGGGGAGCGGCGCCACCACCCGGCGCGAGCCGACGCCGCGCCGCGGGCTCAGCTCGGCCAGCGGGCCCTCGACCGGGGCAGCCGGGGCCACGACCGAATGCTCGGCTTCGCCAGCCAGGGGGTGCCCCGCAGGTACGACGAGCATGAGGTCCTCCTCGAACAGGGGGGTGGCCGACAGCTCGTCGTTGGGGACGGGCAGGGTCACCACCGCCAGGTCGAGCACGCCCGAGAGGAGCTGGGGCTCGAGCGAGGCGCTCGTGCCGTCGGACACGTTGAGCCGGATGTGGGGATGGCGGTCCCGGAGGTAGCTCGCCAGCTGGGGGACGAGCCAGCGGCCGGTGGTGCCGATGGTGCCGACGCGCACCGTGCCCGCGACCTCCTGGCGGAGGGCCACGACGTCGGCCATCATGGCATCGAGCTCCACCAGCATCCGCCGGGCCCGGGCTGCGACGAGCTCGCCCTCTTCGGTCAGCTTCCCCGACGAGCGGTCGACGAGGGCCACGCCGAGCTCGCGCTCGAGCTTTGCCACGTGCGAGGACACGTTGGATTGCACGGTTCCCATTGCCACGGCGGCAGCCGAGAAGCTGCCGCACTCAGCGATCCCGAGCAGGGCCTGCAGGTGCCTCAGCTCCATGTCCGATCCTCTCTCCGGGCCCTTGCCGCGCCCTTGCCGCACCCGGCGCCACGCTCCTGCTCGGAACCCTGGCCTGGGTGGAGCAGGCCCGTTCGCGACCCGTTCGCGCTCCTCTGATCTTATCGCCAAATACGATCGAAGATATCTCTCAAAACTCATTGACAGATTGGTCCGTCCCCCGTAGGATGTCCTCAGACCGCAGGAGATGGAACCCCCCCTCCGTTCCTGGCGTGTCGAGTGAAGGGATCGCCTCCCCCCCCGGCGATCCCTTCACCGCGTCTGGGGGGATTTTCGTGGCTCGGGTACGCCGGAGCCGGCTCGGGGCACGCCGGCTCGGGCACGCCGGAGCCGGCTCGGGGCGAGCCCCGGCGACCCTGGCAGGCCCAGGTACCCTGGCGCGGCGTGAGCGCGCACCTGCCCAGCCGGCATCTGCCCGGGCGAGCGCGGGCGGCGGCGCTGCTCGTCAGAGTGGTCAACGCCGCCTCGCGGCGCCTGGGGTTCGGGAGCGGCACGGTCGCGGGGGGGCGCCTCGGCCTGTTGGTGGAGCCGGCGCTGCTCGCTCGGCTGGCCGCCGGCCGTCAGGTGGTGCTCGTGAGCGGCACCAACGGCAAGACGACGACGACCCGGCTGGTGGCTGAGACCCTTCGTTCCCGGTACGGCGAGGTGGTCACCAATGCCACGGGCTCCAACATGCCGCCCGGGCACGTGGCCGCGCTGGCAGGGCGCGCGGCCGGCGTGCCGGCCGTCCTGGAGGTCGACGAGGGCTACCTCCCTCGCGTCGCCGTCGCCACGTCGCCCGAGGTGGTGGTGCTGCTCAACCTCTCGAGGGACCAGCTCGACCGGAGCAGCGAGGTGCGGATGGTGGCCGGGCGCTGGCGGCAGGCCCTGGCGGACCTGGGGGCAACCGTCGTCGCCAACGCCGACGACCCCCTGGTCGTCTACGGCGTCGGGGCGGCACGGT
>Ga0070738_10003214_pt1 | contig 22108 bp, 17 predicted proteins | sample Coa_R2_2_FD_66446 | JGI IMG/M metagenome (GOLD analysis project Ga0070738, IMG submission 66446) | Surface soil microbial communities from Centralia Pennsylvania, which are recovering from an underground coalmine fire - Coalmine... | ecosystem: Environmental > Terrestrial > Soil > Unclassified ... | reverse complement strand
ACGGCCTCGAGACCACCAAGGAGGGCGAGCTCCTCCGGGTGAAGGGCACGCCGCGATCGGCGCGGCTCGTCCACGGCGAGGGCGCGAGCGACAAGCCCGTGGACCAGTGGCTCGACGTGGCGTTCGCGCGCGGCGGCCCCACGCTCAAGGGCGAGCTCTCGGCGCTCTTCGACCCCGCGAAGGGCGCCTGGCGCGAGGTCCGCTCGACGCTCTCGCTCGAGCACGCGGGCCACTTCTCGGGCGGCTCCGGGCGCGCCCTGTTCGAGAGGCGCGTGACGGCCAAGCTCGAGCCGCGCTGAGGCCTACGCGCACCAGCAGCCGGGCGCCGGCACTCGCAGCGAGAGACACGTGAGCGCGCCGTCGCCCTTGTGGAGCTCGGTCACGTCGATCGCCCGGACCTCGACGCCCTCGCGTTCGAGCCGCGCCCGCGTCCCCGGCGCGGCCGTCGAGACGAGGACGACGCGGCCGAGGGCGAGGACGTTCGCACCGGCGGGCTCGTCCACCTCGATCACCCGCGCTCCGAGCCGGCGGAGGGCGTCGAGCGGAGCGCTCTCGTGGGCGACGACGCAGCCGGGCGCGACGAGCGTCACGACGCTCTTCAAGTGAAGCCCCTCGCCGACCGGGACCGTCACGACCTCGAGCCCCACGCGGCGTGCGGCCCCTCCGAGCGCGGCGGCCCCGGCTTCGTCCGTGCGCTCGGAGAGCCCGACGAGGAGCGTGTCGCCGAGCCGCAGCACGTCGCCGCCGTCGAGCGTCCCTTCGCCCTCGAGCGCCACGAGCCAGAGGACGCGGCCGAGGGCGAGGGCGACGGGCGCCACCTCCGGCCGACGCGAGAGCGCCCCGGGGCGGGTCACGAAGGCCGTCTTCGCGTCGAGGATCACGGCCGTGTCCTCGATGAAACAGGAGTCGGGGCACGCCTCGTCGGCCGGAAGCTCCTCGACGGCGACCCCGGCCGCGCGGAGGAGGCGCGCGTACTCCCCGACCTGCGACCGGGCGCGGGCGGGATCGACCGGCACAGGCTCGCGCCTCAGGCAGCGCGCGTAGCTCGCGGGCACGCCTCTCACGAACGCACGGGCCGGAGCCGCGAGGTCCATCGAGGCACGAGCATGCCCCGCCCGAGCGGCGTCGCGCAAGGTCCTCGCATTTAACCTTGCGGTTACATAAACCGTATGGTTAAATACGACGTCATGACGACCGACACCCTGAGCGTCACCTTCGCGGCCCTCGCCGATCCCACCCGCCGGGCGATCCTCTGGCGCCTCCGCAAGGGCGACGCCTCGGTCACCGAGCTCGCCGAGCCCTTCGACATGAGCCTCCCGGCGGTCTCGAAGCACCTCAAGATCCTCGAGCGCGCGGGCCTCATCGAGCGCGGCCGCGACGCGCAGCGGCGGCCGTGCCGGCTCGAGGCCGCGCCCCTCAAGAAGGCCGCCGAGTGGGTCGGCGGCTACCAGCAGTTCTGGGAGGAGAGCCTCGACCGGCTCGGCGAGTACCTCGAGGAGATCCAGAAGAAGGAGGCGAAGCATGGCCGCAAGAAGTGACGTGGCGAAGCCGTCCGAGGACCTCGACTTCGTGCTCGCGCGGACGTTCGACGCGCCGCGCGACCTCGTCTGGAAGGCCTGGACGGACCCGCGCCACCTGGCGAAGTGGTGGGGCCCGCGCTTCTTCGGCGCGCGCTGCGAGCTCGACCTCCGAGCCGGCGGCGCCTATCGCTTCGTCATGATAGGCCCCGACGGCGGCGAGTACCCCATGAAGGGGAAGTACGTCGAGGTCAAGGCGCCCGAGCGGCTCGCCTACACCGTCGATCACTCCGAGAGCCCCGACGCCTGGCACGACATGGTGGACCCCGGCCGCGACCGGACGAAGGGCCGGCAGTCCCTCGAGACCGTCACGACCGTCACGTTCGAGGCGCGGGGCGACAAGACCCTCGTCACGGTCAAGACGCGCTTCGCGACGAAGGCGCTCCGCGAAGGGTTCCTCCGGGTCGGCATGCGCGAGGGCTGGACCTCGAGCCTCGAGAAGCTCGACGAGATGCTCTTTGCGGACCGGGAGATCACGGCCTCGCGGACGTTCGACGCCCCGCGCGACCTCGTCTTCGACGCCTGGACGAAGCCCGAGCATCTCCCCAAGTGGTGGGGTCCCAAGGGCTTCACGAACGCCGTGCGCGCGATCGACATCCGTCCCGGCGGCAAGTGGAGCTTCGTCATGCGCGGCCCCGACGGCACCGAGTATCCGAACGAGATCGTCTTCGTCGAGCTCGCCCGCCCCGAGCGCGTGGTCCTCGACCACGTCTCCGGGCCACTGTTCCGCATGACGGCCACGTTCAGCGAGTGGATGGGCAAGACGACCGTCGCCGTCCGCATGCGGTTCGCGACGGCGGCGCTCCGCGACGAGGTCGCGAAGAAGTTCGGCGCGGTCGAGGGGCTCGTCCAGAACCTCGAGAAGCTCGGGGACTACCTCTCGGCTAGGGCTTCTGCCGGCCCCTGAGCTCGGCGAGGATCCGCTCGAGCGTGACGCCGCGCGTCCCGGCGAGCGCGAGGGCGTGGTAGATCACGTCCGCCGCCTCCCACGCGACCTCGTCCTCGTTCTTCTGGGCGCACGCCTCGACGAGCTCGGCCGCCTCCTCCGTCACCTTCGCGGCCGCGAGTCCGGGCTCGTGGAGAAGGCGCGATGTGTAGCTCTCCGCGTCGGGCTGCGCCCGCCTCAGCTCGACCTGACGCGCGATCTCGAGGAGCGGGTCGTCCTTCTCGTCGAGGAAGCACGACGGAACGCCGGCGTGACAGGCGGGCCCCGTCTGCTCGATGACGAAGAGGAGCGCGTCGCGGTCGCAGTCGTAGCGGGCCCGCAGGAGCCGCTGCGTGTGGCCGCTCGTCGCGCCCTTCTCCCAGACGGCGCTCCGCGAGCGCGACCAGTAAATGCCCTTCCGGTCGCGGATCGCCTTCTCCAGCGAGACCCGAGATGAATAGGCGAGCATGAGGACCTTCCCCTGCGGGTCCTTGACGACGGTCGGGACGAGCTCGCTCTTGGTCCAGTCGAGCGCGTCCACGAAGGCGCGCTCGAGGTCGATCTTCTCCTTGTAGAGCGCCATGCCGAGGACGGGCCGTGCCCCGAGGCGGACGATCGAGAGGACCTCCTCGTTCGAGGCGATCCCGCCCGCCACGTAGAGCTCGCCCGGGAAGGCCTCGCGGATCTTGCGCGAGCGCTCGAGGTCGTGGCCGCCCATGAGGCCCTCGCGGTCGATCGCCGTGAACAGGCACCCGCCCGCGAGCGGGCCGAGAGCGCGCGCCATCTCGACGGGGTCGACGGAGGTCTCCTGCGTCCAGCCGTGCGTCGCGACCTTCCCGGACCGGGCGTCGACGGCGACGACGAGCCGGTCCTTCTTCACCGCCGAGGCGAACGCCCGGAGCGCCTCCTCGTCGAGCCGGCCCCACTTGAGCGCGGCGCTCCCGACGATGACGCGTCGGGCGCCGAGCTTCACGAGCTCCTTCGCACGTCCGGGCGTGCGGACGCCCCCGCCGACGTTCACGGGCGCGAGCCGGCAGAGCTCGCGGATGATCGCGCGGTTGCCCTTGTCCTCCTTGCCCATGGCGGCGTCGAGGTCGATGACGTTGACCTCGCCCACGACCGAGAAGCGGAGCGCGAGCTCCCGCCAGTCGTCGCGCGCGAGGACGAGGCGCGAGCCCTGCTCGAGCTGGACGACCCGGCCGCCCTGGAGGTCGATCGACGGGACGATCATGTCTTCCCCGAGAGTATGCGCGGCATCTCCTGCACGAAGCGCGACCGCGCCATGACCTCGGCGGCCCCGAGGGCGCGCGCTCGCTCGAGCGTCTCGGTATCGACGTGCGACCCGAAGGCGACGACGCGCGCCGAGGGCGCCCCCGAGAGGATCGTCGCGACGGCGTCCACGCCCCCCGTGCGCGGCCCGAGCTCGAGGAGGACGAGCGCGCCGCCCCCCTGGGCGGCCGCCTGCTCGGCGGCCTGCTGGGCCGAGGACGCGAAGCGCGGCCGCTCGAGCCCGAGCGCCTTCGCGGCCTCCTCGATCTTGGCGCGGAAGAACAGGTCCGCGGTCACCGCGATCACTTGAAGTCCCTCTCGACCCAGCGCCCCTTCTCCTCGTCCCACGCGAGCCGGTCGCGCGCTCCCTCGAGCCACGCGAGGAGGCGCGCCGCCTCGGGCTCGTTCCCGACCGACTCGCGGTCGGCGATCCGCGAGAGGAGGGCGCGGGCGCGGTCCTTCTGCTCGGCCGTGCCCGTGCGGGCGAGGACCTCGAGCGCTCCCACGACGCCTTTGCCCGCCGCCTCGAGCGTCCGCTCGGCGTCTTCTCTCTGGCCCCAGTCCTCGGCGTCGAGGGCGAGGAGCGCCGCCGCGAGGGTCTCGTCGGCGAGCAGCGTGGACTCGCCGCACCTCGGCTTCTCCCCGGTGAGCTTCTCGAGGCGCCTCGCCGCGAGCGCCCGGACCGAGGGCCGCGCGTCCCGCAGGAGGCCGATCCAGTAGGGGACGCTCCGCGGAAGGTCGAGGAGACCGGCGATCCGCGCCGACCGCGCGTCGGGAGCCGGCTTCTCGCCCGCCGCCGAGGCTATGAAGTCCTCGTCGTCGGTCGCGCGCTCGAACTCGATGAACTCGGTCTCGGGGCGGAGGAGTCCCCGCGAGCGGCAGAGGAAGACGGGCTCGTCGGACTCGGCGCAGCAGTCGGCGAGCCAGCTCGCGACGGGCGAGTCGAGGAACGCGCACGGAAAGATCGGGGTCGCGCGCGCGAGCGTCCCCATGTTCTTGAACGTCACGCGACGCCCGAAGACGAGGCTCTGGCCGGTGAGCTCGAAGGCCTGGCTGCTCGAGAAGCTCTGGCCGTCGAACGTGCAGTCCTCGAGCAGGAGGACGGCGTCGTCGCCGTGGAAGGCCCACGTCCTGAAGTTCGTGATGTCGCACCGGCGGAGGTGGATCCAGGACCCCGTGACCTCGAAGGGACGCCCCGCCAGGTCGAGCGTGCAGTCCTCGAGCCGCAGCCGGACGATGGGCTGCACCCGGCGCGGCGAGATCCAGAGCGTCGTCTTCCGCGTGCCCGTCCCGATGAGAGCGACGTCGGCGAGCGGCATCGCCGCGACGGCGCGGCGCGGTCCGCGGAGCGTGAAGTCGAGGACGTCGCGCCCGGCGGGGAGGAGCACCGTGTCGCCGGGCAGGATCCTCCCCATCGCCAGGCGCAGGTTCGCGGGCGCCCCCTCGGCTCCGATCCTCAGCACCTGCCCCGTGAGGCGCGGGTCCGTCTGGTTCGCGAACGCGACCGCGTGGAGCGCCGTGAGCTCCGGATCGTCGAGGAGCCGCGAGATCGCGTGACTCGTGTCGAGCGGGCCGTGGCTGCCTCGCCGCATGCGCTCGAGCTCGACGAGCGAGCGGAGCGCGTTCGAGCGCCGGGCCCGCTCGATGTCCTTCACGAGCGTGGCCCGCGCGTCGGCGTCGAGGGCGTCGACCGCCTTCGCCCACGTCTTCTCGTCGATCCAGGGCGGACGGTCCGACTCGTCCCCGCGCGTCTGGCCGAGGGCCAGGACCGATGCGCAGAGGACGAGAGCCCCTGTCCTCCTCCCCCCCGCGAAGCGGGGGGGAGGCTGGGTGGGGGGGCCGTCACGGAGATCCGGCCCCCCACCCCGACCCTCCCCCCGCTTCGCGGGGGGAGGGAGAACAGCCCGACGCCACATGCTCGAAGTCTACTTCTTCTTCCTCGTATTCGAGTAGAAGGGCAGCTCGGCGCGCGCGAGCGGGTAGCGCTTGCCGGAGATCTCGACCTCGAAGGTCGTCGCCGCGTCCTGCGCGAGGCGCGCCGGCACGAAGCCCATGCAGACGACCTTGCCGACGGTGGGCGAGCTCGTCCCGCTCGTGACCTTGCCCACGACCTCGCCGCCGGCGAGGAGGGGCGCGCCCTGGCGCGGGATCCGCTTGCCGTCCACGACGAAGCCGAGGAGCTTCCGGGCCGCGCCATCCTTCTTGATGCGGGCGAGCGCCTGGGAGCCTATGAACTCCTTCGCGCCGCTCACGGCGAAGTCGAGCCCCGCCTCGAAGGGGTTCACGTCGAGCTCGAGCTCGTGCCCGTAGAGCGGCATGCCCGCCTCGAGCCGGAGCGTGTCGCGCGACCCGAGCCCGCACGGCTTGAGACCCCGCGAGGCTCCATGGAGGAGGAGAAGGTCCCACATGCGCTCGGCGGAGCGCGCGTCGAAGACGAGCTCGAAGCCGTGCTCGCCCGTGTAGCCCGTCGTCGCGAGGAAGGTGGGCTCGCCCGCGACCATGCAGCCCGCGCACTTGTAGTACTTCATCTCGGTCACGTCGAGGTCGCAGAGCCCCTGGACGATCGCGAGCGCCTCCGGGCCCTGGACGGCGAGCATGGCCCAGCGCTCGGTCAGGTCCTCCATGACCACGTCGCCCCGGAGATGCTTCCGGAAGTGCTCGACGATCCGCTCGCGGTTCCCCGCGTTCACGACGACCACGATCGACTCGGGGAGCGTGTAGAAGATGATGTCGTCGAGCGCGTTCCCCTCCTCGTTGACGACGATCGAGTAGCGCGCCATGCCGGGCTTCGCCGTCGCGACCGCCTGCGTGACGACGCGGTCGAGGAACGCCGCCCGGTCCTTCCCCGTGAGGCGGAGGCGGCCCATGTGCTGGAGGTCGAAGAGGCCGGCGTGCTTCCGCACTGCCTCGTGCTCGGCGACGATCCCGCCCTCGTAGTGGACGGGCATCTCCCAGCCGCCGAACTCGACCATGCGGGCGCCGAGACTCCGGTGCTTGGCGTTCAACGCGGTGTGTTTCATGAGGTCCTCGGGGGCAAGACTATACTCTCCGAAGCTCCGCCGAACGTCGTAAGGCGCCGCTACAATGAGGCGGCATATGAAGGAGCTCCTCGGCCCCGGCGGCGTCGCCCCGATCATCGAGCGGGTCGAGTCGTTCCTCTCGCACGCGAGCTGCTTCCCCAAGCTCGAGGCCGACCGGGCGTCGATCGAGGTGCTCCTCGGCCAGGTCAAGGCGAAGCAGGCGTCGCTCGAGACGCCGCTCCGGATCCTGCTCCTCGGCGGGACGGGCGTCGGCAAGAGCTCGCTCATGAACGCCCTCGCGGGCGACGAGATCGCGCGCGTCGCCGCGACCCGGCCCACCACTCGCGAGCTGACCGCCTATTTCCACCGCGAGACCGGCTCGAGCTCGCTCGGAGCGCTCGAGTCCCAGGCCAAGCTCGTACCGCACGAGCGGGCGACGCTCCGCGACAAGGTCGTCGTGGACGCGCCCGACTTCGACTCGACGGTCCACGAGAACAAGGAGCTCCTCGAGAAGGCGCTCGAGTCGACCGACCTCGCGCTCGTCGTCGCCACGCCCGAGAAGTACATGGCGCACGAGCTCTTCTCGCTCCTCGAGCGGTACCGCGACGGCGTCGCCTTCGTCTTCGTCCTCAACAAGTGCGACCAGAACGACGCGGCCGAGGTCGTGGCCGACTTGAAGCGCGAGGTCGAGCGGCGGCGCTTCCGGGACCCGCGCGTCTTCGCGGTCTCGGCGCTCCGCGCCCGGCGCGGCGAGGCCGCCGGCGACTGGCCCCAGCTCCTCGCCCTCCTCGAGCGCGAGCTCGACCGGGTGAGGATCCGCGAGATCAAGGCCGCCAAGCTCCAGGACCGCGTCCGCGCCCTCCTCGACCGCGTGAGCGCCGCGGTCCCGCCCGACTCGCCCAAGCGGCTCGAGCTCTGGCGGCTCAAGTGGCGCGCCACGATCGCCGACCTCACGGCCGACCTCGGCGAGCAGTTCTTCGGAGTCATCCGCTCCGACTTCGAGCTCAGGAACGTCCTCGCCTACCTGTTCGGGACGAGCCTGGGCGGCATGTTCGGCGTCGCCATGACGGTCGTCTACGGGCTCCGGGCCCTGGTCCAGCCGGGTTACTCGCGGGCGCGCCACATGAACGCCCGTGAGCTCGACGAGCTCCTCGGCGAGCGCCTGCGCGCCGTCGACCCGGCCGCGATCGAGCGGCGGGTCGCCCTCGTCTTCGAGCGCTTCGAGGCCGACGGACGCGCCCAGGGCTTCGAGTCGCCCGAGCTCGCTCCGCTCACGCGCGCCGGTCTGCCGGCCTCGACCCAGGCGCTCGTCGCCGCCGTCCGCAAGGAGGCCGGCCGGCGCTTCTACGAGGTCTTCGAGGAGACGCTCGGCGGCGGCAAGCTCGGCAACAGCGCCTACCGGGTCTTCTGGAACATACTTCCTCTCGGGGTCGTCCTGTTCTGCCTCTACGCCTTCGTGCGCGAGCTCGCCGCGAGCAAGGCCTTCGAGGCGGTCATGATCCTCGACAAGCTCCCGGGCTTCGTCGAGGCGACGCTCATCGCCTACGCGATCGCCTGCTTCCTCCAGTGGCCGCTCGCCGAGCGCATGATCCAGCGGCGCGTCCGGAAGAGCTTCGAGCTCCTCGAGGGCGTCGTCGCGAACGCCGTCCAGGAGTGCCTCGGCGAGGCCGTCCTCGCCCGCCCCGAGAAGGCGCTCGAGGAGGTCGCGGCCCGCTTCAAGGAGTGGGACTCGCTCCAGAAGGACGCGCGCCGGATCCTCGCCGCCGACGAGAAGCCGCCCGAGCGGAAGACGGGCCGCGTCGAGCCCTTCCCGGCCGACTTCGCCGAGGGCGCGAACGGCCGCCGCCGCGAGACCGCGGCGCGCAAGGCGGTCGAGGGCCGCTGAAGAACTGGAGCTCCGTTCACCCTGAGCGAGGAGTCGCGAGTCGGGCGAGCGAAGCGAGCTCGACTCGCGACGACGAGTCGAAGGGCGTTCCCGCAAGGCCCCTGCCCTTCGACTCAGGATCGCGGCTCGGGCGCTTCGCGCCCTCGCCCGCGATCCTTCGCTCAGGGCGAACGGGAAGGAGCTCTCCGTTCGCCCTGGGCGAGACAGGGCGACGAGGGCGCGAAGCGCCCGAGTCGGCCTGTCGAGTCGAAGGGCGGTCTTCGAGACGCCCTTCGACTCTACTTGAAGACGATCTTCACGTCGTGCGCGTCGCCGCGCGTCTGACCGACGCGGAGCACGACCTCGCCGGGCGCCGTCTTCCCCTGGAGAACGGCCTCGAACTCGGCGGCCGACGAGATCGAGCGGCCGTCCACGGCGAAGACCCGGTCACCGACGTGGACGCCGCCCTCGGACGCTGGACCCGCCGAGATCCCGGAGACCTTGGGAGCGCGCTCGGCGATCCCGATTCCGTTGGGACCAATGTCCACCGGCCCGTTGAGGAGGTTGGCGTCGCTCACGGACATGCCGAGCTTGGGGCGCATGGCCTCGGGCGACGCCGACGGCGGTGGAGGCGTCGGGGAGGCGGGAGCCGGCGCCGGCTGAGCCGCGGGCTGCGGCGCGGCGACCGCGGGCGTCGGCGCCGGGGGAGCCGGGGGCGCCGGCGCCGGGGGAGCCGCGGGCGCGGCGCTCGGCGGCGGGGGCGCGGGCGAGACGGTTGCCGCCGTCGGCTGCGGGACGGAAGCCGGGGGCGCCGGCCGGAGAGCGAGCGCTCCGCCGAGCGCGCCCACACCGAGGAGGAAGAACGCGACCCCGACGGCCAGGATCACCCGCGGGCTCATGACTTCAATCCACGTCGCCGCCCGTGAGCTCGCGCTCGATCCCGTCGCCGAGGCGGGCGACCTCGACCAGGAGCGGCTCGAGGGCGTCGCGGGTCGCTCCCGCGGCCGGGCGAGCGGCGCGCACGGTGACCCGGTAGACGCCCTCCTCCGGCTCCGGCTCGAGGGACACCTTGCAGTCCTTGGCGCGGCGAGCGTAGCGGTCGACCGTGCTCTGGGCCGTCCGGTCGAGCTCGTGGACGACGGTGAGGAGCTCGACCTCGTCGCCGTTCACGAACAGGGACACGCTCTGGTAGCGATCGTTCGGCAGCGGGACCTCGATCGAGTAGCCCGTGCCATCGGGCTCGTAGATCGCCTGGAGGGTCTCGGCGAGGTCGCGGACGACGGTCTTGAGGTCGAACACGGGCTCCATTGTGTCTTCATCCCGTGGCACGGTCCAGGCTGCTAGAGTCGGACCCGTGGCGATCGAGAACGCGAGCCTCACGCCCGACGAGCGGCGGTTCCTCGACGAGGCCGTGGCGCGCGGGCTGCTCGAGCCGGCCCAAGTGGAGAAGCTCCTCGCCCGGCGCGAGCCGCAGGAGGACGGGACCCTCCAGCCAATCTCGCAGGTCCTCCTCCTCGAGCGGGCGATCGCCGTCCCCGACTACCTCTCGCTCAAGCGCGCCCTCGCGGAGGGAGAACCGCGAACGCCCTCGCTTCCCGCCGCGCTCGGACCCTACCGGATCGTCCGCGAGATCGCGCGCACCCAGGTGACGGCCGTCTTCGAGTGCGAGGACCCGCGGGGTCGCCGCGTCGCGGCCAAGGCGCTCCTCTCGCTCGCCGACGCCACGGCCGTGAGGAGGAAGCGGCTCGAGGCCGAGGTGCGCGCGCTCGCCCGGCTCTCGCACCCGGGGATCGTCCGGGTCCACGGGGCCTCGAACGAGAACGGGATGCCCTACTTCGTCATGGACCTCGTGCCGGGAGCGACGCTCGCGGCGCGTCTCCGCGAGCGCGGGACCTTCGACGTGCTCGAGGCCGCGCGAGTGATCGCGTGCGCCGCGGACGCCATGGCCCACGCGCACGAGCGCGGGGTCCTCCACCGCGACCTCACGCCCGCGAACATCCTCGCCGACGGGCCTCTCGCGACCGCCCAGCCCGTGATCGTCGGGTTCGGGGTGGCGAAGGTCGCGGGCTTCGAGACGCGCGCCACGCGTCCGGGAGAGATCGTCGGGACTCCCACCTACACTGCTCCGGAGGTGATCCGGGCCGAGCTCGGTCCCGCGGGTCCACCGCTCGACGTCTACGCGCTCGGCGCGATCCTCTTCGAGCTCCTGACCGGGCGACCTCCGTTCCAGGCTGGCTCGGTGGGAGAGCTCGTCGTCAAGATCCTCGACGAGCGGCCGCCCACGATCGACGGCCTCCGACGCGCCGTCCCGCCCGGGGTCGTCGTGGCCGTCGAGAGGGCGCTCGCGAAGAAGCCCGGAGACCGGTTCGCGAACGCCTCCGAGCTCGCCGCGGCCCTGCGCCGCGATCTCCCTCCCCCCGCGCAGCGGAGGGAGGGCCGGGGTGGGGGGCCGACTGTCACGTCCTCCGCCCCCCACCCCAACCCTCCCCCCGTTTCGCGGGGGGAGGGAGTCAGGGCGGCAGTGGCCGTGCTCGTTCTGCAGCTCCCGCTTCTCGTCGGTCTCGTGCTCGAACGCGCTCGGCAGACGCGCCTCGCCGTACACGGCGGGGAGCTCGACCAGGCCGCCCGCGCGCTCGCCGACCGGGCGGAGACCTATGCGCGCGCGCGCGACCGCGCGCTCCTCCTCGTCGCGAGCGACGACACCGATGCCGCGATCGCCGCGCTGGGCTCGGCGCAGGCGACGCGCCCCGACTGGCCGGAGCCGGCGGCGCTCCGCGCCAGCGTGGAGTCGCGGGCCGGCCTCGTCGACCAGGCCCGCGCCGACGCGACGCGCGCCCTCGAGCTCGCCGCCCGCCGGGACACGTCCCCCGAGGCCCGCGAAGCCCTCGAGCTCGCGCTCGTGGCCCGCTCGAGCGCCGCCCTGAGCGCGGGCGATCCCGGGGCGGCGCTCGCCGACCTCGACCGGGCGATCGAGGCCGGGGCGACGCCCGAGCTCCACGCCCGCCGCGCTCGCGTCCGGGCGCTCCTCGATCGCCGCGCCGACGCCGAGGACGACCTCGCGCGGGCGGCCGCCGCGCCGGCCGCCGCGCGCGCCCTCGCCCGCGCCGCGATCCTCGCGCGCTCGGGCGCGCTCGACCAGGCGATCGCCGCGCTCGACGAGGCCCGCGACCGCGACCCGCTCGACTCCGACCTGCGGGCGGCGCGCGCCGCGCTCCTCCTCGACGCCGGACGGACCTCCGACGCGCTCCTCGAGCTCGAGCCCTTGAGGAAGAAGAACCCGAGGAGCGGTCCGCTCCTCCTCCTCCTCGCGCGCGCGAGCGCGGCGGCCGGTCTCTGGACGCGCGCTCTCGGTCTCCGCGAGAGCGCGCGGCTCCTCGGGAGGCGCGACGCCGAGCTCGACCGTCGCCTCGACGCGGTCGAGGGCCTCGCCCCTCCGCGCAATCCGGACGAGACGGCCGGGCTCGCGAGCCACCTCGTCGAGCTCGGCCGCGCGGGCGAGGCCCGGACGCTCCTCCTCGCCGAGCTCGCCCGGTCGCCGGCGCTCGCGCTCGAGCGCTCCCTCCTCGAGGCCACGCACGCGCTCAAGCTCGCCGAGGCGCTCGTCCTCGCCGACGAGCTCGCGACCGCCGACGGGCCCGCCTCGTTCCACCGGGCGCGCGCGGAGGTGCTCGCTCTCTCCTCCCGGCTCCCGGCGGCCGAGGAGGCCGCGACGCGCGCGATCGAGCGCGACCCGCTCGGCCCCGAGAGCTTCCTCGTGAGGGCGCGGGTCCGGCTCGACCTCGCCTTCGCCGAGTGGTCGAGCGCCGCGCGCTTCGAGGCCGCCGCCTCGGACGCGCGCCGCGCCCTCGAGCTCGAGACGCGCGAGACCGGCGAGGCGCTCTTCGTGCTCGGCGCCGCCCGTCTCGTCCTCGGCGACACGGCGGCCGCCATGACCGACCTCGCCCGCGCACGCCGCGAGGGCGTCGCGCGCGCCGAGCCGTTCCTCGCCGTCGGGCGCACGGCGGTCCCGTCCCCGGAGCCGCGCGACGACAACCATGGCCCCCTCGCCTCCGTCGAGCGAGCGCGCGAGGACGCGCGCGAGCTCGGCGACGACGAGCGCTGGGAGGTCGCCGCCGGCTCGTTCGCCCTCCCCTCCTTCGACCGCATCGCCGGGAAGGCGAGCCTGCTCGTCTCGTTCGAGCAGAAGGGAAGCGTCGCGTTCCCCGACGTCGCCTGGCGCGCCTCGACCGTCGAGAAGCGCTCGTGGCCAGCCTCCGTCGATCTCGGGCGGACGCTCCGCGTCGCCCTGGCCGCGCGGGGAGAGGGCGAGGCGCTCAGGGTGTCGATCGTCCTCAGGGACGAGGCCGGTGCCGAGCGAACGCTCGTCGCGCGGACGCCGCTCCGGATCGACGGCTCCTGGAACACCCTCCGCGTCCCGCTCGCGGGCGACGCGGAGTGGCAGGCGACCGGGAAGGAGCTCGATTCCTCGCGCGTGGCAAGGATCGCGATCGCGCTCGAGGGCCAGGCCGGGAAGCGCTTCGCCTGCTGGATCGACGGGCTCGGGCCCGATGGACCGTCTTAGGACCGCCGCCGAGACACTCGAGCGCGAAGCTCAGCGCTCGAGGCTGTCGATGTCCTTGCGCCACGCCGCGAGGTCGGCGCCGTGATCGCGACCCATGAGGTGCTTGAGGACCGCGACACCCGTCGAGACCTCGGAGTCGTCGAGGTGGCCGCTCTCCATGATCGAGAGCAGCCGATCGAGGAAGGACTTGGTCGGGAACTCGTTCGTGGTTCGAATCCGCATGAGCGCGGCGAGGACTCCACCGCGCAGCTCGTGAGACCGGAGCATGTCGAGCGTCGTGAGGAGATAACCGTAGCCTTCCGCCGCCGACGTCATGTCGGGCGGCACGTTCGGGCACGGGAGGAGCGCGAGCGTCAGGTACGCTTCGGTCAAGCAATCGATCGCGTCCTGGGGGACCGTGAGCTGCGCGTCCGCGTGGCGCTCGATGGGCCGCAGGAGGCGCATGAGCGGGGCGGCGACCTTTCCGTCCGAGTCGCGGAGGACGGTGCACGCGTAGCGGAACCGGTAGAGGTCCTTCACGTCCCCGAGCTTCTTGACGAGCTCGAGGAGGGGGACGTCGGGCTCGTCCAGCGTGCTCTGGACGGCCTGGCAGATCTTCGCCACGCCGGGGACGCTCTCGGGCTTCGTCGTGGGCGAGAGGAGCCACTGGTGGAGCTGCGCCAGGCGGTCGTGGGCCCGGGTCTCCGCCATCGGACGCGCGAAGTCGTCGAGAAGAATCCCCTGGGTCCTGAGCTCGTCCACCTTCGCGAACAGGGTCTTCGTCAGCTCGCCATCCTTGTCGCCGGGGTAGTTGGCGAGCGCCGTGAACAGGTCGGTGCGCGGGCCGATCTTGAAGTCGGCGACCGTGAATGCGCTCAGGGCGCTCAGGAGGAGCGGCCGCGCCTTCGCGGCGGGCTCGGCGCAGACGAGCGAGAGTGCGAGGGTTCGGTCGTTCGTCGGCGCCGTCTTGCCGACGGGCTCCGCGACGATGGCGACCAGGGTCTTGAGCGCGATCCGCTCGCGCACCGCCTGCAGGGCTCGCGCGCGCGCGAGCTTCCCGGCCTCGGTGCCGTCGTCCGACGGGACCTCGAGCAGGAGCTTCTTCGCGGTCGTGACATCGGGGGTGGGGACGATCGGCGGAGCGGGCTTCGTGGGGGTCACCGTCGCGACCGGTGCCGTTCCGTCCGGACGCGGTGCGGTCTGGCCGGGCGTCGGCGCGAAAGGGTCATTGCCCGGGGGTGGCACGTCCTCGACCGAGGCGACGGCGTCCTTGGCGATCTTGGTCGTGCCTCCGGCCGTCTTGAGGACGTAGCTCGACGCGTCGTCCTGGACGATCTCGCCCTGTATGGACCGGCCGTTCTTGAGGTGAACGATCTTCTCCCCGTCGCCCCGCGCGATCGATGTGATGACGAGGAACGAGACGAGGGCGCCGACGAAACTCCGCTTCTTCACTCTGTCCCCCCTGGCGCACCTTACTGGATGACCCGCACGCTGGCGATCTTCGGGACCGGCGGCGGAAGCGTCAGGTTCTGGAGGGCCCCGGTGATCGCCGCCTGGTTGAAGGAGAGGAGGTTGTCGGACGAGTTCGCCGGGTTCCAGTCGATGAGATAGAACTGGTTGTTCGTGACGTTGAGCTTGCCGCGCTGGATGAAGAGGACGGTCCCGCCGAAGCTCCCGTTCCCGTTACCCCGGAAGAAGGCGCCCTTGATGTTGTTTCCGTTCCCCGAGGGGCTGTCGAGGTTGATCGTCACGTTGTCGCCCAGGTCGAAGATGACGATCCCGTTGTTCATTCCGTGGACGTCCAGCGGGTTCGCGCCGTAGTTCGAGTTGTCGATCGTCGAGTTGGCGGGGAAGTACTGGTAGTAGAGCGTGTAGCCGCCCGTCGTCCACTGCTGCATGGTCGTCGCCCCATTTGCCTTGGTGTAGGCGGCGTTCGCGATCGCGAGGTACTCGCTCTGGAGCGAGGACGAGCCCGAGAGGACGTTCGTCGGTGGGTTGCCGGCGGCCGTCGTGCTGCTGGCGGGGTCCGAGGAGTCGAGCGTGAGCGTGGGCGTCGGCGTGCCGGTGGGCTGCGCAGGGTAGGAGACGCCGGCGTTGTTCGCCCAGCCGTTCGTGTAGGTCTTCGACTTGTCGGCGAGGAGCATGATCTGCGTCTGCGTGCCCGCCGTGCCGAACGGCTGCGTCGGCGGGTTGCCCGCGCCGCCCGAGGCGTTCACGAAGCTCACCGCGCTGAACGTGCTCGTGTCGATCGTGTTGGGGATGTAGATGACGGCCTCGATGATCGCCGAGACGGTGTTCGGACCCGTGATCGTGCCCGCGCCCGGCTGACCCGCCTGGGTCTGTGTCAGGGCGGCACCGAGGAGAGCGCGACCCTCGACCTGGACCTTGTAGTAGTTCGCCTTGGCGAGCGGGAAGATCGCGTAGGCGTACGCGCCGCGCGACTGGAGACTGTCGCCGAACTGCTCGAAGTTCGAGGTGACGAAGGCCGGCGTGTTCGTGTTCGAGTTGGCCGGCAGCGACGTGCTCGAGTACCAGCACGGGAAGTAGGACGGAGCCGCCGGGGAGGGCAGGGCCGCCGCCGTCTGCCCGGTGCCCGCCGCGCCCGAGCAGAGGACGTCGGACGTGCCGGTCGGGAGCCAGGTCTGGACGTTGTTCGCGCTCGCCTCCATCACGGTGATGGCGTCGCGGAGACCCGCGTCGGCGTTCTCGAAGGCGCGCTGCTTCGCGAGCGACGAGGAGGCCTGCGCCATCTGCGCCTGGGGCGCAGCGAGGAGAAGCCCCATCATCGCGACGGTCACGACGACGACGATCGTCGTGACGACGAGCGCGCTTCCCTGGTCTCGGCGATGGCGGTTCACTGTCCACCTCCTAGTAGTTCTCATCGGGCCGCAACATGACCGTGGTCTGGACCGTCGTCCACGCGAACTGGTCGCTGACTCCGGCCGCGATCTTTCCCTGGATCCGCCGCTTGAGGACGAGCTTGATCGAGAGCTGGATCGGCTGGTCGAGGAACGGCCCCGGCGTCGACGCCGTGAGCAGCCCGACCGTGCTCGCGGTCGCCTGGGTCCATGTGAGGCTGAACCCGTCGACGGTGCCGACGCCGGGCTGGGTGTCGCCCTGGAGCGCGAGCTCGCGGCAGAGGACGATCTGGTTCTGGCTCGAGATAAGCGACGCCGCCGCCGGCCAGCTGCTCTTCGGCGAATACGAGAACACGAGCGCGCCGATGTTCCCCTTCAAGTTCGAGTCGTACACCGTCTGCAGGCTGTAGTCGAAGACGTAAGTCGTCGGGTCCGCGTTCGTCGCCCAGAGCGACGTGGCCGGCGTCGTGCTCTTGTTCACGCCGGGTGCGTCGATCGTCGTCACGCCGCGCAGATCCTTGAAAAGGAGGGGGAGCGTGGTCGTCGTGTCGTAGCCGCCGACCTTGCAGAACTGGATCTCGTTCGTCGATGCCCCCGCGTACGGAGCCAGCGTGCAGTGGAGGTCACGAACGATGTCGTTCAGGCACTTCTCGCCTTGCTTGCGGAGGTCGGCCTGGACGGTGCCCAGGTTCGCGACGTCGCTCGTCTCCTTGATCTGGGTGAGTGCGATGAGGAGCGCGATCGAGAAGATCGTCGCCGCGATGATGACTTCGAGGAGGGTGAAACCCCTCCGCCGGTCAGTGGGACGCGCTGAAGATCGCATAGATGGTCATGCTCTGACGAGGGACGGCGGTGCCTGCGGAGATCTGGACCCCGCTCGCGGTCGAGCCCGTGGTCCAGAAGAGCTCGATCTTGACGGGGACCGAGGCGATGTTGGTCGAGGGTGTCAATCCGCACTCGAGGTAGACCACGTCCGAGCCCCACGCATTCGGGTTCGACGAGGGCGTCGCCGGCGTGACGGTGCCATCCGCGTTGAGGTCGCGCGGCAATCCGAGAGCGAGCTTGTCGGCCGCGGTGATCTGGTTCCCGACGCTGGGCGGGCTCGCCGTGGAGACGGGCGCGACGGAGATGTTCGTCGAATAGCACGGCCCCCAGTTCGTTCCGTCCTCGAACGTCGCCATGGAGACACGGGCGACGACGTTGTTGAGGACGGACCGCTCGACGCTCCCGGCCGGATAGAGGGTATAGAGGTCGTAAGTCGGGACGCTCGGGTCCGCGAGCGGAACGTTGGACGTGGTCGAGGGCTGCGTCGAGGAGCTGGTCGGAAGCTGTCGCACGAAGTTGATCATGTCCGTGCTGTTCTGGAGGGGGTACGTCGCCCGTTGCCGTTCGATGTAGGCGCGGATCACGTTGTTGGCGATCGCCCTCTCGCGAGCGAGCGAGGTCAGGTTCTCCGACGACGAGATCGCGACCGTCAGCATGAGCCCGAGGATGGTCAAGATGGCGACGGCCACCACGACCTCGAGCAGAGTGAACCCCTTCGTTCTCGGTCGAAGCACGTTTCCCCCGAAAGATGGACCCTTGCGACAGTAACAAGTCCTGGACCGGGCGGCGCCTGAGCCGCTAACTTGGGACCGGTTCGACTCTTATCCCCTGAGCTCCTACCCTTCGCTGCGCCATTTCGAGCACAATTTGCGCCAGCTCGTGTGCTGTGCCAGAAATGACACAATCCGACTCAGTTCTTCCGGGGTCGCCGGATGCCGAACTGGTCGAGCTTGCGGATGAACGTTCGTCGCGCAATTCCGAGGATTTCGGCGGCGTGCGTCTGGTTGCCGCCGGCCTTCTCGAGAGCCTCGACGATGCGTGTCCGCTCGAGCGATTCGAGCTCCCCCTGGAGGCTCGAGGCCGCCGGCCGAGCCCGCACCGCGCGCTCGGTCTTCGAGGAGTACTCGGGACCCCGTGGCAGGGCGTCGGGGTGCGACGGCAAGAGCTCGATGTGGCCCGCCTCGACGGTCCCGCCCTCGCTCACGAGGACGGCCCGCTCCATGACGTGCTTGAGCTCCCTGATGTTGCCCGGCCACGGGTGCGCGACGAGCTTCTCGAGAGCATCGGGGGAGATGGCCGGTGGCTCGCGCCCGCCCTCTCGCGCCGCCCGCGCCGCGAACAGCGCGGCGAGGGGCTCGATCTCGGCCAGGCGCTCGCGGAGCGGCGGCACGTGCAGCGTGACGCCGCTCAGCCGGAACAGGAAGTCCTTGCGGAACCTGCCCGCCGCGACCTCGGCCGCGAGGTTCTTGTTCGTCGCCGTCACGAAGCGCACGTCGATCGCTCGCGCCTCGAGCGATCCGAGCCGGAGCACGTTCCGCTCCTCGAAGACGCGGAGGAGCTTGGCCTGGATCGCGAGCGACATGTCGCCGATCTCGTCGAGGAAGACGGTCCCTCCGGCCGCTTTCTCGAAGAGACCGATCTTCGCAGCGTGGGCACCGGTGAACGCGCCCTTCTCGTGACCGAAGAGCTCGCTCTCGAGGAGAGCCTCGGTCAGCGCCGCGCAGTTGAGTCCCAGGAACGCTCCCATGCGCCGGTTCGAGCGCTCGTGAATCGTGCGCGCGATGATCTCCTTGCCGGTCCCCGTCTCGCCGAGGACGAGGACGCTCATGTTCGTCTGGGCGACCCGCGCGGCGAGAGAGAGGATCTTCTGCATCGACTCGGCGCGGACGACGACCGCCTGGCCGCCGATCTGGAAGTCCGTCGCCGCCTCGGGCGCCGTCGTCTTCATTTGCGCCGTGCCGTCGGCGTCGGTCTTGGGCGCCGAGTCCCAGTCGCGCTGGAGGACGAGGACGACCTTGCCGATCCGGATCGCGTCCGTGGGCGTCACGGTGATCGGCGTCTCGGGCGTGATCGGGAGGTTGTTGACCGTGGTCCCGTTCGAGCTCCCGAGGTCCTCGATCATCACCTTGTCGCGATCCGTGCGGATGATGGCGTGCCGCCTCGACACCGACGCGTGTGGCACGAAGATCTCGGTCTCCGGGCCCCGTCCGAGGACGACGGCTCCATGCTCGGGTAGGACGTACGTGTTGAGGATCGACTCGTTCACGACGACGAGGCGGGTGCGTCCGGTCCGGGCCGCCGCATTGAGGGGGTTCGGGAGATTCAGGTCCGTCGGGGAGTCACCCGCGTCTTGTGTCTCCTCGAAGGCGCCCTTGAACCTCATGGCGAGAGGATGGCCGCTGTGCCTTCGTGGCGCAAGCCGTGCCACCGAGGCGCTCAGGTGGAGCCGTCTGGAGCGCCTGGAGCGCTCCGGAGCGCTCCAGAATGCCGTTCGTTCCGAGTGCGACTTCAGCCGCAAGCCCTCCTTGAACCACGGGATCCGGAGAAAGAGCCCGAAGACGGTCTCCTTGGCACGGCCTCTGCACTACATATGTGTGCAGACGGCATGCCAATCATCGTCGCCAACGACGAACGGAAGAAGTCTCGGCGCGGCACCGAGATCAGCCGCTCCTGAATCTGGCCGAGAGGCCGATGGGAGTGGATTTCTGTCGCTCCCTCGAGAATCCACTCCCTCCCTTCCACTCCCTTCCGCGCTGGTGATCGCGTGGGCGACCACGAAACGCGCGAGGCCGGTGACCGTCCTCGCGTGGCCGACGACGACGGGCGCGCGAGAGACGACGAAACTCTCGCGAGCAGCCCCGATGAATGCGAGGGCAACGATCACCGACCCGTCGGCGACGATCGAAGGTCCGTGGCCAACCTCGACGGACGCGGGGGCAAGCACGATGCGAACGTGAGAGACGACGATCCTTTCGCGAGAGGCGCCGATGCGAGCGTGGACACCGCTCGAGGCAGTTCCGGAGCCGACGAAACACGTCTCGTGCGCGTCTTTGAGCTCTTCGAGCCCGCCCGGACGATCGTGGGCAGCGACCCATGACTCCTGGTCGTCGCCGAGACGGAGGCGAGCGCCGCTCACGTGATCCTCGAGGCTGTCCACGTGTTCGTGGCGAGCTCCGATGCCCATTTGGAGACCGTCCCCGCGATTTTCGAGCCCGCTCCCATGTTCGCGAGCGTTCTCGACGGGAGCGCGGAGACGGCTCCCGGAAGCATCGAGGCTGCCCGAACGTGTTCCTCCCTCTCCTTCGCGAACGCGGGAGCCGCCCACGCGATCTTGGAGCGTGTCCCGACGCTCGCGAGCGGCGCCAAGAGGCGCGTCGAGGTTGACCCGACGCGCATCGAGGCCGCCCCCGCGTTCTTCGAGACCGTCCCGATGATTTTCGAGACGACTCCGACGACCGTGGTCGTCTCCCTCGCGAACGCAGGCGCTGCTCGAAGGTTCTCGGAGGCTGCCCCGGTGAGCTCGAGCAGCGCCAAGACCAACTCGGGCAGCGCTCGAAGGACCATCGAGCGTGTCCGAATCTTCGTGGTCGTCGCCGATGCGCGCGTAGAGGCTGCCCCCACCACCATGGACGCCGACCCGGCGCCCCTGGAGACGACATCATCATCGAGGGTCGTCGCCCTCGCCCATGTGGGAACCGCTCGCGGGCTCTTCAGCCCTGCTCGGACGAGCTCGCTCTTCGCCGAAACGGACGTGGAGGCAGCCCGGAGGATCGTCGCGCGTGTCCTCACGCTCGCGAGCGGCGCCGGGCGCGTCGTCGTGACCCCGTTCCCGAATCGCGCCTTCCTCTTAGTCGGCGTCGGCCGCGACCGGCTTGCCGCCCGAGGCAGCCCAGTGGAGGTAGGCCTCGATGCAAGGATCGAGCTCGCCATCGAGGAACTTGGTCGTGTCGCGCGTCTCCCAGCCGGTGCGACGGTCCTTCACGAGCGTGAAGGGCTGGAGAGTGACCGAGATATGCCGGTCGTTGGCGCCGAAGCCCATGGTGGACTTGGTCTGATAGTTCGTGTGGGCCTCGGCGGCGCGCTTCTCCTCCTCGAGCGTCGCGAGCTTGGCGGCGAGGATCTTGAGCGCGCGCTTCTTGTTCGCGCCCTGGTTGCGCTGCTCGGTGCACTCGACCATGAGCCCCGAGGGCATGTGCCGGACGCGGACGCCCGACTGCGTCTTGTTGACGTGCTGGCCGCCGGGGCCGCCTGACGCGAAGGTCTCCCACTTGAGGTCGGCGTCCTTGATCTCGACCTCCACCTGGTCCTCGGCCTCGGGGAGGACCTCGATCGCGCAGAAGCCCGTCTGGCGGCGGCTCTGGGCGTCGAAGGGGGAGATCCGGACGAGGCGCATCGTGCCCTGGAGGCCGCGGAGCCAGCCGTGGGCGCCGCGTCCCTCGACGACGATCGTCGCCGACTTGAAGCCTGCCTCGGGCTCGCGCGCGATCGAGACGGGCTCGACGGTGAAGCCCTTGGACTCGGCGTAGCGGGTGACCATGCGGACGCACATCTGCGTCCAGTCGCAGGCGTCGATCCCGCCCATGCCCGCCTGGAAGTTGATGTAGGCCGAGCTGTCGTCGTTCGGGTTCGTGAAGAGGGCCCGGAGCTTGAGGCCGCGTATGTCGCGGTCGACCGTCTGGAGCTCGCGCTCGCACTCCTGGAAGGCGGACTGATCCTTCTCGCTCTCGGCGAGCTCGAGGAGGACCTCGAGGTCGTCGAGCCGCTTCCCCGTCGCCTGGTAGAGGTCGGTCGTCCCCTTGAGGCCCTTGAGCGCCGCGACGGTCTTCTGCGCCTGCTCCTGGTTGGACCAGAAGTCGGGCCGCTCCATCTCGTGCTCGAGGCGGGCGCGCTCCTTCATGAGAGCGTCGATCTTGAGGGGCGTCTTGAGGTCCCCGTGGAGTTTTCTGACCGCGCCGACGCGGTCCTTGAGCTCGGACACGATCCCCTTTCTACCATGCCGCTTCCCACCGTTCGCCCCGAGCGAGACGCCGAGGGGCCCTTCGACTCGGGATCGCCCTCGCGCGCTTCGCGCGCTCCGGGCGATCCCTCGCTCAGGGTGAACGGGGGGGTCCGCTACGCCGCCTCCGTTCGCCCTGTCGAAGGGCTGGTCCCGCTCCGACGGGCCCTTCGACTCGGGATCGCCCTCGCGCGCTTCGCGCGCTCCGGGCGATCCCTCGCTCAGGGTGAACGG
>Ga0070738_10003213_pt1 | contig 22119 bp, 21 predicted proteins | sample Coa_R2_2_FD_66446 | JGI IMG/M metagenome (GOLD analysis project Ga0070738, IMG submission 66446) | Surface soil microbial communities from Centralia Pennsylvania, which are recovering from an underground coalmine fire - Coalmine... | ecosystem: Environmental > Terrestrial > Soil > Unclassified ... | reverse complement strand
TGAAGGCGTTAGCTGTCCGCTTTTCGGTTGTCGGCGGCGACGCCCGGGGGGCTGACGGCTATTCCTCTCGCAGAACTTCGAGAGGCTTTTGCCGCAGAATCCGGACGCTGACGAGCCAGCCCGAGGCGTTGGCGAGCAGAGCGGTGAGGGCGATGGCGACGAGGCTAGCCCAAGGATCGAATTGAAACGTGGCGTTCAAGAGGCGCTTCAAAATCAGGCTGGAAAAGGCCGCCGCAAGGAGGGAACCCAAAAATCCGGCGGCCGCGCCCAAAGTTAGAAACTCCACCGAAAAGATCTTGCGCACGCGGCGCCGCGTCGCGCCGAGGGTTTTCAAAATAACGACCTCGCGAACGCGGCGGAAGCGCGTTCCGGCCACGCTGGCGGCCAGGATAATGGCCCCCGCGGCAATGGTGAACGCCGAAAGGAAGCGGATCACCAAGGCGATCTGATCGATCACTTGCTGCGCAATGGCCAGCGCGTCGGCGATATTGACCACCGTGACGGTGGGGAATTTTTCGAATACCGCCCGCTGGAGGGCGTCCACCTGGGAAGCCTGCATCCGCACGCCGCCATAAAACACCACGGGCAAGCCGGCGAGGGCGGAACGGTTGAAGACGAATTCGGCCGAGGGGGTGGCGCGCATGGCCTGGATTTCAAAGATGGCGGCGACGCGAGCGCGAAGGGTCCGGCCGCTGGCAGTGAACTCGAGCCAGGCGCCCGGCGCGATCTGGAGGGCCTTGGCGGCTTCGTCGTCCACCGAGACGACGGGATCTTTCTTGTCTTTAGGCCACCACGCTCCTTGAAGGACGCGCACATCGAGGGGCTGCGAATCTTCCCAGGTCACGGAGCGGGTGTTGACGAAACGGCGGCCGACGCCGCGCAGGTTGCGGCCGGCGATCGGCTCCCCGTCGATGGCGACCAGGCGGGCGGCGACGCTGGGGCCCAGGACGGGCTCGGCGGCGACGCCGGGCTGTCTTTCAATCAAGGCTTTCAGAGGCTCGACTTGGGCCTCGGTGACTCCGATGAGGAAGACATTGGGCATACCCGGCGGCGCGGTGGCGACGATCTCTTTGATCAGAGACTTTTGCACCAGATAGACGCTCAAAGTGAACATCACGCCCAATCCCAGAGCCACCAACACGGCTTGAGCCTGGTTGCCTTGCCGGTAGAGATTCGCCAAGCCTTGCCGCGTGAGCGCCGCGACGCGCCAGGGCGAGCGGCGCAGGAATTGGCGCACCAGCCGCAACAGAACGGAGGCGGCGGCCGCCAGCGCCAGAAGGCTGGCGGTAAGGCCGCCGGCGAAATATCCGCCGACTTTGGGCGAATCGGCGAGCCAAGCGGCAATGGCGCCGATCCCGAACAGAATGGCCAGGCCGGCCATCCAAGCGGAACGGCTCTGGCGGACGCGAACCTTCCAGGGAGGCTTCGCTTCGGGCATTCCGCGGCGCAGAATCAACGCCGGCCGGATTTTCCGGATCGCCAGCAGCGGAGGGAGGGTGAACAACATGGTGGTGAGGATTCCCACGGCGATGCCTTGCGCCGCGGCCGCGAAATGCCAGCCGGCTGGCGCATCGATGGCGAAGAGCTTGTTGACGAGAGAAGGGAAGACCTGCTCCACTCCGCGTCCCACGAGCACGCCGGCGGCGCCGCCAGCCAGGCCGAGCATCAAGGTCTGGAGCGCGTAGATGCGGATAATGTGGCGGGAGGCGGCGCCCAGCGATTTCATCACAGCGATGTGGTCCATCTTCTGTTGAAGGTGGGTATGCATCGCCATGCCGACGCCGATGGCTCCCACGATCAGCGCGATAAGGCTCACCAGGCTGAGGAACATGGTGGCGCGATCCAGCCCATTGGTAATGATGGGGTGCGACTGGCGGAAATCGGCAATCGCCGCTTCCGGCAGAGCGCGCTTGATGGCCCCGCGGACCTGCCCCACGGGAGGAGCGGCGGGGCCGAGCTTGAAAAGATAGCGCTGCGCGGCGCGGCTTCCAAGCTGCATCAACCCGGTGCGCTCGAACGCTTCGCGAGACATCATCGTCCGCAGTCCGATATTGAGACTGCCCGACATGCGATCCGGCTCGGACACCACGGTCGCGGAAACGCGGTAGTTTTGGCCGCCGACCCGGATGGAGTCTCCCAATTTGAGGTTGAGCCGGATCAGGACGTCTTCCCCGGCGACGAGCGTATCGGGCTGGAGGGCCCGCGCCAGCGGCATGGGAGGATTCAACTTGACGGTTCCGTAGTACGGATAGCGCGACGGATCCACCGCTTTGATGGATACGAGCACGGGCGTGGAATCGGGCGCGGGCGAAGAGGCCATCGATACGGTTTCGGTGATCAGCGTTCGATCCACCCCCAGAGCGGCGAGCGAGTCAAGCTGAGCGGTTTGGTTCGCGTCTGGCAGCGCGAATTGGCGGGCCGTTAGATCGGCGGCCATGACCGAGCGGGCTTCGCGCGTGAGCATGGACTCGAAGCTTTGGCTAAAGCCGCGGACGCCGGAAAGCGCGCCCACTCCGGTAGCGACGCCCAGCACGACGAAGAGAAACTTGGCGAGCGAGGATCGCGTTTCGCGCCAGGCGATGCGCGCGGCGGTGCGGAGCGAAAGCCGCCCAGAAGCGGGCCGCCTCGTTTCCTCCCGGAAATAGGCGCCGGCCTTGGTTGCGCCCTGACTGGCGGGAGGGCTCATGCGTGTTGATGGGCGGCCGGCGCGGTCTCGCGCATCTCATCGGCCACAACCCTGCCGTCGCGCAGGGTCACGATGCGGCCGGCTCGCGAGGCGAGCATCGCATCGTGCGTGACCAGAATCAAAGTGGTGTTTTCGCTGCGGTTCAGGGCCAGCAGCAGGTCCAGCACGTGTCGGCCGTTGACGCTGTCTAAGTTGCCCGTCGGCTCGTCCGCCATGAGAATGGGGGGCCGGACCATGAAAGCGCGGGCCAGCGCCACGCGCTGCTGTTCGCCGCCGGAAAGCTGCACGGGGTAGTGGTCGAGGCGATCGCCGAGCCCGACGCTTCCGAGCAGATTTCTGGCGCGGTCCAGGCCTTCGCGCACGCCTCCTCCCAAAAGCTCGAAGGGCAGCAAAACGTTCTCTTCGGCGGTCAGCGTGGGGATGAGCTGATAGCTCTGAAAGACAAAGCCGATTTTGCGCCCGCGCACCAGCGCGAGATCGTCTTCCCCCAGGCCGGTGATGTCGATTCCATCCACAACGATGGTTCCGGATGTGGGGGCGTCGAGGCCGGCTAGCAGGCCGAGCAAAGTGCTCTTGCCGCTGCCGGAGGCGCCCATGATGGCGACGAACTGGCCGGCGGGAATTTCAAGGTCGATGCCGCGAAGAATTTCGATGCGATGAGCTCCGGTATCGATGATTTTCGTGAGATTCCGGGCTACAACGATGGACACGCTTCCATTATGGCAAGGGGTGGCGCGGCAGCCGCCGCAAAACGAGGAAGAGCGCCCGGTTGTTCAGGGCAGGGCGAACACGTTCAACGTATCGGTGGCCATGATCGCAACGTACTCCTTGCCGTTACGGCCCTGATAGATCATGGGATTGGCGTTGCCATTGCGCTCCATTTTGTAAGTCCAGAGCTCCTTGCCGGTCTTGGAGTCGAAGGCGCGGAAACGGGCGTCGTTGGAGGCGCCGATGAAAACCAAGCCGCCGGCCGTGACGGAAGGGCCGGCGCTGCCGGTGTTGCCCGTAAGCTGTTTTCCTTCGGAGAGCCGCTCGGTCAATCCGAGGCGGACTTCCCAGGCGATATCGCCGGTGTTGGCGTTCACGGCGAACAGCCGGCCCCATGGCGGTTTCTGGCAGGGCATGCCCATGGCGCTGAATCCGCTGTAAGGGCCGGGCCCGTTGACGCTGCCGCGATCGTAGGGTTGGGGCGAGCCGTTGCCGCTGCCGTAGTTTCCGCCCTCGACTTTCTTCTCGATCCAGCCGCTGAGAGCGGAGTCGTGCGTTTGGACAAAGACGTAGCCGGTGGTGGGATCGGCCGCGGTTCCGCCCCAGTTGGGTCCTCCGTTTCCGGGAAACTGAAGAGTGCTTTTAGGCGGCGCGCCCGCAGGGTGGAAAAGAAAAGGCGTGAAGGGGCCTGCGTTGTAGAAGCCGCCGGCTTTATCCCACAGTTCCTGGCAAGCCTGGGCGTGCTCGGGCGTGGTGTCGTCGGCGGTGACCATATCTTCCTTCTTGAAGCTGGTGCGCGCTAGCGCCGGAGGCTTCCGCGGGAATGGCTGCGTGGGCGAATACCACTCGCCCGGCGCGTCGCCTTTAGGCACGGGCCGCTCCTCGACCCCGAAAACGGGCTTGCCGTTTGTGCGATCGAGAATGAACATCCAGGCGCTCTTGCCGATGGCGGCGAGCGCGGGGATGGAGCGTCCGTTGCGGCGAATATCGACCAGGCTGGGGCCGGGAGGCAGATCGGTGTCCCACAGGTCATGATGCACGATCTGGAAATGCCATTTGTATTTGCCGGTGTTGGCGTCGACGGCGACGACGGAATTGCCGTAGAGATTGGCGCCGGGCCGGTCCCCGCCCCAGTAATTGCCGGCTGGACTGCCTATGGGCATGTAGAGGATATCCCGCGCTTGATCGACGGTGAAGTACCAACCCCAGGTATTCAGACCCGCGCGCTTCCTCCAACCGTCGTCGAGCCAGGTCTCATGGCCGGGCTCGCCGGGCTGGGGAGTCGTTTTGAAGACCCACAATTTTGCGCCGGTGCGGGCGTCAAAAGCGCGGGTGTCGCCAGGCGGGCCGTCGGTGCTTTCGCCGTTGTTATTCCCCATGACGATGAGATTTTTGTAAATATAAGGAGCGCCTCCCCAATTGATTCCGATTTCGACGGCTCCCTCGTTGCCGAAGCCGGGATCGATCTTGCCAGTGTTGGCGTTGAGGGCCATCAGTTTCGCGCCAACGGTGAAGAGGATTCTTGGCGGATTGGACTGGTCCCCGGGCCAGTAGCCGACGGCGCGATTGCCCACCGCCGCGGGGGCGATGTAGCTCCAGATTTCCTTTCCGGTATCCGCCTCCAGCGCAAACACACGATTGCCGCCGGGCAGATACATCACGCCATTAACCACGATGGGAGTGACTTCGGGAGAAAGACCGTTGGCCGCGCCGCCTTTGCCCTTGCTTTTCGTCCCCTCGGCGGCGGGCGAAGGAGACGGAGCGGGCTTGTAGCTCCAGGCCAGCGCGAGTTTGGAAACGTTCCCGACGTTGATCTGAGTGAGGGGAGAATAACGCGTGCTGGCAAAGTCGCGGCTGTATAGAGGCCAGTCGCCGGGAGCGATAGGAAAGGCTTTGGGTTGCTTGCCTTTATCGGCTTGAGCAAGAAGGGCCGGCAGGGCGAAGACGGCGGACAAGAACGCAATCAACGGCGGCCGCATGGTTCCAAGAGGGCGAAACAGACCATATTACTAAGGACGGCTAGAGAAAGATTTTTCGTTACGGGGCAACAGGCCGGCCTTGGCGCTAGCGCGGCTTGAGGGGCGCGGGCTTGCCGAACTTGGCCTCGTCCACCGGCACGTTTGTCTTTATATCGCTCAGTACGATGGAATCGCGCCCATCGAGCCAGGCGTAGGTGATACGGAAAGGTAACTTGATTCCGTTCACGTCGCGGTAATCGGCAAAATCGATTTGCGTGGGAACGCGGCCGATAGGCGAGTTGCCGTATCGCAGCTCGCGCAACAGCAAGCCCGTCTGGCGGTCGAAGTACAGGGTCACCAACAAGCCCCTCGGTCCGGTTCCCTGAACGACGTTGACGCTGTGACTCTGGCCCAAAGTCACGTCCTGTTGCAGGGAAGACTGGCTGTCGGGCGCGGGGAGATCGGTAATTGTGTTGGGCGGTCCGGATTTCAAATTGGTCAAGATCTGCTTGATCTGCCCGGGAAACGACAGTTGGGCGTCGAACCGGGCGCCGTCCAGATCGCCGCCGCGCAATTGAAATTCTCCCAATACGTTGAGGGGAGTTCTGAGCCAGCCGTCGCGGCCATCGTAGGCCCTGACCTGATCTCCGCGGCCGGTTTCGGCTTTGAACAGGATGATGGTGGCGCGCTTGTCGGGAGCCTCGGCGAGAAGCTCGACATCTCCCCCGCCTCCGAGACCGCCGAAGCCGACGCTGGTTCCTTTGCCGACAATGGTCTTGAGTCCGGCGAGGCGTTGGGCGCCTCCGGACGCCTCAATGTATTTGTCCAGAATCGACTCCGGCGAGGGCATGCCGGGAGGGCTCACAATGACGTCGTCGGAGACGAACGTGGGCATGCCGTAGATGGTTTCCATGAGGGGAGTGGTGAGAGGGCGGTCGCGATTGCGGTGACAGGTCCAACAGGTCACCATCTGGCGGCCGCCGAAGTTGTCTCGATTGATGGCGGCGACCATGTTCACCATTCTGCGCGCGGTTCGTTTCTTAGGGGTATCGGCGGCCCAATCAACGGAGTCGGTGCCGGCGCCGACATGGCAATCGGCGCAATCGAACTGAAGAGCCGCCGTCATGAGTCCCATGGTTTCCAAAAAGTCGTCGACGGGAATGCCCTTCAGCGCCTGGACGTTTTTGAAGACCTGTTCGGCCAAAAGGGGCTTATCCTGCGATGCAGGCTGCGCCAGGAGCGGCCCGGCCAATAGCAGGGCCGTCAGGATTTGCGCACAGGCGAAGGCCGGGGCTTGGGTCGTGAGTCGGTGGACCGTCATATCCGTCTTTATGTCCCTTCCAGAAGTAAACTGTAATCTTAACTCTCTGTAGCCCGGGCCGCGAGCGCCGAGGCGGTTGCGCGCGAGGGGCATTGACACGCATAGCCCTTCCAGGTACTATCAAAATCGCCCGCGGCGAGGTGTACAATGTTGGGGTTCGCGCAAAGGCGCGGAAAGACTTTTTCGATGCAAATCCGTTTTCAGCCGTTCCCGCCCGCGGCAGCGTTGGCCGCCTTGGCTATGGCGGCGTTTCCCGCGCTGGGCCAACAGGCCCAAGCCCCCTATCGCGCGCCGCGCACGGCCGACGGCAAACCGAACCTCAACGGCATCTGGCAGGCGATGAACAACGCCAACTGGGATCTGGAGGGGCATGCCGCCAGGATGCCCGCGAAAGAAGTAGTGGGAATTCTCGGAGCGCAGTTCGCCACGCCGCCCGATGTGGGGGTAGTGGAGGGGGGGACGATTCCGTATCTTCCGGCAGCGCTTCAGAAAAAAAAGGACAATTTCGCCAACCGAGTGAAACTGGATCCGGAAGTGAAGTGTTACATGCCGGGCGTTCCGCGCGCGACTTACATGCCGTATCCATTTCAGATCGTGCAATCGACCCAGAACATCATGATCGTGTACGAATACGCAGGGTCGGTGCGGGTAGTGAACATGGGCGCTCCGACCAAGGCGCCGGCCGATAGCTGGATGGGCTGGTCCAATGGGCACTGGGAGGGCGAGAGCCTGGTGGTGGACGTGACTAGCCAGGTGGAGGATACGTGGTTCGACCGGTCCGGAGATTACCACAGCGACGCGCTTCACGTGGTAGAGCGCTACACGCCTCGCAGCCCGGAAACGATGATGTACGAGGCCACCATCGAGGACCCTAAGGTATTTTCGCGCCCCTGGAAGATCAGCATGCCGCTGTACCGGCATGTGGAAAAAAATGCGCAGTTGATGGAATTCAAATGCGTCGAGTTTGCCGAGGAGGTGCTCTATGGGCGCCTTCGCAAGCCGGGCGTGAAGCCCCCCGAATGACCGATCTAGGAGATTGAAGAATGAGCCATCGAGTAGTCGCCTTCCTGTTCCTGGCCGCTTTTCTGGAAGCCGTTGTGCTTGCGCCCGCGCCTCTGGCTGCTCAGACGGCCAATGCGGTGAAGACCTGGACTCCGCCCAAGACCGCGGATGGAGTTCCGGATTTACAGGGTGTGTATTCCAACGCCACCACGGTGCCCTTCGAGCGCCCCAAGAATCTTGGGTCGAAAGAGTTTTACACTGAGCAGGAGATGGCGGAAAAGATCAAGGCCGACGCGGCCGCCGAGGCGGCCCGGGCCAACCGGGAAGCCGATCCCAATACGGTGCACTACGACCTCAACCAGTTCGGTTTGAACCAGCGGGTGACCGCCGTGACGAACCGGACTTCTCAGGTGATTGGGCCGGAAGGCGCCATTCCTCCGCTGCTGCCGGAAGCGCAGGCGAGGATCGCGGCGAAGAACGCGGCGATGCGCGGGCACAACTTCGACGACGCTCAGCACCGCTCTTTGAGCGAGCGCTGCATTCTATGGCCGAATGAAGGGCCGCCCATGCTTTCTCCCGGCTACAACAGCGATCTCCAGATCGTGCAGGGTCAGGGTTACGTAGCCATCATGCAAGAGATGATCCACGATACTCGCGTGATACCGACGGATGGAAGCGCGCATCTGCCGGATCACATCCGGCTGCTGATGGGCGATTCGCGGGGCCATTGGGAGGGAAATACGCTGGTGATCGACACCACCAATTTCACCGATCGCACGGCTTTTCGCAATTCGAGCGAGAATTTGCACGTGATCGAGCGCTTGACGCGCACTTCCGACAAGACGCTGCTTTATCAGTTCACCGTGGAAGATCCGAAGACCTGGGCCAAGCCGTGGTCGGCCGAAGTCACCTGGCAGAAGATCGACAGTCCGATTTATGAGTACGCCTGCCAGGAAGGCAATTACGGCTTGCCCAACATTTTGAGCGGCCAGCGCGCCGCCGAGAAAGAGCAGGCCAACGCGGGGAAGTAAGGTTACAAGGAGAAGGGATCATGCAAGCCAAGTTTGCCTTGATTGCCGCGGCAGCCACGCTGCTCACGGGCTTGCCGGCGTGGGGGCATCACGCCTTCGCGCAGGAGTTCGACGAGAAGCGTCCGATTAAACTGCAAGGGACCGTGACCAAGTGGGAAGTCATCAACCCCCACTCCTGGATTCATTTGGACGTAAAAGGACCGGACGGTAAAGTCACGAGCTGGATGATCGAGGGCGGCAGCCCGAACGCCCTATTTCGGCAGGGCTTCACCAAAGATTCGCTTCCTATCGGTTCGGAGATCATGGTGGAAGGCTTCCAGGCCAAAGATGGGTCCACGCGGGGCGTGGGCTCCAACGTAACATTTAAGGATGGGCGGAAGCTGTTCCTGTCCAACAACGTGCCGGGGCAGGACGCTCCGGTTTCCGCTCCCGAGAAGTAGAAGGGAAATGCGGGCCAAGCTTGCGTCGATTTTGGCGGGAGCTGGACTCTTGGCGGGGCCCGCGCGGGCCCATCACGCCTTCGCGGCGGAGTTCGACGCCGCCAAACCGGTGAAGCTGTGCGGCAAGGTGACCAAAGTCGAATTGATCAATCCCCACTCGTGGATCCATATGGACGTCGCCGGTCCCGACGGCAAGGTGACTAATTGGATGGTGGAAGGTGGAAGCCCGAATGCGTTAATCCGGCGGGGCTTCACCAAGGACGCTTTGCCAGTGGGAACGGAGATCGTGGCCGACGGCTATCAGGCGAAAGACGGCTCGCCGCGCGCCAACGGCCGCGATATCGCTTTCCCGGACGGCCGCAAGATCTTTGTGGGCGGATCGAACCCGGACGAGCAGCCGAATTCCGCGCCGGGCAAATAGGCGGCAGCAGCCACATCCCTCCAACCAGCATGGTTTCGCCTTTTGCAGTCTTGCGGGAGTGTGGTAGCATAAGGGTGCTTCCATGGGTTTCCTTGAAGCATCCCCCTTTTCACTGGAGTCGAAGACAACCGTCGAATGAGTTTTACCGTTTTCCTGGGCAATTTGCCAACGTGGGTCACCGCGGACGACATCAAGGGCTGGCTGGCAGCCGAAAACCTGGTCGCCGATGCGATTAAAGTGATTCGCAACCCCGAAACGCAGGAGTCGAAGGGCTTCGCATTCATCGACGCTCCCAATACGGAGGAAATGAACGCGATCATCCGCCGCTTCGACCGCGCGCCGCTCGAAGATCGACTGCTGCGCGCCAATCCCGCACAACCGCCAAAATCGAAGGGTCAGGCGCGTCCGGCGCCCGGACATGGTCCGGGTCCCGGCGCGAGCCCGGCCGCGGGCAGTCGCGGCGCCGCCAACCATGGCGAAGCACGGCCGCCGCGTCGCTCTAGGAAGAGCGGCGCAAAACGCGCCGACCAAGGCGGCGCGCAGAGCGCGTTCGCCGAAGAACTCGCGAAAGTCCTCTAGGCAACTTTCATCCTTCCTCGCGCTGGGGTTGCGCGGCGCCGCCCGAGGAGCGCATTCCCCTGCCACCCCGGAAACTGCTATACTCAGTCCCTAATATAAGCCGGAGGCCGGACTCATGACGGACTTGCTCCTCATCCGCGGGCTCTTCATCGCCGTACTTGGGTGCGCCGCGTTCTTTTTGCACCCTCTGGGCCAGCAAGGCCTCGCCGCCGGGGGGATTGGCGTTTTGGCCGGCATCGGCGTGGTGATCTTCGAGGTTCGCATTCAGAAAGTCAGCCTGAAGCGCTTGATAGGCGCGGCTTTTGGCAGCGTATTGGGGATCCTCGGGGCGTACTTAATTTCCCTGGTCCTGGGCCGGTTGCCGGTTCATTCAAGCACGATCGGATTTCTCCAGGTCGCTTTGCTTGCCTGGATGACGTACTGCGGCCTGGTAATCGGCGCCGCCAAAGGCGACCTGCTGAATCTGGCCGCGCTGGGAGGATTATTTGGGGGGGAGAAGGCCGCCGTGACGGCTTTCAAAATTCTGGATACCAGCGTCATCATCGATGGCCGCATCGTCGACGTCGCCGAGACGGGATTCATCGACGGAGTCATCGTGATTCCGCAATTCGTGCTGCGCGAGCTTCAACTGGTGGCGGACTCCTCGGACTCCATGAAGCGCAACCGCGGCCGGCGCGGCCTGGATATCTTGCAGCGTCTCCAGAAGATGCCGGAACTGAGCGTGCAGATCATCGAGGACGACTTTCCGCAGGTCCGCGAAGTGGATATGAAGCTGATCGAGCTAGCCAAAGTCTACGGGTGCAAGATCGTCACGAACGATTTCAATCTCAACAAAGTGGCCCAGCTTCATAAAGTGGAAGTGCTCAACATAAACGAACTGGCGAATGCCTTGAAGCCGGTGGTTTTGCCTGGCGAGACCATGCGGGTGTTCATTCTGAAGGAGGGGAAAGAATACAATCAGGGCGTGGCGTATCTGGACGATGGAACGATGGTGGTTGTGGACAACGCGCGGCGGATGATTTCAAAGACCATCGACGTGGCGGTGACCAGCGTCTTACAGACCACGGCGGGCAAGATGATTTTCGGCCGGTTCGACGAGCGCACGCACACGGTGCACGAAAAAGCCCGCGAGGCGGCGGTGCAGGCTACCAGCTCGACTTCGTAGTCCGGAGTTGGGAGAAACCGCGCGGACGCGCGCTCATTCCACCGTCACGCTCTTGGCCAAATTCCGGGGCTGATCCACGTCACAGCCGCGCCGGACGGCGATATGATACGCGAGCAACTGAAGGGGCACAACCTCCAGAATCGGCAGCAACAGGTCGTGAGTGGTTCCGATGCGAATGACATGGTCGGCCATCTTGGAAACTTCTTCGTCGTCCTCGCACGCAATCGCGACGACAACGCCCTCGCGCGCCTTGACTTCCTGAATGTTCGATAGAGTCTTTTCGTAGATGGTCTTGCTAAGTTCGTCGGAGGGGTCTCGCGTGGCCAGCACCACGGTCGGCAGGTTTTCGTCGATCAAGGCGTTGGGGCCATGTTTCATTTCGCCCGCCGGATAACCTTCGGCGTGGATGTAGGAGATTTCCTTCAGCTTCAAGGCGCCTTCCAGCGCAATGGGGAAGTGGATGCCGCGGCCGAGATAGAGGAAATCGGAAGCTTTGTGAAGCGTTTTCGCCAGCTCTTCATAGACGGCGTCGCGGCGCAGAATATCCTCGAGCTGGCTGGGCACGTGCAGCAGCCTTTCGACCAGTTTGAGGGAAGTCTCCTGGCTCACCGCCTCGCGCACCTGGGCCAGATAAAGAGCCACCAAGAATAAGGCGGTCAACTGTCCCGTGAAAGCTTTGGTGGAAGCGACTCCGATTTCGGGGCCGGCGTGGGTGATGAGGGTGCCGGCGGCCTCGCGCGTGATCATGGATCCGACCACGTTGCAAATCGCCAGCGTTTTGGAGCCCTTCTGCTTGGCCTCGCGTTGGGCCGCCAGCGTATCGGCAGTCTCGCCAGATTGGGAAATGACGATGGTGAGCGTGTCGCGGCCGACGAGCGGATCGCGATACCGGAACTCGCTGCCATAATCCACTTCCACGGGAATCCGCGCGAGCCTCTCGATCATGAACTTTCCGGCCACCGCCGCGTGCCAGCTTGTGCCGCAGGCGACGATGCGCACCTGTCTGAACTCCTTGAATTCGCGAGGGCTGATGTCCATCTCGTCCAGGAAGATGCGCCCGGACTCCTGGCCCACGCGCCCCAAGGTGGTGTCCCGGACGGCCCGCGGCTGCTCGTAGATCTCCTTGAGCATGAAGTGCTTGTAGCCGCCCTTTTCGGCCATGATGGGGTCCCAAAGGATGTGGGATACCTGGCGCTTGACGGGGCGGCCGCTAAAATCCGTAAGATGCACGCCGTCCTTGGTCAGCACGGCCATATCGCCGTCGGCAAGGAAAAACATATCGCGCGTATGGCTGAGGATGGCGGGGACGTCGGAAGCCACAAAATATTCGCCGTTGCCCAGCCCCACGACTACGGGCGGGCCGGACCGCGCGGCGACGATCTTGTTGGGATCTTTCCGGGAAATTACGCTGAGGGCGAAGACGCCCGTAAGTTGGCGGACCGCGTCGCGGACGGCGTTTTCGAGGTTGCCATCGTAATGCTTTTCCACCAGGTGCGCGATGACCTCGGTGTCCGTCTCCGTCAAGAAATTGTGGCCCTCTTCGAGCAACTGATGTTTCAGCGCCAGATAATTTTCGACAATGCCGTTGTGCACCACGACAATGTCGCCATGGCAGTCCTTGTGGGGATGCGCGTTTTCCTCCGTGGGCCGGCCATGCGTAGCCCATCGGGTATGGCCGATTCCGTACGGACCGTTCACCGGGTTGAGCTTGAGGGCGTCTTCCAAATTGCGCAGCTTGCCCTGGGCCCGGCGCACGCCCAACCCATTGTTGTGTTCCAGCACGGCCAGTCCCGCGGAGTCATAACCGCGGTATTCCAGCCGTTTAAGGCCGTCCAGGATGATCGGCACGGCCGGCCGAGGTCCAATGTATCCGACAATTCCGCACATTAGTCAATCCATTCCACCTGAAAATCTTCCATCACCGGGTTTGCCAGCACGTCGCGGGCAATCTGCTCGATCTCCTGCACGGCGCGTTCCTTTTCCGCGTCCGGAGCCAGCTCGATTTCGAAGAATTTTCCCTGGCGCACACCCGTTACGATCTTGTGCCCGAGACCGTTCAGGGCATGTTGAATGGTCTGACCTTGGGGGTCGAGCACGGTCGGCTTAAACGACACGTACACGCGCGCTTTCACTTCCCTATTGTAACGTTTGGGAGATACGGAAAATCGCCGTTTGAGCCGAACAGCTTAACCAGTCATCGCGGCGGCGTTTTGCAAAGGCGAGTTGGTGGCAGAAAAGCGCAGTTACGCGAGCTTTTCCGCGAAGCCGCCGTTGTTGGCCAACGCCTGTACTTGGGCCAAGTCGGCGCCAGACGCCAACTCGGCCTCCTGGCCGCCGGAGGAATAAAATTGGCGATTGCGCCAGACCAGCCGGACATTCGAGAAGCGGACGCGGCCGCTGCCCCGCGATCCGCCGCCGCCCAGCGCGTCGTCTTCCAGCAGCCGGAGACCTTCCAGCAGCCTCGGCGGCAGCGCCTTATCTTCCTCGCACAGCACATCCAGCACCATGCGCACGCGGAAGCGGGCCCGCGCGGGCACGCGCTCCAGAGTTCGCGGATTGGATTGCGAGGTGATGCGGTCGATGGCGTTTTCGCTTTTGACTTCGGTGATTTCATCGTCGAGGTTTTCGCGCATCTGAGGCGTAATGCTGTCGGGATCGAGCGGGGCGTCATAGACGGTGAGCCGCGCCGGGCTCGCCGCGGCGGATTCCAGCGCCTCGCCTTCCACCCGCTCCATCCGGCCGGGATTGCGGCCGAACAGCAGGCAGATTTCGTCGTCCGGGCGGTCGCTCTGATGGATGCGGACCTCCTGGCCTCTGCGCTTGGACAGATACACTAGCTCGGAGGGCGATGTCAGCCCCATGGCGTTCTCTAGCAGCGAGCGGAGCTTTCCCCGCAGCGAGCTGCCGGGGATATAGGGAAGTCCGAAGGCGTCCTTCACAACGGGATTATCCGCGCCGCCGATTTCGAGCGATCCCTTGCCGGCTCCGATGTGCAGGCCGGTTTCGCAGTGCAGATCGGCGGTGAGAATCAATTTTCCCACCAGCTTCAGTTGGGTCTGAGCCGTATGTGCAGTCATAAGCTATTCGTTGTAAGCCACGATGGCTTCGAAAAGGTCCTTGAAACGCTCGTAACCGCGGGCGTCGTTTTTGCGGGTGACCTGGAGGAGCAGGCGCTCCAGGGCATCCAAGCTGCGCAAGGAATGCCGCGCGATGGTGTAGGCCAGCCGCGCCCGCAGCATTACGAACTGGTGCTGGCGCTCATTCTCGGGCGCCCTCACGGCGCGGCGGACTGCGTTGTAGAGTCGCCGGAGCTGGCTCTTGGTGCCGCTGTCCATATCCCGCATGCGCGCGACAATGGCGTGGGCCTGATTATCCAGGTATAAGCTGTCGGAAATCAGCTTTTCGATTTCGATCTCGGGAGGACCTTCAAAGGGACGTCCCCCTCCGGGGCGGCCGCCTTCGCGCCGGTCTCCTCTGCGTTCCTCGGAGCGGCGATCGTCCGGACGGCGTTCTTCGCCCCGGCCGCGCTCCGCCGGGCGGGCGCCGCCCGCCTGGGGCCCCCTGGGCGGGCGATCGTCGCGGCGCGGCCGCTCCTCTCTTTTGCCGGGCTCTCCGGCCGGTTTCGGTGGCTCCTGCCGGGCAGGCTCTGCCGCGGGCGCGGCTTCCGCCGCCGCGGGCGGCGCTTCAGTCTGGACTTCTTCTTCCATATTCCGTTTTCGGACTTCTGTCTTCCGACCCCTTGATGGCTAGCTTTCCGCCGCCAATCTCGCCCATTCTAACGCTACGCGGCCCGCGGGACGCAACTTCACGGTAACGGCGCTGCGTCCGATCAAATCGGCGATCAACGCATTCCGCGCTTTTTGAAAATCGCCGCGAGGATTGGCCGAAGGCCGCGCCGCGGCCAAAATCCGGCGGATGCGGCGATGGTAGCGCCAGGGACGTTCGCCGCCGGCGCGGCGGGCTTGCTTGCGCGACAGGCGCGCTTGCGTCTCGCGATAGATGCCGCAGAGATCGCGCAAATACTGCGGCGAGCAGTGGAACTCGGCGATCATGCGGATCAGCGAGTCCCGCAAAGCGCTGGCTTCGGCGAATTGCTTCCATTCCAGCGTCCGGCCCAGCAGCCAGATGCAGTCCTTGTCGGCCGACTTGGCCGATTCCAGCCGCCGGCCCGCTTCTTCGAACACGGCTCCGAGCGAGGCGTCGACGGCGGGCGCCAACGCCAGCGCCATGCTGATGGTCTTACCCTCGGCTCCTGGAAACTCTTGCAGGTTTTGCCCGGCGAAGCGGTGGAACAATCTCTCCATTTCGCCGGCCAGGCCTAGCAGGGCGTCCCAGGCGCCGTAAACCGCGAAATCGTCGCCGCCGGAGTAAATGACGGTGACCTTGCGCCAGAATTCCGGCATCGAGCAGATCACTTCCATTTCGCCCGCGAAGAACTGCTTGTACATCACCGAGAGTTGGATGTGCTCCTCGATGGTCTGCGCGCGCCGAATGCGGATTCCGATATTGTCCACGTCGCCGCGCAAAACGCCCCAGGTTTGAAGGCCGGAGGCGCGGGCGGCCAGCTCGGCGGTCGAGGCGGGACGAAATCCGTCGTCGCTCAGCGCCGCGTGGCGCGCCAGCGGAAGCGCTTCCGGCGTGGCGGTAAGCGGAAAAAGGTGCTTGCCTTCGCCGACCGGCACGCGGCCCGGATGTTGGGGAGACCACCCGGCCGCTTCGGCATCGCGGAGCCGCCGGGCCAGATCGGCGAAATACTCGTGGAAAGGCCCGGACTCGGTCTCGGCGCCCTGCACAGGGGCGTCCGCCGGCATGGCCGCCAGCGGCGCGCCGCGCCGTTGATCCATGGTTTCCTGGAGCCTGCGGCGAACGTCGCTCCAATCTCCCAGATTCTCGGTGATGCTCCAGAGCAGCTTCAAGGTCCCTCCGCTCATCTCGGCGATTTCCTTTGCGGAGGCTTCCAAAAACGCTTCGGCGGCGGAGCGGGCCTCTTCAGGCAGCAGCAGCAAGAACTGCCCTCCGCCGCTCGATCCCAACAGAATTTTCGCCAAACCCAACTCGCCGAGCAAGGCGCGCGGCAAAACTTCGCTCAGCAGGCTGATCCAATGGGACCGCCCAAGAAACACTTGGTCGGCATCGCCGCCGGCCGGCGCCAGAAGGAATTCGTCTATGCCGAGCAGCTTGCCTTCGAGAAAAATTTGGATCGACATTTTAGGCAGCGAAACGAACAGGGTATCATCCCGAGTCCGGCAAGGGCGAGAACGGCGCTAAGATCCTTGGCGCCCTTGGCCCCAGATGCGATCAGGGCTTTTCGACCGGGAGCCCGGCCTCATTCCACGCCCGCCAGCCGCCGTCCAGCGAGATCGCGTTCACGTATCCCATCTTGGCGAGAGCGTCGGCAGCCAAAGCCGAGCGAAAGCCGCCGCCGCAATACAGCACCAGCGTGGCGTTCTTATCGGGGATTCGCGTTTCGATATCGCGCTCGATCACGCCCTTGCCCAAGTGCACGGCGCCGGCCGCGTGCCCGGCCTGCCATTCGCTGTCCTCGCGCACGTCGATCAGCACGTGGCTCTGCTGGCGCATGTTCTTGTACTCATCGATATTCACTTGCTTGACGCGAGATTTGGCGTCGTTGACCAAGGCGAGAAAACCGGGATTGTGGGCCATAGCAATAACCTAACGAGCCGCTTTGGAGGAAACGATCCTCCGGATGCGGGCGCCCGCGCCCGCCAACTTCGTCTCAATTCTCTCATAACCGCGATCGATGTGATAGACGCGATCGATCACGGCTTCTCCCCGCGCCGCGAGCCCGGCCAGAACCAGGGAAGCGCTGGCGCGCAAATCGCTAGCGATCACCTGCGCTCCGGAAAGCGGCGTAGGCCCGGCCACAATCGCCTGCCGGCCCTCCAGCCGGATGTTGGCCCCCATGCGCGCCAACTCCAGGGCGTGCATAAAGCGGTTTTCGAAAATGGTCTCGGTGATGATCGAAATTCCGCCGGCTTGGGTCATCAACGCCATGAATTGAGCTTGCAAATCGGTGGCGAAACCAGGATGCTCTTCGGTGGTGACGTCCACGCTTTTAAGCGGGCGGCGGGCCCGCACTCGCAGCGTGTCCGGGGCGATCTCCTTCACTTCCGCGCCCGCTTGATGGAGCTTGGCGATCAGAGCGCGCAGGTGCTCGGGAACGCAGCGCGATACCTGAAGATCGCCGCCGGTAAGCGCTCCGGCGATCAGGAACGTGCCGGCCTCGATGCGGTCGGAAATAACCGTATGGGAAGCGCGGCGCAGCGCCTCCACGCCGCGAACGTGGATTTCCGAGGTTCCGGCCCCCTCGATCCGCGCGCCCATGGCGTTCAGCAACGCCGCCAGATCCACAACTTCGGGTTCGCGCGCGGCGTTGGCGATGACGGTTTCTCCTCGCGCCAGCACGGCCGCCATCAGCAAATCCTCGGTGCCGGTGACGGTGCTGCGGTCGAAAGCGATTTCGGCGCCGGTGAGGCCGTCGGGCGCCTCGGCCTCGATGTAGCCGTGCTCTTGCCGGATCCGCGCCCCCAGCCGCTCCAAGCCCGCCACATGCAGATTAATGGGCCGCGCGCCAATGGCGCACCCGCCCGGCAAAGACACGCGGGCGCGGCCGTGGCGCGCCACCAGCGGCCCCAGCACCAGGCTGGAGGCGCGCATGGTTTTTACCAATTCATAAGGAGCTTCCGGCTGCTCGATTCTTTCGGCTCGGATCGTCAGCTCGCAGGTCTCGGCATGGGCTTGAACCTGGGCGCCGACGTGGCGCAACAGGTCCAGCATGGTGCGGATGTCGCGCACCGCCGGGATGCGCCGGAGCGTGACCGGCTCGGGCGTAAGCAAACAAGCCGCCAGCGCGGGAAGAGCGGAGTTCTTCGATCCGCTGATTTCAATGGTTCCCTCCAGCGGCACGCCGCCTTGAATGACGAATCGATCCATCTCTTTTTCGCCGGCGGCGAGGCGGGCGGCCGGTCCCCCCGCTACCGCAACGCCTCCTCTAGCCTCCCGCTGGCGCGAGCCAGCAACTTCTCCGCCTCTTTCCGCGATAGGCGCTTTTTTTCCATGACGATCGCTGTACGTATGTTTCGTCCGCCTTGCTCGAGTAATTCCGAAGCGCGCTCAAAACTCACGCCCGCTACCTTTTGAATGATGCGGCGAGCCCGGTCTTCGAGCTTGGAATTGGAAGGCTCCAGGTTAACCATGAGGTTGCCATAAACCGCGCCTAATTTCACCATCACCACGGTGCTGATCATGTTCAGAACGAGCTTGGTGGCCGTGCCGGCCTTCAGCCGGGTGGATCCGGTCAGAATCTCCGGGCCGCTAAGCGGCTCGATCGGATAATGCACGGCGCGCGAGAGTTCGGAAACGGCGGTGCAGCTGACGCCGCACGTCACGGCTCCCATCGACCGGGCCGCCCGCACGGCTCCCAGCACGTAGGGAGTGCGTCCACTGGCGGAGATCGCCACCAGAACGTCCTTTTCGGAAAAGCCAGCGGCTTTCAGATCGCGCGCTCCGGCGGCCGCATCGTCCTCGGCCCCTTCCACCGGGCCGCGCAGCGCCGCGTCGCCGCCTGCCACGATGGCTTGCACCCGCTCCGGCGCGGTATGGAAAGTGGGCGGGCATTCCGCCGCGTCCAGAACGCCCAATCGCCCGCTGGTTCCCGAACCGATATAAAAGAGCCTTCCGCCGCCCTCCAGCGCATCGGCGATTGCGTCCACCGCTCGAGCGATCGCCGGAATCTGCTTGGCGACCGCAGCCGGAACTTCGGAATCGGCCTGGTTCATCAGCTCCAGACACTGCGTTGTGGAAAGCTTGTGCAACTCCCGGGAGGGCTCGTAGGGCTGCTCTGTCAGCAGGGATTCCAGCATCGCGGCAAATTTCATTGTAGGAGGCCGCGGCCCGGCCGTTGCCGCGACGCGGCGGGCGAAGGTAGGATATTTGAAACCGGCCTTCCATGCCGACCGCGCCGCCAACGAAGACCGCCTCTTTCAAGGTCATCCCGCGCCAGCGCGATGCCGCGCGATGGCTGGCGCGCGCCAACGCCTATGCGCTGGCTATGGCGTATGTGAAAGGATCGATCGATGTGGAGGGCGATCTCATCGAGGCCGTTCGCCATCATCTCGCCGCCGCCAAACGCGGATGGGAAACCCGGCTGATGGACGCCGTCTGCCGGTGGACGCCTTGGCGGCTGTTTCAGGGGAGGCAGGGCCGGGCCGCGGCGGCGCGGAACATTCGCTTCCATTACGACCGTTCTAACCGCTTTTACCGCCTCTTCCTGGACGCGCAATTGGTCTATTCCTGCGCCTACTTCCGGCGCGAGGACGACACGCTCGACCAGGCCCAAATCAACAAACTCGATCACATTTGCCGGAAGCTTCGTATACAGCCGGGCGATCGCTTTTTGGATATAGGCTGCGGCTGGGGAGCCCTGGTTCTCCACGCCGCGCGGCGCTTCGGCGCAAACGCCACGGGATGCACTCTGAGCACGCGGCAGTTTGAATACGCCCAGCAGCGCATTCGCGCCGAGGGCGCAAGCAACGCTTCGGTGCGCGAGGCGGATTATCGCGATGTGGACGGGCAGTACGATAAGATCGCCTCGGTGGGAATGTTCGAGCACGTTGGGCTCGCCCAGCTCAAGACCTACTTCCGCAGGGCTTACCAACTGCTGGCGCCAAAAGGGCTGTTTCTAAATCACGGCATCACGCGGCCAGCCTCGGCGCCGCCCGATTCCCAGAGCATGTTCATCGCGCGTAAAGTTTTTCCGGGCGCCCAGCTTGTGCGGCTCGACCAAGTGATTCACGCGGCCGAAGCCGTGGGCTTCGAAGTGCTCGACGTGGAGAACCTGTACAAGCACTATGCCCGCACGGCTCGCATGTGGGTGGAGCGGCTGACGGCGAGACGGGAAGAATGCTTGACCGTCGTGCCGGAGCAGACCTGGCGAACCTGGCAACTCTATTTGGCGGGCTGCTCGCTGGCGTTTGAAGAGGGCGGCTTGGGGTTGCACCAGGTGCTCTTGGCCAAGCGCGGCGCGGGCGCGGCGCCGGCGACGCGCGACGACATCTATCGCTAGCTTCCCCTAGACGCGTTTTAAGGCCCGGCAAAATCTGTAACTTCCGAGAGAAACCGACGACCCGGAAGCCGGCTCCGGATGGCGCTCGAATTGCCAAGGAGAAAGAGAGGGGGGGACCGCCATGCCAGAGATCGCGACGCTCATTCCGGCGGGAGACATCGAGCTTGCCGCCGACATTTCCATTCCCGACCGCGCCAGCAGCGTGGTTGTGTTTGCGCATGGCAGCGGGAGCAGCCGCCATAGCCCCAGGAACTTGCAGGTGGCCGGGGCGCTTCATCGCGGCGGCATCGGCTCCATTTTGGTCGATTTGCTGACCGAAGAAGAGGAGGCCATTGACATTGAAACGGCCGAGTTGCGCTTCGATATTCCGCGGCTGGGGCGGCGCCTGGGGGCGATCACGGGCTGGATTCTGACGCAGCCCGCCTTTAAAAAAATGAAGCTTGGCTATTTTGGGGCCAGCACCGGAGCCGCCGCCGCTTTCGTCGCCGCGGCGGACCGCCCCAGAGCGGTGCGCGCTGTGGTTTCCCGGGGCGGCAGGCCAGACTTGGCGGGGGCCGCTCTTCAGCGCGTCGAAGCCCCAACTCTGTTCATCGTAGGCGGAAACGATCCCGTGGTTTTGGATCTGAACTACTGGGCTCTGGCGCGGCTGCCGCATCAGACCGCGCATAAGCTCGAAATCATTCCCGGGGCGGGCCATTTATTCGAGGAGCCCGGCGCGCTGGACAAGGTCGCGGCTTTGGCGCGGGATTGGTTCCGCGCGCACCTTGGCTCCGCTTCGACGCGCCTAAACAGCCGATGACGGCGGCGCCGGGCGCAAAGCCAACGCCGCGCACAGTGGTACAATGTCAGCTTTCCTGCCGCCATGATCTCCGCAAGCGCCATGAGAGACCTGAAAAGCCTGATCCGCGAAGTGCCGGATTTCCCGAAGCCAGGCATCAACTTTTACGACATCACAACGCTGCTTAAAGATCCCGAAGGATTGCATGCGGTGATCGACTCTCTGAGCCGCCACTATACCGGCAAAGATGTCGGCGTCGTGGCCGGCATCGAGGCGCGCGGATTCATCTTCGCTCCGGCGTTGGCCTATGCCTTGAAGGCCGGATTTGTTCCGATCCGCAAGCCCAGGAAATTGCCTGCGGCCACCGAACGCGTCGAATACGCTCTGGAATACGGCAGCGATTCCGTCGAAGTGCACATTGATGCGATCGAGCCCGGGCAGAACGTGCTGATCGTCGACGACGTGCTCGCCACCGGCGGCACGGCTTCGGCGGCGGCCAGGCTGGTGGAAAAGCTGGGCGGCAAAGTCGCCGGTCTCGCTTTCGTCATCGAGCTGGACTTTCTAGGCGGAAGGAAGAAACTCGCCGGCTACCAAGTGGATTCGCTGTTGCATTACGCCTCCTAGCGGCGCCAGGCGCGCATCTAGCCCGGCCCATGAAAACAGCCGAATAAAAAGCGCCGGTCCGGTCCGGCTGCATCCACCAGATGTGAGGAACGGGAAACAGCCGATGCGTCATTCATTCATAAAATACGCCGCATTCGCCGCGCTCGCCGCCGGAGGCGTTCTCGCCGACTTGCCCGCGATCAGCGGCTGGGCCTTCGGCGAGGCGGATCATCGCATCCACTACCTGGTCGATTCCCGCGGAAACGGCATCATGGACTTCTCGGCGGCGGGATATGGCGGCGGCGGCGTGAAATTGCCGTCTGCCGCCGCAGCCGAGCGGCT
>Ga0070738_10003209_pt1 | contig 22153 bp, 18 predicted proteins | sample Coa_R2_2_FD_66446 | JGI IMG/M metagenome (GOLD analysis project Ga0070738, IMG submission 66446) | Surface soil microbial communities from Centralia Pennsylvania, which are recovering from an underground coalmine fire - Coalmine... | ecosystem: Environmental > Terrestrial > Soil > Unclassified ... | reverse complement strand
TGAGCGCGCGGACCAGGAAGAAGAGGCCCAGCACGTCGAGCGTGACGGAGCCGGTGACGTTCGCGGCGAAGCGGGCGAAGGTCAGGTTCCACGCCAGCGTGGTCGTGAGCGCCGCCGCGACCAGTCCGGTCTTGCGGCCGAACAGCTCCCGAGCGGCGAGGTACATCGCCGGTATGGCGGCGATGGAAGCCAGCGCGCCGGGCAATCGGATGGCTAGCGGCGTCGCTCCGAACAGCCTGAAGAAAGGCACCGCCAGGTACCAGTACAGCGAAGGCTCCTGGGCCAGACCACCGACGTACACGGGCCGGAACGCCGGGTCCGACAGCACGCGCTCGACCTGCAGCCCGCTGTAGGCAGCGTCGAACCACAGCCCGAACGGCAGGCTGTCCAGCCAGATAAGCCGCAGCGCGGCGCCGGCGACCAACAGCACGCCGAGCGCTGCCAGCCAGGGCGCTTCAGCGCGCCAATCCGCCCTGAGCGCAGGCCGCCCTTCGCGCCACCAGAACGCCAGGACCGCAAGCCCGGCGCTCCCTGCGTACAGCATCCAGCCCACGCCCGGCGCCAGCTCACGGCCGAACAGGACCAGCGCGATGACATTCAGGCCTGCGGCGGCCGCCGCGCACACCTTCCAGCCGCGCCCACGCTTGGTCGGACAGAACGCCAGCCACGGCGGCGGCGCAGGCAGCTTGGCGTGCCTGGCGGCTGCCCAACCTCCCAGCGCCGCTGCGACCAGGAACAGCGGCAGCGCCGGCCAAGGCCCTTTGGTGCGCAGCAGGACCGACTGCGCAAGGACCGCCAGCGCGATGCTCAGCGCGGCGAGCGGGAAGGCGGCAGCACCAGCTCCCGCGAACGAGCCGCCCTCGTCCCCAGCCAGCCTGCTCGACGGCAAGCTCGGCAGAAATTGAACGGCCGGAGACGCGGAGCCAGCTAAGCCACCGGCAGTTGGCGGGCCAGCGAAGGGCGGCGCGCTCTGCGCGTCATCAATGCGGAAAGCCAACCCCAGCGGCGGCTCGGCTGGCGGGGGCACGGCTGGCGGCGGCTCGGCTGGCGCTGGCTGGGCTGGCGGCGGCCGCACCCAGGCTGTACAGCCTGGCTCATATGTAACGGCTGGGCCCGCAGGCGGTTCAGCAACCGCGAACGAGCTGCGCGTTCCGGGAGTGACCGGGCCGCTTGCTCTGAGCTGCTGGCCGCAGGCTCCGCAGAAGCGTGCCTGCGCGCGATTCGCGAACCCGCAGGCGGAACAGGGATGCCGCGCCGGCAGCCCGCACTTGGCGCAGAGGGTGGCGTCCGGCGCCAGCAGGGCTGTGCAGCTGGCGCACTGATGCGCTGGCGGGGGGCTCATAGATGCGGGAGTGGAAACCTATGCAGTGTATACAGCCAGGCAGGCTGGCAGCGCCAGTGGAGGGGCTTTTCAGGCTACTCCGCGGCGCGCAGGGCCGGCCAGCTCGCCACCGGGACAAAGCGCTGGGGCTCTGGTTCCGGAATGGTCGTGTTCTCGGCGGCCGGCGCTGCTTGGAGGTTGGACGGACCCTCACCCTCTCCCCCGGCGAGTGTCGCGGACAAAGCAGGTTGGAGCGACGGCCCAAGCATTAACAGGCCGCTGGGCGGGTGCAGGCGGGAGCCGCACTGGTCACAGAAGATGAGGTTCTCGGGTTCGGGCTCGCCGCAAGCTGGGCAAGCGATCATCGCGGCTAGACCAGCTCCACGCCGTGGAAGGTGCTCTCTCGACGCCCGGCTTCGGTCATCCGGATGAACCGCGCGTTCTTCCGCAGCTCGGGGATCGTCGCCGCGTCGCAGTAGCTCATGCCCGAGCGCAAGCCGCCGACGAGCTGGGTCACGACCTCCGAGACCTCGCCGCGGAACGGCACCATTGCCTCGACGCCCTCAGGCACGACACTGTCGAGCTCCTCGCCCAGGCCCTGGCCCATGCTCTCGCGGTGCTGCCGCTGGACGGCGGCCTCGAGGGAGGCCATACCGCGGCAGATCTTGAACTTGCGGCCGTTGCGGGTGATGGTCACGCCCGGGCTCTCGCGCGTGCCGGCCAGAAGGTTGCCGATCATGACCGTACAGGCGCCCGCGGCAAGCGCTTTGGTGATGTCGCCGCTGGCCTGGATGCCGCCGTCCGCGATGATCGGGATGCCGAGCCGGTCGGCCTCCTCGGCGCACTCGAACACCGCCGTAAGCTGCGGCACACCAACCCCGGCCACGATGCGGGTGATGCAGATGGAGCCGGGCCCTACGCCCACCTTCACCGCATCCGCACCGGCCTCCGCCAGATCGCGAACGCCCTCGGCCGTGGCCACGTTGCCGGCAACGATCTCGACCTCACTACCCAGCGTGGAGCGGATCTTGGCCAGGGCGTGCAGGCAGTTCTCTGAATGGCCGTGCGCGATGTCGATGACCAGCGCGTCGGCGCCGGCGTTGTGCAGCTCCTGCGCCCGTTCCAGATAGTCGCCGACGACGCCGACGGCGGCGGCAACCCGAAGCCGGCCCTTATCGTCCTTACTGGCGTCCGGGAAGAGGACGCGCTTGAAGATGTCCTTGCTGGTGACCAGGCCCCGCAGCTTACCGTCGGAGTCAACCAGCGGAAGCTTCTCGATCTTGTGTTTGGCGAAAATCTGCTTGGCTTCCTCGACGCCGGTCCCGAGCGGCGCGGTGACGAGGCGCTCTTTCGGAGTCATCACGTCGCGGATGCGAACGTGCATCTCCTCCCGGAAGAGCAGATCGCGCGCGGTGAGGATGCCCTCGAGAACGCCGTGCTCGTCAGTCACCAGGATGCCGGTGATACCCTGCTCGTCCATCAGCTTGAGGGCGTCGCCCACAGTGTTGCTGGCGTGCAGCGCGAAGGGATTCTCGATGAACGTGCTCTCGGAGCGCTTGACCTTGCGCACCTGCTGCGCTTCGGTCTCGACGGACATAAACCGATGGATGACCCCAATGCCGCCCAGCCGGGCCATGGCGATGGCCATATCGGCCTCGGTGACGGTATCCATGTTGGCCGACACGATGGGCGTGGCGACGTCGATGCGCCGCGAGAAGCGCGAGCAGGTATCGACGTGCCGCCGCGAGGATATCCGCGACCGCCGGGGAGCGAGAAGGACGTCGTCGTAGGTCAGCGCCAGCGGCATCTCCGCAAGGTGGTCCATGGCCGCCCCGAAGTGTAGCGAGCCCGTCTGCCCGCTTGGCAGCACCGAGAGCGCCGGCCAACAGCCCGCTTATGGTTAATTTGTTCCTTGTGGGAACTGAGGCAGTGGCAACGGCCGAACTGAAAGCCCCGCGGGGCCGCAACCTCGAAGCGGATTTCGTGCACACCGGCCCAGGCACGCTAGCTGGGCGCTACCTGCGCCGGTACTGGCAGCCCATCTACGTGTCCGACAAGCTGACACGCGGGTCAATCGTTCCGATCCGCATCCTCGGCGAGGACCTGGCGCTGTACCGTGGCGAAAGCGGAACAGCCCGCGCGATCACCAACGAGTGCCCGCACCGGCTGACGGTGTTGAACACGGGCTGGATCGAGGGCGAAACCGTCCGCTGTCGCTACCACGGCTGGCGCTTCGACGAGGCCGGGCGATGCGTCGAACAACCGGCCGAGGCGAAACCGTTCTGCCACAAGGTGCCGAAGCTCGCCTCCTATCCGACGCACGAGGCTCACGGCCTTATCTTTGCCTATCTCGGCGAGGGCGATCCGCCCGCGTTCCGCCCGCTACCCGGACTGGAAGACGGCGCGCACGAGGGCTGGACCGTCTGTCCGTCGGCGGAAATGATCCCGTGCAACTACTTCCAGAGCGCCGAGAACATCATGGACGACGTCCATGTGAACTTCTCCCATCGCGACCATCTGGTGAACACGGCGGCGCGGCCGTTCGTCCCGACCAGGACGTGGGCCGAGGAGACGCCCTTCGGGCTAACGCAGTTCCAGGAGCGCGGCGGGAAGACCGACCAGATCCACTTCATCATGCCGAACCAGTGCTATCTGGCCCACCCGCTCCGCTCGGCACGGGACGATAAGCCGTTCTGGTTCAAGGCGCTGTTCTGGTACGTCCCAATCGACGACGAAAGCCATCTCCACTTTCTCATCATGGTCTATCACGCCAAGCGGCCGGAGCGTCCCGAAGGCACGCCCATCCACGAAGAGATCCAGGCCGTGCTGTCCGGCCGGAAGAGCTGGCAGGACGTGGCGCGGCATCCGAACATCATCCGCATCCAGGACGGTGTGTCCATCTGCGGGCAGGGGAAGATCGTGCAACGCTGGCGGGAGCGGTTGGGAACCTCCGACGCGGCGGTGATCCGGCTGCGCAAAATTTGGACGCGAGAGCTGAAAGCGCTTGCCGCCGGCAAGGCGCTGACGCCGTTCGGTACGCCCGATCCTCTGGCCCTGCGGCAGGAGGAGCTGGACGCGATGGGCTTCAACGCCTGAGGCGCTGAGGCGCTACGTACACTACAACTTGAGTTAGCGCCAGGGAGGGACGGCCATGGTCGAGCGAACGCTGATTGAGCTGCGCGTCAATGGCGAGCCACGCACGGTGGCCGCGCCGGAGCACCGCAGCCTGCTCGAGATCCTGCGCGAGGACTTGAACCTCACCGGGACCAAGCACGGCTGCGAGCTGGGCGAGTGCGGCGCCTGCACAGTCCTGGTCGACGGCAAGCCAATGCTGTCCTGCCTGCTGCTGCCCGGCCAGGTGCAGGGCAAGGAGATCGAGACCATCGAAGGCATGGCGGTGGACGGCAAGCTGCACCCGCTGCAGAAGGCCTTCGCCGAGTTCGGCCCGGTCCAGTGCGGCTACTGCATCCCAGGCATGCTGCTCACGGCCAAGCGGCTGCTGGAAGTGAACCCCAGCCCTTCCTCTAAAGACATCCGCGAGGCGCTGGCCGGCAACCTGTGCCGCTGCACCGGCTATCAGAAAATCGTGGACGCCGTGCAGATGGCCGCCCGTGAGCTCAAGTTGGAAGCCTCGAAGGGCCAGCCTGCGCCCTCGCCGGTGGCCAGCCGCTGATGGCCGTCGAGATCAAGCCGCCCGACCTGTACACCATCGGCAAGCGCCTGCCGAAGATCGACGCCTGGGCCAAGGTCGCGGGCACGGCGCGCTTTGCCGACGACCTGGTGCTGCCCCGCATGGTCTACGGCCGGCTGCTGCGCAGCCCGCATCCGCACGCCAAGCTGCTGCACGTAGACACGACCAAGGCCGAGCAGCTGCCCGGCGTCGTGGCTGTGGCCACAGGACGCGACCTGCCTCGCCAGTGGGGCATCATGCCGACGACCGTCGACGAGTACCCGCTGGCCGTGGACAAGGTCCGCTACGTGGGCGACGCCATCGCCGCGGTGGCCGCGCTGGACGAGGAGACGGCGGAGGAGGCCTGCCGGCTCATCGAGGTCGAGTACGAGGTGCTCGAGCCGGTGATGTCCATCGAAGAGGCGCTGGACGAGTCCAAGCCCAAGATTCACGAGGACCGCTCCAAGGACCGCAACGTCTTCAAGCAAATCCACTACGAGTTCGGCGACCTGGAGCAGGCCTTCGCCGATTCGGACCTAGTGATGGAAGGCGAGTACTGGTTCGAGGGCAGCAACCACGTACCCATCGAGACCCACTCGTGCGTTGCGGATTGGGGGCACGACGGCAAGGTCACGCTGTGGACGGCCACACAGGTGGTGCACTACATCCACCGCGAAGTAGCCAAGGTGTTCCAGCTGCCGCTGAGCCACGTGCGCATCATCGCCCCGCCGGTGGGCGGCGGCTTCGGCGGCAAGTGCGACCCGTTCTCGCACGAGGCGGCGGCGATCCTGCTCTCGAAGAAGAGCGGCCGGCCGGTCAAGATCACGCTCGATCGCGAGGAGGTGTTCTACGTCCATCGCGGCCGGCACCCGGTCAAGATCAAACTGAAGACGGGCGTTGATTCGCAGGGCAACATCAAGGCCCTGCACTCGCAGACCCAGCTCGACGGCGGCGGCTACGCCAGCTACGGCATCGCCACCACCTTCTACACCGGCTGCCTCATCCCCACCACCTACAAGACGGACACCTTCCGCTTCGACAGCATGCGGCTGTACACCAACAAGCCGGCCTGCGGCCCAAAGCGCGGCCACGGGTCGACCCAACCTCGCTTCGCGGTCGAGGTCCAGCTCGACAAGATCGCCGAGAAGTTGGGCCAGGACCCGGCCGAGCTGCGCAAGCGCATCGCCATCGAGCCCTGGACCAAGACCGTCAGCGGCTTCCAGATCACCACCTGCGGCCTGGTTGAGACGATCGATCGGGCGGTGCAGGCGTCAGGCTGGAAGGACAAGCATGGCAAGCTGCCGTTCGGCCACGGCATCGGCATCGCCTCCAGCGCCTATATGAGCGGCGCCGGCACGGCCATCTACTGGAACGACATGCCGCACACCGGCGTGCAGATGAAGATCGACCGCGGCGGCGGGGTGGCGGTCTTCTGCGGCGTGGCCGACATCGGCCAGGGCTGCGATTCGACGCTGGCCTACATCACCGCCGAAGAGCTGGGCATCGAGGTCTCGGACGTGCGCGTGCTGGCCGGCGACAGCGATCTCACGCCCGTGGATCTGGGCAGCTACTCCAGCCGCGTGACGTTGATGGCCGGCAACGCCTGTCGCGAGGCCGCTCGCAAGCTGCGCAAGCTCGTCTTCGAGGCGGCATCGGAGTTCCTGGAGGTTCCGGAGGAGCGCCTCACCGCAGCCTGGCGGAAAATCTTCGAGATCGACAACCCCGACCACTACATGGACTTCGACCAGGCCGTGTGGAAGGCCGAGTCCAAGCACGGCACGCTGGGCGCGACCGGCAGCTACACGCCGCCACACAACGCCCCGCCCTACCGCGGAGGCACCGTGGGCATCACGCCCGCCTACAGCTACACCACAGGCATCGTCGAGCTGCACGTGGACCCCGAGACGGGCCAGATCCACGTCGACAAAGCCTGGGCCGCGCACGACCTGGGCAAGGCGCTGAACCCGACCAATGCCGAGGCCCAGATCGAGGGCTGCGTGTACATGGGCCTGGCGGAGGGCCTGGGCGAGGAACAGGTCTTCCGCGGCGGGCTGCACAAGAAGCCGTCGCTGCTGGACTACAAGATTCCGACCTTCCTGGAGACCCCGGAGATCAAGGTCATCCTGGTCGAGACCGACGAGCCGGAGGGCCCCTACGGCGCCAAGGAAGCCGGCGAAGGTCCGCTGAACCCCTTCCCTCCGGCGTTCGCCAACGCCGTTTACGACGCCATCGGCGTGCGCTTCGACAAAGTACCGATCACACCCACCGACGTCCTCAAAGCCCTACGGCGCCGCTGATGCTGCGCCTCCCCATCTTCAAGTACCATCGCCCGAACAGCCTGGCCGAGGCGCTGACGATGCTGCGCGAGCTCCAGCCGGATGCCATGCTGCTGGCCGGCGGGACGGACCTGCTGCCGAACATGAAGCGCAAGCTCTTCACGCCCAAGCACGTGATCGGCATCGGCCACCTGACGGAGCTGAGTTACGTCAAGTCAAACTCGGGCGGGTTTCATCTCGGCGCTGCCACCCCACTGGACGTGGTGGAGACGGCTCCCGAGCTGGCGCAGGCCTATCCGGCCCTGGTGAAGGCGGTGAGCTCCATCTCCACGCCACAGCTCCGCAACTCCGGTACGATCGGCGGCAACCTCTGCCTGGACACCCGCTGCAACTACTACAACCAGAGCTACTTCTGGCGCCAGGCACTGGGCTTCTGCATGAAGAAGGATGCCAGCGTCTGCCGCGTGGCCCTCAGCAGCGCGGTGTGCCTGGCCGCCCACTCGGCCGACACGGCGCCGGTGCTGACGGTGCTGGACGCGACGGTCACCATCCGGAATGCCAGTGGCGAGCGCATGGTCAAGCTGGCCGACCTGTACCGGAACGACGGCATGACCTTCCTGAAGCTCGAGCGCGACGAGATCCTGACCGACGTCTACGTGCCGGCGCCGGACGGCTGGCGCGCCGCGTACCACAAGCTGCGCGACCGCGAGTCGTTCGATTTCCCCATCGCCGGCGTGGCTGTGGGCCTCAAGCTGGACGGCGACATGGTCGAGGACGTGCGCGTGGCGACCACGGGCATGTTCTCGGCGCCGCTGCCGCTGCGCTCGGTAGAGGACACGCTAAGGGGGCAGCGCCTCACGGCTGAATCCATCGATGCTGCCGCGGAGGCCGGGTACAAGGAAGCGCATCCCGTGGACAACACCTCAGGGACGATCGTGCAGCGCAAGAACACCGTGCGCGTTTTCATCCGGCGGGCGCTGAAGGAGCTCTCCAGCCCAGCCTAACTCACGCTTGCTGGTACTTCGTTCCCATGACCTCCCAATGATGGCTGTGGGAACGTTACAGCAGACAGGAGGGCATAGGCAGTGGAGAAAGTCCTTCGATTCATTGGCGCGCAAGCGCTGCGTTCCCGAGCAGGCTTCGCGGCCTTCACCTATCTAGCGGCCGGCGTTCTGCTGCTGAGCTTCCTAGCCGGCCTGGTAGTGACCGGAACCAACCTGCCTGGCGCTCCAACCAGCCAGCCTCAAGCGGCCGCCACGGCCACCTCCGAGCCGGACGTCACCGTCCGCCAGCAGCGCGTGCCCGAGGACGAGCCGGCCGCCACCATGCAGGCTGAGCCCACGGCCAGCCCGACCGAGGAGCCAACGCCCGCGCCGCAGCCCGTGCGCCGTGTGGCGCCGCCGCGCCCGACGCCAGTACCCAAGGCGGAGTCCCCGGCCCCCACCCCGGCAGTCGTGGCCGAGGCGCAGATCGGGATCACCGACTCCGGTATCTACCCCAAGCAAGTGACCATCATCCCGGGCGGGACGGTGACCTGGATCAATCAGGGCTCGCTGGTCCACACGGCCACTCGGGTGTCCGACGCGCCCTTCAAGCTCGACACGGGCGGCCTCGCAGCCGGCCAGAGCGCCAGCCTCAAGCTGTTCGATCCCGGTACGTACCAGTACACCTCCGCGACCGACTGCCTGGCCGGGGCTAACGACGGCTTCGACTGCTCGGGCGCGACCATCACGGTCGTTCCGCCATCCCATCCGGCCGCTCTGGCGCTCAAAGCCGTGACGGATACGACTTCGGCGGTGAACGTGGACATCACCGATGCCGGATTCGTGCCCGCCTCGGTCACCGTCAAGAGCGGCGGCGCCGTCACCTTCACCAACCAGGGCACGACCGTCCATACCGCGACCGCCACCGCCGGTGGCAAGCTGTTCGACTCGGGTGGCCTGGCGCCGCACCAGAGCGCGAAGGTGAACCTGGCCTCACCGGGCACCTTCACCTACACCTCCGCGCCCGACTGCCTGAAAGGCAACAAGAGCGCCGCCTTCGGCTGCGGCCGGACCTTCACGGTCGTGGTGACGGACTAGCCGACTACAGCTCGGCCAGCATCTCCACGACGCTCGGGCGGAAGCCGCAGGCGGCGAACAGCGCCTGGGCGGTCTTGTTCTTGAAGGCGCTGTCGAGGCGGGCCTGGTGGAGGCCCTCATCTCGGAACCGATCAAGCGCCGCCGTGACCATGCCGCGGGCCAGGCCGCAGCGCCGGTGCTCCGGCTCGACCCACAGGTCGTGGAGCATGCCGTAGCGGCCGGTGCGGTACATGGCGTACTCCTCCTGGATCGCGCCCAGCAGGAAGCCGACGACCCGTCCTTCCACCTCAGCCACGAAGAAAATGGTGTCCGGGCGCCGCATCCAGCCCTCGTAGCGCAGATGGGCATTGGGCACGGCGCCGAAGCGCAGCTCGTCGAGGCCCTCGTGGAAGGCGATCGTCTTGGCGACCAGCGGCAGAACCTGCGGGATATCTTCGGCGCGCCCAGGGCGGATGCTCACTGCTGTAGGCTACCTTGCAGCATGTCTGGCTGGCGTATCGCCTTTGTCGGCACCGGCATCATGGGCGCGCCGATGGCGGCCAACCTGCTCCGCGCCGGCTTTCCCGTCACCGTCTGGAACCGCACGCCCTCGAAGGCGGAGAGCCTGGTCCAGGCCGGCGCCCAACGCAGCGACGTGCTCGAAGCCGTGGTCCTGAGCGCGGACTCCGTTCACCTGTGCCTCAAGAATCCCGCTGCCGTCGAGGGAGTGCTGTTCGAGGGTGGCGTGCTGCACGCCATGGCGCCCGGCCAGATTCTGGTCGATCACGGCACCAGCGGGCTGGCGTTGACCCGGCGAGTAGCGCAGGTGTGTGGCGAGAGGGGGATCGGCTTCCTGGATGCGCCCGTCAGCGGCGGCTTCGAGGGCGCGCGCGACGCCACGCTGGCGATCATGGCCGGCGGGGAGCAGCCCATCTTCGAGCGAGTTCGGCCCACGCTCGAAGCCATGGGCCGGACGGTGCGCTACGTGGGCCCAAGCGGCAGCGGGCAGGCGCTGAAGCTGGCCAACCAGCTGCTGGTCATCGTCCAGCAGTTCGCGGCGGCCGAGGCGTTCGCCTTTGCCCGCAAAGCAGGGGTGGATGGCCAGGTGTTTGCGGAAATCATCGCCAACGCCTGGGGCCGCAGCTTCATGCTGGAGCGCAGCCTGCCCGGCTTCCTGGCCGGCGATCACGCGCCCGGCCGCGCCAGCCTGACGACGCTGGGCAAGGACGGCGGGCTGATCGCCGACAGCGCCTCCGAGCTCGGCCAGGCGCTGCCGCTGTTCGAGGCGGCGCACCGGCTACTGCAGGAAGCCGTCGAGCGCGGCTACGGCGAGGAGGACATCACCGCCAGCCTGCGCCTGTATCTTGGCTAGCCGCACGTGACTGTCGTTGGCACTGGTCCTGCGTTACAAGTCGTCAACCCAGTTAGGAGGAGTTTGAAATGGCGAACGCAGCCAAGGACAAAGTCGAAGGCAAACTGCACGAGGTGAAAGGCGCTGCAACCGGCAACAAGGCCGAAGAGGCGCGTGGCAAGCTCCAGGGCGCCAAGGCGGACGTGGAGCACCAGGCCAACAAGGCCCGCAAGGAAGCAGACCGCAAGACCGGCTACTAACCGGCACACAAACAGGACGCCCGCCGAGTCGGCGGGCGTCTTTCATTTCCCGGCATTCAGGCCGTATATGCTGGGGAGCGATGCCTCATCGGATCGACTGCCACGTCCACTACCACGCCTCGGCCTTCGCGGACATGCTGCTCTCGCACCAGGGCACCACCGGACGCGACGTGCCGATCCGGGGCTTCGTCGCCAGCCGGCCCGCCTGGCACGATCTCGACGCCTTGCGGGAGGTGATGGACCAGACCGAAGTCGAGCTGGGCGTGATCATCCCCATCGCCGGCACGCTGCTGGCACTGTCGCGATCAGGCGCTGGAGCCACGGAGGCGTACAACCGTTCCCTGTCCGACGACCTGGAGCGCGCCGGCCAAGGTCGGTTCCTGGGGGCGGCGGTCGTCGACCCATTCGGCGGGAAGGACGAGGTGGCCCAGCTGGACCGCTCGCTGAAGCTGCCGCACATCGGCGCTATCGGGCTGGTGGCGAGCTACGAAGGCGTGGCGCTGGACGATCCCGCGTTCGAGCCGCTGTGGGAGGTCGCCCGCGAGCACAACGTGCCGGTGATGGTCCATCCCAGCCTTGTGGCGCGCAGGTGGGTGGACACCCTGCGGCTGGACCACAACGTCCTCGAGGCCGGCTTGGGTTTCCTCCTCGACGATGCGCTGTGCATCCTACGGCTCATCCTGAACGGCACGCTGGACAAATTCCCGGACGTGCGCTTCATGTTTTGCCAGCTGGGCGGCTTCGCGACCTCGTGCTGCGCACGCTGGGACTTCCACCGCAAACAGCGTCAGCTCATGAGCTCCACGGCCGGGCGGCCCGTGCCCGAATGGGCCAACCATGCGCTGGAGGAGTATCTGGGGCGCATCTGGCTCGATACGCACTCGCAGGACCGCAATATCCTGCGCCTGGCGCTGGCGGTCGCGGGCGAGCACGCCGTCGTGCTCGGCGGCGACTATCCGCTGACGCTGCCGGAGGACGGCGTGCTCTACAACATGGCCGAGATCGGCGCGCTCGGCCTTTCACCCCAGACTACGGCCAAGATCGAACGCGACAACGCGCTGACCCTGCTCGGCCGTTAGACACACCAAAGGGGCGGGGTTACCCCGCCCCTTTGGCTATGCGCTTTGCCGGCTAATACGCGCCGCGCCGGCCGCCAAGCCCGCCTGACACCAGGTTCCAGATCAGCACGATCACCGCCAGGATGATGGCGATGTGGATGAACGCGCCGAGGTGTGCAAAGAAGAACCCGACAGCCCAGATGATCAGCAAGATGACGAAGATGGTCCACAGTATTCCGGCCAATGTTTTCCTCCCACTAAGTGTTGGGGGTGAGCTAAGCAGGCCGCGTGCCAGCCTGCTCAGTTGCGCCACTTGGCGTGCGGCACAATGGGGGTTCGATGGACCTGAATGGGGCTGCCGTCGTGGTCACCGGCGGCAGAGGCGGGCTCGGCAGCGTCATCTGTCAGGCCTTCGTCGATGCCGGGAGCCGTGTGCTGGCAGTGGACGTGATCCCGCCTGACTCAGGCCGGATCATCGCCGGCCTCGCTCAGCACCAGGCCGATACCGCCACGCCCGAGGGGACGCAAAGCCTCGTCGGCGCCGCGCTGGCGGAGCTCGGCCGCATCGACGTGCTGGTGAACAACGCCGGCATCAACAAGTGGGTCGAGTTCACTGACCTGGACGGCATGACCGACGACCTCTGGGACTCCATCCTGGGCACCAACCTCAAGGGGCCGTGGCTGTGCTCGAAGGCGGTGGCGCCGGTGATGCAGCGGCAGCAGCGCGGCCGCATCGTGAGCGTGGCCTCGATCGCCGGCCTGCGGCCGTCCGGCAGCTCGATCGCCTACTGCATCTCGAAAGCCGGCGTCATTCATCTCACGCGCTGCCTGGCCGTGGCGCTGGCGCCCCACGTGCTGGTGAACGCCGTCGCGCCTGGCCTGATGGAGGGCACGGGCATGACGGTGAACCTGTCCGACCACTTCATCGAGGACACGAAGAAGGTGTCCGTGCTCGGCCAATCGGCCCGGCTGGAGGACGTGGCGGCGCAGATCGTCGCCTTCGCCCGCAGCGACACCATCACCGGCCAGACGGTGCCGGTGGACGCGGGGGTCGTCTTCCACTAGCTCGCGCAGATCGCGTATCCTGGCCGGAATGACGGCTCGGCTGCTTAGCCTCTTGTGGGTAGCCCTCGCCCTGACCGCATGCGGAGGCGCATCGCAGCAGCCGGTGGTCGCGGCGGCCACGCCGGCCGCCTCACGGTTCGTGAGCGCCTCTCCCAGCCCTACGCGGGCTCCTGAGATTCGCGTGTACGTGACTGGGGCCGTGGCGCGCCCCGGCGTCTACAGCCTGAAGCCGGACAGCCGGATCGAGGACGCGGTGAGTGCGGCCGGCGGCTTCGTGGATGGCGCCGACATGCCGCGCGTGAACCTGGCAGCGCGGGTTCGCGACGAGGACGAGATCTTCGTGCCGCGCGCCGGCGAGGCAGTCACGAGCGTCGGCTCGAAAGCGCTGAACATCAACACCGCCTCGTCCGCCCAGCTGCGCGATGGGCTCGGCATCAGTGCGACGCTGGCCAGCCGCATCGTCTCTTACCGGCGGCAGCACGGACCCTTCCGGAGCGTCGACGACCTCAAGCTGGTGCCTGTCCCCGACGACCAGCTCACGCGGATCCGAGCCCTCGTCTCGGCCGGGTAGCCGCCTGATCGCCTCAGCTCCGGCCCGCCCCGTCCGCGCCACAGCTGAGCCCGACGTCACCCAACACCAGCGAGCAGGCAGCCCTGTCCTGGCCCGGACCGCTGTCGCGCTGACCATCGGCTTCTGCACGGGCGCCGCAATTGCCGATTGGCTCGGCGCGACTCCCTGGCTGCTGCTCGGCGGGGTGACAGCCGGCCTCGCCGCGCTGCTGCTGCGGCGAGCCTCTCGCACCGTGCAAGGCCGTAACCCCGGAGCGTGCGCAGGCGATATTCCCGACGCAGCTTCTCCGTCGCCGGACGAACGAGCTCAGGCCGGCGCGAGGTTCGCTTGGCGGCCGGTCGGCGGCATCTCTCTCGCGAATGCAGGTGCAAGCTTCGCGCTGCTTGCCGTGGCGCTGCTGGCGGGACAGGTGGGCGCGTGGCGGATGCTGGGTGCGGAGGCCGAGCAGGGCGCAGCCCAGGCACAGGTGGAGCGGTTCCTGGGCGCCCAGCAGGTGCGTGGGCTGGTGTCTGAGGACCCCGCGCCTCGTGGGCGGACAACCAGCTTGCGGTTGAGCGAGGTGCTGGCGCGGAGCGGCGCGGAGTGGGTGCCGCTGGGCGCCAGCGTGCTGGTGAACGTGCCGCACTGGCCGGAGCACGAGTACGGCGAGTACCTCCAGCTCAGCGGACGCCTGCAGCGGTTGAGCGGCGGCAGCGCGATCGAGGCGCTGGAACGGCAGGGCGTGCTCGCGTCGATGAGCTACCCGCGGGTGAGCTATCTGGCGAACCCGCAGGCCAATTCGCTGTTGGTTGGACTGGCGCAGCTCCGAGGGCGTCTCGGAGACGTCATCAGCCAGACGCTGCCCGAGCCGGAAGCCTCCACGCTGAAGGCCACCATCCTCGGCCTGCACGGCGCGCTGTCCAAAGACGAGCAGCAGGCGCTGGTGGACACCGGCACGGTGCACCTGATCGTGATCTCCGGGTTCAAGCTCACCCTCGTCGCGGCGGCGCTCGAATACCTCGGCCTGTGGCTGCTGCGGCGGATCACCGCCGGATGGCCAGCGCGTCTGCTGGTCTCGGGAGGCGTGCTGGCGGCTATCGCCGCCTATACGCTGCTGACCGGCGCTACGCCTTCGGCGGTCCGCGCAGCGATCATGGCCGGGCTGGTCAGCGTGGCCGCCCTGGCGGGACGGCCACGGGACCAGGTGGCTTCGCTGGCCATCGCCGTACTCGCCATCGTGGCGGTTCGGCCATTCGAGCTGTTCGACGCCGGCCTGCAGCTCTCGTCCTTGTCCGTGCTTGGCATTGCACTGCTGGCGCAACCGCTGGCCACACGCCTCGCCCAGTCTCTCGGCTGGCTGCCCGGAACGGCGCTGGGCGGGCTGGTCCACGAGGCCGGCACTGCGCTGGCTCAGGCGGCAGCGGCCTCGACCGCGGCCACGCTGTTTGTCCTGCCGGTGCTGGCCAGCAGCTTCCACGTGGTGAGCCTGGTCTCGCCGCTGACCAACCTGCTGGGCATGCCGCTGCTGGCGCCCATCATGGCGCTCGGCGGCTTGGGCGCGGCGCTCGGCGCCGTGTGGCTGCCGTCCGGCGCGCTCCTCTTGTGGCCCGCGTGGGCATTCACGGCGCTGCTCGAGACGCTGGTGAGGTGGAGCGCCGCGCTGCCGCACGCGGCCATGCAGATCGACGGCATGCCGCCGCTGGCGACAGCGCTCTACTACGCCGCCTTGCTGGCGTTCACCGCCTGGGCGCGGCGGCCCGTTCCCGCGATTGTGCGACAGCCCCTGAGCAAGCGCCGCATGTCGTGGGCGATGCTGCCCGCAGCTGCGCTGGCCCTGGTCGGATTGGTGGCCTGGAGCACGCGTCCGCCCGCGACCTTGCGGGCTACGCTGCTGGCGGTGCCCGGGCAAGCGGCACTGCTGCAGACGCCTTCCGGGCGAAAGGTCCTCATCGACGGCGGCGAGGACGGCGCGGAGCTCACGGGCCAGCTTGGCCAGATCCTGCCGCCATGGGACCGCTCACTCGATCTGGTACTGATCACCAGCGGCAGGACCGACCACATCGGCGGCCTGGACGATGTCTTTGCGCGCTACCAGGTCCGCGCCGTGATCGAGCCGGACGTGACCCAATCCACCGCGACGTTTCGGCGGCTGCAGGCAAGCACCCCGCGAGTGCCGGCGGAGAGCGTGGACCTTGGCGGAGGCGCGACGCTGAGTCACGTTCAGGACGGCTGGATGGTGAGCCAGGGCGCCATCTCGCTGCTGATCGGCGAGCGCACCTACGATGTTCAAGCAGCCGGCGACGTGAAGCGGTTCGCGGCGAACCTGCGCGGCGCCGCCGTGCCCGAGGACGCGGCCTCCCTGGCCGATACCGGCAACGTCACCGTGTCCTTCGAACTACACTGAGCCCGGATGATCCACCTCTTCCACGGTGAGGACGCCCTCTCGCGCCGTGAGGCGGTGAAGGCCATCCTGCCGGCGCCCGGGTCAGACGATTACCTCGAGGTCAGCATCTTCGAGGGCGGAGCCGACGTCCAGGAGATCATCCAGGCCTGCAACACGCTGCCGTTCCTCACCGGCCGGCGCTACGTGCTGCTGCGGAATTTCATCGCCGCCAACACCCGGCGCGGGCGCTCCGAAGAGGACGAGGAGCAGCCCGCCCAGGAGGCCGAGCAAGCGGTGCCGGCCGGCAAGCGCCCGGTCCAGGTGCTTCGCGATTACCTGCCGAGCATGCCTGATACGACCACGCTGATCCTCGAGGAGAACGGCAAGGCGCCGGCCAACAGCGTGCTGGTCAAGTACGCCAAGGCTGAAGGGGAGGAGCGCGAGTTCCGGCCGCTCCAGGGGGCCGAGCTCACCCGCTGGATCGCCGCGCAGTTCCAGGCTCGGCAGACGCCGGTCCATCCCATGGCCGTGCAGACGCTGATGGCTTACGTCGGCCCCGATCTACTGCTGCTGGAGCGCGAGATCGATAAGCTGTGCGCCTACTCGGGCGGCGAGCAGGTGACGCAGCGGGATGTTGCGGAGATGGTCCCGTCCGCGGAGGAGACCAAGGTGTGGGACATGATCGACGCGGCGGCGATGGGCCGCGCCGACTCAGCCGTGGCCCAGCTGCGGCGCCTCCTGGCAGACAGCGCCAACCCGCCGCTGCGGACGCTGGGAGCGATCACCAACCGCTTCCGGACGATGATCATGATCAAGGAGCTGATCGAGCAGCGGCTGTCCGACATGGCCGTGGCCAAGCAGACGGGCCTGCAGGATTGGTCGGTGCGCAACACGCGGCCGCTGCTGCGGCATTTCAGTTTCGGGCAGCTTCGGCAGGTGTATGAGCGCTTGTTGGAGACTGATATCGCGCTGAAGAGCAGCTCGTTGGACGACAAGCTCGTCCTGGAGCTGCTGGTATTGGATATCGCTACAAGGAACCTGGGCGAGGCCACCATGCCGCATTCCATGGCGGCCCCCACCCCGTCCTAGCTGGCGAGGACCGCCTGGTTGAATTTTTTCATCAGGCGCGAGAGGCGGCGAGCGGCGTTGTTGCGATGGATCACGCCGTGGGACACGGCGGTGTCCAGCGCCTTCTGGGCCTTGATGATCGCCGCATCCGAGGAATCGACGTCGTCGTGGATGGCGTCGAGCGCGCTGGACACGTACGTCTTCACGGCCGACTTGGTAGCGCGGTTGCGCTCCGTGTTGCGGCGCATCTCAGCGGCGCGCCTCTCGGCATTCTTGCCTTTACCTTTGGGCATACAGCAGGGAACTATAGCAGTCCGCGAGCGAGCGGCGCGGACCCGTCGCAACGCGGCATCGAGCGTCGACTGCGCCCGCGGGCGTTTGTTCGACACATACAAAACGACTCTGAGTACTTTGTACTGGACAAATTCAGCAATTATCTGTAGTGTGACTTACGAGAGCTGCGGTCAATACGATGCTCAGGCCAGAAAGCATCGTATCCCTTTGGCTCTTAGTGACAGGGGGTTGGGCCGAATCATCGACGAGGGCTAGGTTCTCGGCTTGACTTCCCTGGTGAGGTGGTGGGGGCTATATGTCATTTCGCGCCTTCTCGAGAACGTCCCAAGTGGCAGATGCATGGCCGCCGAGCCCCACCAGCCGCTTCAGAAGGAGGCGCTTGTCCGATCTGCTGGCTGAGGCTCGGCGGGTGGAGGCTCAGATCGCGGCTGCCCGGCATGAACCGGTCGCCTACGGTGTGGCCTTGCGCCTCACCCAGCGTCAGCGTCGTCTGGAGCAGCGCATTCGCTCGATAGCGGGGACCCGCGGGTTACCTACCAATCTGGGATGGTCCGACCTCTGCCGGCAGTTGGAAGAGAGTGCAGATAGACGGCATCCTCCATCGGCCGGTCGTCGACGTCAGCCGGCAGCTCCGTTGTTCACCTGCGGGGTAGCTGGTTGTGAGCGGCACGTCGAGTTCTCCGTGAGAGGAGTGGGCTTTTGTTCCGACCACGGTGACAAACTCGTCGACCGAATACGCGCGAATGGCTTCGAGTTGGTCAGTTTGCCTCAAGACAAGTTGATGTGCATTGTCGGCGAGCTTCGTGATGCCCATACGGCCACAGCCCGAGAACGACGAAGCTCGCCCTACCGGTACCCCACCAGCTCGACGTAGGCGCGGCCCGAGATGGGCTGGCCGGCTTTCGTGCCGCTGACGGTGCTGTCGCCCTCCCAGTAGTTGATGCCGGTGGTCTGGCCGGTGCGCAGCTCCTGGTCCTTGACGGTCGGCGTGAGGGTGAGCGTGCACTCGCCGGCGGCCACCTGCCAGCCGGAGGGATAGGTTACGCCGCTGGCCGGGCTCTGCCACGAGCTGGTGGCCTGCTCTGTGAAGGTCGAGGGCGGCAGGATGGTGGCCGTGCCGTCGGGCGCCACATAACTTCCGTAAGGCAGCGTGGGCTTGCCGTCCGCGTCGCGCAGGAAGAACAGCATGTACTCGGAGTTGTCGTCCAGCTGGATTGAGAACCAATCCCAGCCGCCTCCGCCGGAGATGAAGTTGCCCCACTGGTGATCCATCCAGGCGACGCCGCTGACCGGCACGTCCTGGCCGTGATCGCTCAGGCTCCCGCTGACGGCCATGCGCGTGCGCGAGTAGTAGTAGGAGTCGCCGGCCGGGCCAAACGAGATCAGGCCCTTGCCGTCGTGCAGCACGGGGGGCTTCAGCGAGCTGAGATCGAGGTCGATGGCGTAGTCGGGCATGTCCGCCTTCAGGTGGTCGTGGCCGTTGCCGCCGATCAGGGTCCAGCCGCTGAGGTCCAGGTTCAACCCGGGACCGGCGTGGACCTGCTTGCCCGTCTCGGATCGCTGCTGGAAGTGGAAGTCGTCGCGGGCGTTGTCCGTAACGGCAAAGTGCGCGGCGTAGGCCGGCGGATCGCCGCCGCGCACCGCCTGGAAAATCACCAGCTCGAAGCCGTAGGTCTTCCCTCCGGCCGCATCGAGATGGCCGGTGTAGTACCACCATTCCGTCAGATCGTCGTGCGGGGCGTCGTCCTGAGGGAGGATGACGTGGTCCGGCTGCGTGGCCACGCTCGCCGCGGCGGAGGGCGGCGCGAAGACGGCCGGATCGACGGGAGCGTTGCGAGCGCAGCTCGCGAGCACAAGCGCCAGCACGAGCGCAGGCGCAGCGCGGAGAACCCTCACCTCGCCTCTCCTGATGCCACCCGGCGGGGTCGCTTCGCTCCAGCGGTGGGAGAGGAACCAATACGTCCTCTCGCTTCCAGCTTCTCGCTTCTCACTACCCGACTAGGGAACCAGTTCCAGTCGCCGAGGAGGCGCATCGTGGCGGGCACGAGCAGGGCGCGGACGATGGTGGCGTCCACCGCGACAGCGACGGCCACCCCGAGGCCCAGCGCCTTGATCAGCACGATGTCGGCGGTCACGAAGGAGAGGCTGACGCAGACCACGATCAGGGCGGCGCTGGTGATGATCTTGCCGCTGTTCTGGAGGCCTTCGGCGACCGAGTGGGCGTTGTCATGGCCGGCGTCGTACGCCTCCTTGATGCGGCTCAGCAGGAACACTTCGTAGTCCATGCTCAGGCCGAATAGGGTGCAGAACATGATGATCGGCAGCGAGGCCTCCACGAAGCCCAGCGGCTCGAAGTGCAGCAGCCCCGAGAGGTGGCCCTCCTGGAAGACCCACACCAGGGCGCCGTAGGAGGCGACGAGCGACAGCGCGTTCATCACCAGCGCCTTCAGCGGCAGCACCACCGATCGGAACAGGATCAGCAGCAGCACATAGGTCGTCACCGCGATGAACAGGATGGCCCGCGGGAACTCCGAGTAGAGCCGGTTCACCACGTCGCTGACCTCGGCGGCGCCGCCGTCGACCTGCACCTGAAAGCCGGGATACTCGTGAGCCAGCTGGCGCACCTCGGCCACGATGCCGCGCGACTCGTCCGACAGCGGCGGGTACTTGCTGACGACGCTCACCAGCGCGGTCTGGTTGCGGGTCGTGGCGTCGGCCACGGCCTTGGCGTAGAGGTCCGGGATGGCGTCCGGGTTGGTGTAGAGGAGCTGGTACTGGGCCTTGGTCATGCGCGGGTCCATCGTGACCACGCTGTCGATGCGGGCGATGCGCGGGTCGCGCTGCAACTGGTGGGTGAAGTCGTACAGCCGGCTGACGTTGTCGGAGCTGAGAATGGAACCGTTGGAAGACTTCACGACCACGATCACCGGGTCGAGGGCGCCTGGTCCGAAGCCCTGCCTCAGCTCATCCCAGCCCTGTCGCGAGGGCACGCTGGTTGGCAGGATGGAAGCGTCCGGCGAGCTCAGGTCGATGTTCTGGATGGGCCAGCCCAGCAGGACCAGCACGCCCAGCACCGGCAGTGCCACCGGTACCGGCCGGCGCATCACCCAGTGCGCCAGCTTTCGCCAGAAGGCGCCCACGTCGGCCCCGGGCAATCGCACCGAAAGGCTGTTCACGCGCGTGCCGAGCACGCCCAGGACGGCGGGCAGCAGGGTCATAGCGGCGACCAGCGTCATGAGCACCACCAGCGAGCCGGCGATGCCCACCGTTCGCAGGATCATGAAGTCGAAGCCGACCAGCGCAAGCAGCCCAACGCAGACGGTCAGTCCGGAGAAGAACACCGCTCGCCCAGAGGTAGCCAGCGTCACGGCCACCGCCTCCTCCACCGGGCGCTGCTGGATCTCCTCACGGAAGCGGTTGGTGACGAACAGGGCGTAGTCCACCCCCAGGCCGAGCCCCAGCATGGTCGAGACGTTCAGGACGAAGATGGACATCTGGGTGAACTGCGCGATGAGGGCGATGAGCGCCAGCGTCACGAACACCGCCGCGCCGCCGATGACCAGCGGTACGCCGGCCGCCACCACCGAGCCGAACACCAGGATCAGCACGCCTGCCGCGATGGGCAGGGCCACCGTCTCGGCGCGGCGCAGGTCGCTCGACGTGAGCTTGACGATGTCGGCGTAGAACACGGGCCCGCCGGCCAGCGTCATCTTCAGGTCGGGCGGCTGGCTGATCGCCTGCTCGATGGCCGGCAGCGCGTTGGGCGAGTCCTCGGGCGTGGCGTCGAGGATGATCTGCTCGTAGGCGGTGTGGCCGTCAGGCGAGACCTGGCGGGCGTTGTAGGTGTGCAGGATCACCTTCTGCACGCCCGGCTTGCCTTCCACACCCGCCAGCGACTGCTTGACCTCGGCGATGAAGCGCTGGTCCTCGGCCATCAGGGTGGGGCTCGAATAGACGACCACCACTCCGGAGAGGTTCTGGCCGAGGTCGCGCTGGAGGGTATCGCGCGCTTGCGCGGACTCGATGTTCGGGCTGGAGAAGCCGCCGACCCTCAGGAACCCCGCGACCCTAGGGAACCACGGCGCCGAGATCGCCACCGCGACCAGCCAGGCGCCGATAACCCACCAGCGCCGCCGGTACATGAACTGCCCGAGGCGCGCAAAAACATCGCTGGGCGGCCGGGGCATCCATTAAGTATTTACGCAGGGAGGGCTATTTGGATGCTTCCCCCGCTACGGCTTGCAGGTAGCTGTTGTCGTAGAACTGCTTGGGATCGGCCTTGGCCGCGGCCGGGTCGGAGAGGAACTGCAGCACGTTCTTGATGGCCTCGTCCGTCATGTAGGGCACCTTCTGGCTCTGCCACAGCGGCAGCATGAAGTTGTAGGCGACCTCCGAGTCGGCGGCATCACTCTTGGTGTATTGCTCAAAGATCTTGAGCATGGTGGCCTTGTTCGCCGGGTCGGACACGTACTGCCAGGCCTGCAGGTACGACTTCAGCAGGGCATCCCGTTCGGTTGCATGGTCCTTCGCCCACGATCGAGTCATGGTCAGCGAGCCCTGGGTGTACGGCACGCCCAGCTTCACGCCGTTGATGAGCTCCGTGTAACCTTGCTGCTCGGCCTTGGCGGTGACCGGCGGGATCAGGATGCCGCCGGCGATCAGGCCCTGGCCCATGGCGGCGAGGATGGCCGGCGACGAGCCGCCGGCGCCGGTGATCTTGACCTTGTCCTCCATGTCGTACTTGCGCAGGAACAGGTGCGCCACCGTGTCCGATGCGGCGCCGATGGAGGTGACGCC
>Ga0070738_10003207_pt1 | contig 22165 bp, 18 predicted proteins | sample Coa_R2_2_FD_66446 | JGI IMG/M metagenome (GOLD analysis project Ga0070738, IMG submission 66446) | Surface soil microbial communities from Centralia Pennsylvania, which are recovering from an underground coalmine fire - Coalmine... | ecosystem: Environmental > Terrestrial > Soil > Unclassified ... | reverse complement strand
AAGCCCGCAAAAAAGAAACCCCCTCACGTCGAACGGCCAAGCTGCCTTTCCGGCGACATCCTCGATAAAGGCAGTGGCAAGGATGATGCCGATGATGCCGATCGGCACATTGATCCAGAAAATCCACCGCCAATGAAAATAGGTGGTGATAAAGCCGCCCAGCAGCGGCCCGAGGACCGGGCCGAGGAGGGCGGGGATCGTCAGCCAGGATAGCGCATTCACGAGCTCGGAGGGTTCGACCGAGCGCAAAAGCAAGAGACGGCCGACGGGAACCATCATCGCGCCGCCAAGGCCTTGCAGGATGCGGGCGCCAACGAGTTCCGGCAAGCTGGAAGCGAAGCCGCAGAGAACCGAGCCCAAGGTGAATACGAGAATAGCGATCCGGAAAATCTTGCGGGCGCCGAAACGGTCGGCCGCCCAGCCGCTCGCGGGAATAAAGATGGCGAGCGAAAAGAGATAAGAGGTTAAAGCGAGCTTGAGTGAAATCGGATTTTCATGCAGATCAGCGGCAATCACCGGCAGCGATGTCGCGATCACGGTCGCGTCGAGATTCTCCATGAACAAGGCGCAAGCAACGGTCAGCGCCGAGACGAGATAGGAAGGCAAGCGCGGCTCTCGAACGATTTTCAGTTACAGAAACGAAGACCGGAGATGCTGGGGGTAATCAGGCAGGCCGCAGGGGGTTGCTTAAATTTTTGATTCTGTTCTTCTCCGGAGGGCTCGAAATCTCAACTCTCCTTTGCGAATCTCCGGATTGCTGCGAATCTCCGAATCTGCGAATCATCTAAAGCACAAGCGGTCAGACCCATCAGGCCGGCGGGACGTTGTTGCACGGCTTTCTGTTAAATCACACAGCATCGCCTGCCAAGGCCAAACACTCAAAATTGACGATCCCGCACCCCAAATATCGGGTTTCAAATCCCGGTCATGAGAGGCGGACATGGAGATCGCACCGCAAGCAACGCTATCTTTGCGGTCTGCTCCGGGCGTGCTATGAGCCGCAGGCAATTCTCACCTGGCCCGATTTTGCACAAATGCTTCCCGCACGGACTCTCGCGGCGCCGGAAGACTCTTCACTATTCTTGCCGGAAGGCAAATCACGGAGTTGGCATTGACGCCGAATATACGATCCCCGCTCAGCGAAGCGCTAACCTTCGACGATGTACTCCTTTTGCCAGGTCATTCCCAAGTCCTGCCGGGCATGGCCGAGCTGAAGACGAGACTGACGTCAACGATCACTTTGAACATCCCGATCGTCTCCTCCGCCATGGATACCGTCACTGAGGCAAGGCTTGCTATTGCGCTTGCCGAGGCAGGGGGAATCGGCGTCATCCACCGCAATCTAACGCCCGCCGAGCAGGCCGAGGAGGTCCGCAAGGTCAAGCGTTACGAAAGCGGCATGGTGGTCGATCCGATTACGATTTTTCCTGACGAGACCCTTGCCGATGCTTTGGCGCTCATGCGCCGGCATGGGATCTCGGGGATTCCGGTGGTCGAGCGCGGGCCAGGCGGCAAGCCCGCGAAGCTTTGCGGCATTCTGACCAATCGCGACGTCCGGTTCGCCGATAATCCCTTGCAGCCCGTCAGCGAGTTGATGACCAAAAATCTCATCACTGTCCGGGAAGGGGTGAGCGAGGACGAGGCGCGCCGGCTTCTGCATCAGCACCGGCTCGAGAAGCTGATTGTCGTCGATGAGGATTTCCGCTGCGTCGGCCTCGTCACCGTCAAAGACATGGAAAAGGCGACCATGCATCCAGCTGCGTGCAAGGATGCTGAGGGAAGGCTTAGGGTTGCCGCTGCCTCGACCGTGGGTGATCACGGATATGAGCGTGCGCTTGCGCTGATCGACGCGGGCGCCGATTGCATCGTGATCGACACGGCGCATGGCCACTCGCAATCCGTGATCGATCAGGTTTCCCGGTTGAAGCTGGCCTCGAACAAAGTGGCGCTTATCGCTGGCAATGTGGCGACAGCCGACGGCGCAAAGGCTCTGATTGATGCGGGGGCTGATGCAATCAAGGTGGGAATCGGTCCTGGTTCCATTTGCACCACGCGGATCGTCGCCGGGGTTGGTGTGCCGCAGCTGACCGCGATCATGGACTGCGCCGGAGCCGCGCGGGCTGCCAATATCCCAGTGATTGCGGATGGCGGCATCAAATATTCCGGCGATCTTGCCAAGGCCGTCGCCGCCGGTGCCGATTGCGTCATGATCGGCTCGCTTCTTGCCGGAACCGACGAGAGTCCGGGTGAGGTGTACCTCTATCAGGGCCGCTCGTTCAAATCCTATCGCGGCATGGGCTCGGTTGGCGCGATGGCACGCGGCTCGGCGGACCGCTACTTTCAGCAGGATATCAAGGACCAGCTGAAGCTCGTGCCGGAAGGCGTCGAGGGCCAGGTGCCTTACCGCGGTCCGGCCTCGGTCATCCTGCATCAGCTGGCGGGCGGATTGCGCGCCGCCATGGGATACGTTGGAGCCGCGGACATCGCGGAGTTTCAGGCGCGTGCGCGGTTTGTCCGCATTTCGGCGGCGAGCCTGCGCGAAAGCCATGTTCATAGTGTCGAGATTACCCGCGAGAGCCCGAATTATCCGACCGGCGAATGAGAGGTATTGGATGAGGTTGTCCGACGAGGCCTTGAGCGAGCTTTTTCGATCGCCTGAAAGTGAACGACTGGAACGGAAGGAGTCGCTCAATGATATAGATAGAATTTGTCAGGCAATATGTGCCTTTGCAAATGATTTACCTGCAAGCAATCAACCTGGCGTCCTGATCATTGGACAGAGGGATGACCTATCGTGTGCGGGACTAAATGTTGATGCTAGACTTTTAGAAAAAATTGGAGGCTTACGAAGCACTGGTAAATTTCAACCTTTTCCTGTCGTGTCCGTCGAGCGGCGAGAGATCAACGGATGTGCTGTCGCGATCATAACGGTTGTTCCTTCAGAAAATACCCCTGTTCGCTACGAGGAGCGGATATGGATTCGCATCGGGCCTCGCAGAGGAACCGCTTCAGCTGAGGAAGAAAGAAGACTGATCGAGAAGCGGCGTGTTCAGAATCTCCCTTTTGATGCACAGCCTGTACAAGGCGCCTCGCTCAGCGATATCAACCTTCTACGGTTTGAGCTGGAATATCTGCCTTCGGCTGTTCCACCTGACATACTTGCTGAAAATGGCCGCTCAAATGAACAACAAATGCGAGCGCTTCGTCTTTTAGACGGTCACCAGATACCGACCGCAACTGCAATACTCATACTTGGCAAATCCCCACAAGACTATTTTCCGGGTGCGTACATTCAGATCTTACGAATAGACGGGGAGCAGCTTACTGATAGAGCTATTGACCAGCACGAACTCACAGGCGTTCTTTCTGACCAGCTTCGACGGTTGGACGAAATCAGCGAGCTGTGGATACAGACTTCCTCTGCGATTGGAGGTGAGATTAGGAGGGATGTTCCCGATTATCCGATAGCGGCCTTACGCCAGATATTTAGAAACGCGGTAATCCATCGTAATTACGAAGGAACAAATTCTCCTATTCGTATTACATGGTATAATGATCGTATAGAGACTGTAAGCCCTGGTGGTTTATTTGGTCAAGTAACGCCCGAAACTTTTGGAAAGCCTGGGATCACCGATTATCGAAATCCAACCCTTGCCGAGGCGCTGAAATTGCTCGGATTTGTGGAGCGGTTTGGCATAGGCTTGCAAATTGTCGATAGCGAACTCCGTAAAAATGGGAATCCTCCGATGGAATTCCAGATCCTTCCTAATTTTGTGCAGGTCACCGTACGGAGGAAAACGTGAAGACTATAGCGTTTTTCAATAACAAAGGGGGCGTTGGAAAGACATCATTAGTGTTTCATGTCGGATGGATGATGTCGATGCTTGGCTTACGTACTATTGTTGTTGATCTGGATCCACAGGCTAACGTCACGAGCATGTTCTTATACTCGGACGATATTGAAAAGCTTTGGGGAAACGAGCATGAATCAACTGTATACGGATCGATGAAGCCATTAATAAGTGGAATTGGAGATATAAAGGTTAAGGAACCGCGTCGGATTGAGGAACGCCTATTTCTTGTCCCAGGCGATCTGTCGTTGTCGGAGGTCGAAGATCAGCTATCAGAAACGTGGCCAAAGTGTTTATCAGGTGATGAGCGTGCCTTTCGTGTTACAACAGCGTTCTCACGAATCATCACGGGCGCAGCGCAAGCTGATGAAGTGGATGCTGACATAGCTTTGCTTGATGTTGGTCCAAATTTTGGGGCCATTAATAGAGCTGCCCTGGTCGCTGCGGATTATGTGATTATCCCCCTCTCAGCAGACATGTTCTCGATTAAGGGCCTCCAAAACGTTGGTCCGACACTTCGGCGATGGCGTCGCGATTGGCGTGATCGAATTGACCGAGCTCCACCAAATTTAGGTTTTGAGTTGCCGTCTGGTTCCATGGAGGCCATTGGATACGTAGTCTCACGGTATAGTATACTCTCAGGAGGGCCTGTCCAAGCATTTCAGAAATGGTTAGACCGGGCACCGGCAACATACATTAGAGCAGTGATGGACAAAGAGCCACCTGCGGACATTTCAATCGATACAGATGAAAATAAACTTGCAAGATTAAAGGATTACAGATCACTGATGCCTATGGCACAGGAGGCAAGAAAACCGATGTTCTTGCTGAAGCCCGCTGATGGCGCGATTGGGGGTCATCAATCTGCTGTCGCAGAATGCCGCGATGATTTTAAGAAATTGGCCATACGGATTCTGGAATCCATCGGTCTCAGTGACAAGATCAATCAGCAGTTTTGATTTAGCCCTCACCGAACCTTCTTAAGTCTTTCTTCGTATCCAGACCACGAAGCCAACACACATGAGGGTTGCGTCTAATTTATGTCGTACGGCTCCTTAGACCTTGATTGCCGTTACGATGGTCTTCATTGCCAATATGGGCCGATTACATCCACATCCTTGGTAATGCTTGGTTCAATTTGCTGCAGGGTCCGCTTTCCATGACGCCCGGAGCCCGCATCGCGGCGGCGATTGAAGTATTGGAAGATATTGAAGCGCGCAAAAGGCCCGCCGCCGACGCGCTGAGGGACTGGGGCCTGACGCATCGTTTTGCGGGTTCCAAAGATCGCGCGGCGATTGCTTCGCTTGTCTTTGACACGGAGCGCAACCGCGCGTCAGCCGCCTTTCTCATGGGCAATGAAACGCCGCGCGCCATCATTCTCGGCACTCTGCGTCAGGCCCGCCACATGGATGCCGGTGCGATCGCTTTGCTTTGTTCGGGCGAGGGTTATGCGCCGCCTCCGCTCAATGCGGAGGAAGCCGAACGCCTCGCGAAAGGCGATCTCAGCGGCGCGCCAAGCTTTGCTGCGGGTGATTTTCCGCAGTGGCTGGAGCCATCTCTTGCCGCCGTCTTTGAAGAGAATCTTGTTGCCGAAATGAGCGCGCTCGCCATGCGCGCGCCAGTTGATTTACGCGTCAACACACTCAAGGCTGCACGCGAGAAGGTGCTGGCGAGCCTTGCTCATCTCCATCCGGCGCCAACACCATATTCCCCTCTCGGCATCCGGTTGCCCTTGGCGCCTGATGGGCGCGGCCCGGCGCTCTCCGCCGAGCCCGCTTATGTTAAAGGCCTCGCCGAAGTTCAAGACGAAGGCTCGCAGCTCGCCGCTATCCTCTCTCTCGCGAAGCCTGGCGAACAAGTGCTCGATCTTTGTGCAGGTGCCGGCGGCAAGACTTTGGCGCTAGCGGCGCAAATGCGGAACAAAGGACAGATCCACGCAAGCGATCGCGATGGGGCGAGGCTCATGCGGAGTTTCGCGAGACTTGAGCGCGCCGGGGTTCGCAACGTTCAATTGCATCCGCCGCGGGGGAACAGCGATGTGCTTGCCGCTCTTGCCGGGCGTTGCGATCTCGTCTTCGTCGATGCGCCCTGCACGGGCACCGGAACCTGGCGGCGCAATCCTGACGCTAAGTGGCGGATGCGTCCCGGCGCGCTGGCGGTTCGCATCGCCGAGCAAGACCAGGCTCTGGAAGAGGCCGCGCGCTTCGTAAAGCCGCGCGGCCGCATTCTCTACGCAACCTGCTCAGTCTTGCGGGAGGAGAATGAGGACAGGCTCGCGGCGTTTCTTGCAGCTCATCCTGAGTTTAAAAGTCTTCCTGTGCCAGAGATGACGGAAATGGCTGGCCTCAAGGGGCTTGAACGGTTTCAGTCGCGCTTTGGTTTTGGCCTGCGTCTTACACCGCTGACAAGTGGCACCGATGGCTTTTTCATTGCCATGCTTGTGCGGAGCTAGAGCATGATCTGGAAGAATCTTAGAGCTTGGATGACATCCTGCGCAAAAGACCTAGAACAAAACGGTTGAGAAAGCTCGATCAGGCGAAGTCATGCAATTGATGAATAAGCGCAAGGGCCGCGCTTCTTCTTCCTCCTTTTAACCTTGCCGTTGTGCAACCATTCGCGTGCCTTGGAAGGAAGGCGTGGAGCTGCTAAGTTCTTTTCGAATTACTTTTCGGTTTCCATAAATCAAAGACGATGAGGAAGGCTTGCCATGACAGTAATGCCACGCGTCACTTCCGCCCGGAAACTTTATAGCGAGGCCTTTTATCAGGACCAGCAAGAGGGATCGGTCAGTTCGGCGCAGGTCATCGTTCCCATCGTTCTGTCGCTTTTTCCATCGCAATCGGTCGTGGATTTCGGCTGTGGCGTGGGGGGGTGGCTCAAGGAGTTCGAGAAGAACGGGGTTACCGACTATCTTGGCGCCGATGGTGATTATGTCTCCCGGCAAATGTTGAAAATTCCGGAAGATCGCTTCCGGCCAATCGACCTTAGAAACGTGGGCGATCTTGGCCGCCGCTTTGATCTTGCCTGCTCACTCGAGGTGGCGGAGCATTTGCCGGAAGACCGGGCAAGACCATTTGTCGCAGCATTGGTCAAGGCAGCGCCTGTCATTCTTTTCTCTGCTGCCGTGCCTTTGCAGGGCGGGACCGATCATTTGAACGAGCAGTGGCAGTCCTACTGGGCAAAATTATTTGCGGAACACGGCTACGTGGCCCTCGATTGCATTCGCCCGGCCGTGTTTGGCGACAGCCGGGTCGAATGGTGGTATCGCCAAAATATCCTGGTCTTTTGTTTGCCTGAGAAATGCCCTCCTGGTTATGCGCCGGTCACGAGCGACTATGATCTCAACCGTGTAGACCCCTTGATGCTGAATCATTTGGCCACGAGGCCTCACTCCGGGCGGCAGGCAGCCGGAATGCTCGTGGCGGCTTCGTCTAAATTGGTGGAGTCCGTTGTGCGCAAGATTCGCGAACGGCTTTGAGACCGCCCCGCCTCCGGGCAGAAAATATCTCTGCGTCAGCCAAAAGATGCACCGCCGCAAATTTGTTGATGTGGATTGGGCCAAATCGGCCCAACGGGCGTTATGAAGATTGTGGGGGGAGCTTAACCGGCAAGAGCGGTGTGGACTCTCTGGCTGCCGGCGCAGTGATTATTTTGAGATAGCCTTGCAAGTCCAGATGAAGGCTCGACAATGATGGCTTATGAGAAGATTGGCGATATAAAGGTCGCGAAAGTCCTCCGCGACTTTGTTGAAGGTGAGGTCCTGCCCGGGACGGAGATTGGCGCCAGCCAGTTCTGGAGCGGGCTCGCAAGGCTCATAAGCACGTTTGCACCGCGCATTCGCGATCAATTGAAGTTTCGCAACGAGCTGCAAGAGAAGATCGACGAATATCACCGCACCACGGGGACCATGCCATTTAACCCTGCGGGCTATGCGAAATTTCTGCGCGAAATCGGTTACATTGTTCCGCAGCCGCCGGATTTTACGATCCGCACAGAAAATGTTCTCGAGATTGCGCGGGTCGCAGGACCGCAGCTTGTCGTACCAGCTTCAATTGCCCGCTATGCACTCAATGCAGCAAATGCGCGCTGGGGCAGCCTTTACGATGCGCTTTATGGCACGGATGTCATTCCCGAGACCGGCGGAGCAGAGCGCGGCAAGGGTTATAACAAAGTTCGCGGCGCCAAGGTCATCGAGTGGGTTCGGGCCTTTCTCGATGACATGGTTCCCCTTGCAAAGGGGAGTCACAAGGCCGTGACCGCTTATAAGATCACTGGCGGTGAGCTCGTCGCGACGCTCGAAAATGGGCTCGAGACGCGGCTGCGCCATCCGGGCCGGTTCGCTGGCCATAGGAAGAAATCGCTTGATTCCTTCGTCATTCTGTTGCGGCATCACGGCCTGCACATTGAGATTGAGATTGATCGCAATAGCCTCGTTGGGGCCGAGAGCAAGGCAGGCGTTTCGGATGTCATTCTGGAGGCCGCTCTTAGCACCATCATCGATCTCGAAGACAGTGTCGCGGCGGTCGATGCCGAGGATAAGGTGCACGTCTACCGCAATTGGCTCGGCCTGATGCAGGGATGGCTGACGGAAACCCTTGAAAAGAATGGCTTGCTCATTGAGCGCCGGCTGGCGGAAGATCGCACCTATACCGGCCGTGATGGCGCCCCCATGACATTGCATGGGCGCAGCCTGTTGCTTGTCCGGAATGTTGGCAATCACATCGAAACCGGCGCGGTGCTCGATGCTTCCGGCAATGAGATTCCCGAAACCATTCTGGATGCTGCGGTCACCACGCTGATTGCGATCCATGATCTCAAGCGTGTTTCAGGCCTGCGCAACAGCCGTCACGGCTCGATCTATATCGTCAAGCCAAAAATGCACGGCCCGGAGGAGGTTGCGCTTGCCAATGCGCTTTTCGGCGCTGTTGAAGATATGCTGGGGCTCGCTCGCCACACGATCAAAATTGGTATCATGGATGAAGAGCGGCGCACCTCTGTCAATCTCAGGGCTTGCATAGCGGCGGCAGCTGACCGTGTATTTTTCATCAATACGGGCTTCCTCGACCGGACGGGTGACGAGATTCACACCTCCATGGAAGCTGGCCCAATGGTTCGCAAGAACGACATGAAGAACACGGAGTGGATCGCGGCTTACGAAAACGCCAATGTCGATGCTGGCATTGCCTGCGGCTTTCTTGGGCGGGCGCAGATCGGCAAAGGCATGTGGGTGGCTGCCGATAAAATGAGCGATATGCTCGCACAGAAGATCGTGCATCCCCTTGCCGGGGCGAATACCGCCTGGGTGCCATCGCCAACAGCCGCGGTGTTGCACGCTGTGCATTATCACAAGGTCGATGTCGCGAGCCGTTGGAAAGAACTCGGCCGGCGCACGCCGCCGGCTCTATCAGACCTCCTTGCCATTCCCGTGTGCCGGGCGAACTGGGCGCCCGATGACATTCAGGCAGAGCTCGACAACAATTGCCAGGGGATTTTGGGTTATGTCGTGCGCTGGATCGATCAAGGAATTGGCTGCTCCAAGGTGCCGGATATCCATGACGTTGCCCTGATGGAAGACCGCGCCACCTTGCGCATTTCGAGCCAGCACATCGCCAACTGGCTTCATCACGGGATCGTCACCCGCGAGCAGGTCATGGAAACCTTGCAAAGGATGGCGGTTGTCGTTGACCGGCAGAATGCGGGCGATCCGTTCTACCGGCCGATGGCGCCAAACTACGATGGGCACGCCTTTCAGGCGGCGGCCGAATTGATCTTCAAGGGGCGTGCACAGCCAAATGGCTATACGGAGTGGATTCTTCACGCCCGCCGGCGCGAGGTGAAGAAAGCCGCGCAATAGCCTGCTTTGATCTCCTACTTGCGTTCCAAAAGGCCGCAGCGCGTAGGCATCCTGCGTGAGCTATTCGGGCGGCGTGCCATTCAGCGCCAGCACTTCTCCGGCGAGATAGAGACTGCCCGCGATCAAGATGCGGGGGGGCGCTGGCCATTTGCGCGCGGCGAGAAAGGCAAGCGCGGATTTCACGCTTCCGCAAGCCGCGGCCGGGATTCCATTCGATGCCGCGGCTGCGGCAACCTCGGCGGGAGGCTTTGCATATTGGTCCGCATTCACCGGCACGGCGACGACTTCCTGGGCAAGACCCTTGAAGGCGCGCAGAAACCCGCCTGTGTCCTTCGATGCGAGTGACCCGCAGATGATGACGAGAGGCTTTTGGACTTTGTCTTCGAGCTCCGCCATGGCTTGCGCAAGCGCACGGCCAGCGTCCTCATTGTGGCCGCCATCGAGCCAGATCTCTGCGCCCGCCGGTGCAAGCGCCGCGACATGGCCCTTGGCGAGATTCTGCATGCGGGCGGGCCACTCCGCGCGTGAAAGACCGCTTTCATAGGCGGAAGCCGTGAGGCCGGGCTCGACCGCACGTAATGCGGCAATCGCAGTTGCGGCATTCTGATATTGATGGCGGCCAATGAGACGCGGCGGCGGCAAGTCGAGCAGGCCGCGGCTGTCCTCGAAGACGAGACGGCCATTTTCTTCCCGAACACCGTAATCCCGCTCCCCGGCAATGATTGGCGCGCCCAAGCGTCTTGCTTCACGCTCGATCACCGCAAGAGCGGCATCCTCCTGGACACTCAGAACAGCAAGCACACCGGGTTTCAGAATGCCTGCTTTCTCATAAGCGATTTTATCGACGGTCGCGCCAAGGAACTCCGGGTGATCGATCGAGACTGGTGTGATGACAGATGCCCGGGGCTGCTGAATGACATTGGTTGCATCGAAGCGTCCGCCAAGACCAACTTCGAGCAGCAAATAATCGGCGGGATGCTCGCTGAAAAGCTTGAAGGCTGCTGCGGTCGTGACTTCGAAGAAAGTGATCGGCTGGTTGTCATTTGCTTTTTCGCAAGCGGTCAGGGCGGCAAAGAGTTCGGCGTCACCGACGAGCTTTCCGCCGCCTTCCGACCCCAGCCGGATACGTTCATGAAACCGCACGAGGTGCGGGGAGGTATAGACATGAACGCTCTTTCCCGCTGCTTCGAGCATGGCGCGCATGAAGGCAATTGTCGAACCTTTGCCGTTCGTTCCTGCCACATGGATGACCGGCGGCAGCCGCGTCTGTGGAGATCCGAGTGCGGCAAGCAGCCGCTCGATCCTGCCGAGGGAAAGTTCGATTGTTTTGCGATGAAGCGTGAAAAGGCGCGTGAGCAGCGCGTCGAGCGAATCCATGTTGCCCTGTTTCGCAGCTCTCAGGCTGCCGCTAGCCTGGCAGGCTTAGTCTTTGTCAGCAGCGCGCAGAGGCGGGCGAGCGTCGCACGCATGTCCTGCCTTTTCACCACCATGTCGACCATGCCATGCGCCTCGAGATATTCCGCACGCTGAAAGCCCTCTGGGAGGCGTTCGCGAATCGTCTGCTCAATCACACGGGCGCCAGCAAAGCCGATGACCGCGCCGGGCTCGGCGATATGAACATCCCCGAGCATGGCGTAGGAGGCGGTGACGCCCCCCGTCGTCGGATTGGTCAAAACGACAATGTAAGGGAGCTTGGCGTCGCGCAGGCGCTGCACAGCAATCGTCGTGCGCGGCATTTGCATCAGCGAGAAAATGCCTTCCTGCATCCGCGCGCCCCCCGATGCGGTGAAGATGATGAAAGGCGTGTTGCGCTCGACGGCGGCTGTCATGCCGGTGATGATGGCTTCGCCGGCCGCCATGCCGAGGGAGCCGCCGAGGAAATCGAAATCCTGTACCGCGACAATGACATTTATACCTTCCAGCTTGCCAGAAGTGAGTTTGATGGCATCGGAGGCACCGGTTTTCAGACGGTATTCCTTGAGCCGGTCGGTGTAGCGTTTGACATCTCGGAATTTCAAAGGATCAAGCGGCACCTCGGGCGTTGCGATCTCTTCATAGGCGCCATCGTCGAACAGATTTTCGAGCCTCGCCTTGGGCGAGATACGCATGTGATAACCGGAGCCCGGCACAACAAACAGATTGGCTTCGAGGTCCTTGTGAAACACGAGCTGGCCGCTTTCCGGGCATTTGACCCAGAGATTTTCGGGTGTCTCGCGGCGCAGCAGTGATCTGACTTTCGGCGGGACGACGTTTGAGATCCAGTTCATCGATGATCCAATTTTGCCATCACATTGGCTATTGTAACGATTGCGGGCGCTTTAGTTCAGAATGGGGCACGGCCGATTTGACGCCCTTGGCGAGTTCGGCGACGATGGATGTCACCGCTTCTACGCTTTTCGAAGTCGCCTTGCCATCACTATCAAGGGAGGCACGCAAGGCCTCGACGATTGCCGAACCAACGACGACCCCGTCGGCATGAGTTGCGATCACGGTGGCGCTTGCGGCGTTTTTGACGCCGAATCCAACCGCGACCGGCAATTTCGTATGCGCTTTGATACGGGCAACCGCGGAGGCAACCTTGGCAGGTTCCGGAGCGGCGGCTCCGGTGATTCCGGTGATCGACACATAATAGACGAAGCCAGAAGTATGAGCGAGAACGGCCGGCAGCCGCGCGTCATCCGTCGTTGGAGTTGCAAGACGGATGAAATTGAGCCCTGCCGCGAGGGCTGGCAAGCAAAGCTCAGCATCCTCCTCAGGGGGCAGATCCACGATGATCAAGCCATCAACGCCAGCGGCCTTTGCATCGCGAAGAAAAGCTTCGACGCCATAGACATAGACCGGATTGTAATAGCCCATGAGAACGACAGGGGTCGCCGAGTCGGTTTTGCGGAAATCGGCGGCAAGCTTCAGGGTTTTGGCAAGCGTCGTTCCGGCTGCAAGGGCGCGCAGTCCCGCCATCTGAATCGCCGGCCCATCCGCCATAGGATCTGTGAAAGGCATGCCGAGTTCGATCACATCTGCACCGGCTTTAGGAAGCGCTTTCAAAATATCGAGGCAAGTCACAAGATCCGGGTCACCAGCCATCACAAAGGTCACAAGCGCGGCACGGTTTTGCCTTGCCAGATCTTCAAAGCAGCGATCGATGCGTGTTGGCATTGGAATTTTTCGGATGGAAGATGGAAAAGATGCCGGGTCCCGGCCACCCCGGCAAACGCTCTAGCATGGCGGGAGCAGAGGCGGAAGGCTCCAGCGGCTCACCCGGCAGCTGCTTCGTAAAATATTTGATCAAAGGTTCCGGGCTGAAGATGCCGGACCGCAGCCCCTTTCCTGCAAAAATTCCAAAGGGGGAAGCAGAGCTTTCCGTTTCCAGTTTATTGCAAAGCTTTGAATTAACGAATTCCGTCCCCGATTAGCTATGGGCGTCCCCGATTAGCCATGGAGAAGACGAGGGAACTCAATGCAAAGCCCGTGTTGACCGCTTCGAGTCTCCCCGGTGATTTCCCAGAGTTCGCGTTACTCGGTGCAGCCGGTGCGCCGCCTGGCGGCAAGCTCGAAAAGCCAAAGCGAACGAGCCTCGGCCCTGTTTTTCGCGCGAGCGATGCGCAAGCCGAGCCACAGAACCGCGGACAAGGCTGTTGACAAGAGAAACAGCCAGGCAACGGCTGCCAATGACCATATTGTTATTCTGTTCATCATCGCTGTTTCTCCCGGCCGCCGCTCCATCAGGAAGCGAGACGGAAATGACAACGATTACTGGGAGCCTCACAGTAACCGTATGCATCAAACCCATTACTATTATGCATTTATCACAATTCGGCGGCTTAAATTCGAAATGACATAAATTCGCCGCAACTGTGGTAATTGCGCCACAATTTTTTAATAATATATATCGATTGAATGACGTTCCTGCATCGTGCTCGTCGCAATAGGAGCACAATAGATGCGTACTGCACTGCGGAATGTCTCAACCGCAGGATTGCTCGATTGACGGTCAACTCCCCAAAAAGCCAGCAGATATCAGCATTTACCGGCGGCGAGGTCATTCCGGCCCTCGTCTCGGCAATTGCCACGGTCACGATCGTCGGTGTCGGGATTTCACTGACTATGACGCTCTTATCCCTGCGCCTTGGCGAGCAAGGCTTCAGCGCATGGGCCATCGGGTTCAATCCGGCTGCAGGTGGATTGGCAATCCTTGCCGGGGCGGCCTTCGCGCCGGCGCTGGTGCGCCAGATGACTGTTAAGCCGCTGCTTTTTCTTGCACTTTTAATCAGCAGCCTGTGCCTGATGAGCTTTGCCTCGACTGATAATTATTGGGCTTGGCTTGCCATTCGCACCTTGTTCAGCGGCGCTCTCAGCGTGCTTTTCGTCACCAGCGAATATTGGATCAACGCGATTGCTCCGCCTCGTAATCGCGGTTTTGTGCTGGGGTTTTACATGACCAGCCTTGCGGGCGGATTTGCCGTAGGGCCCGGGATTTTGGGCTTCGTTGGCACTGCCGGTGCCACGCCTTTCATTGTGGCGACGGCTCTCTTCGTGCTCGCGGCCTTGCCGATCGTTCTTTGGAGTGGCAAAGTGCCCGGGATCAGGAGCGAGCAGCCGGTTCCGGTTCTCCGCTTTTTCACCAGCCTTCCCGAAGCGACTCTCGCCGGCTTGCTCTATGGCGCGATCGAGACGGCAAGTCTCGGGCTCCTGCCAGTCTATGCCCTGCGTACCGGTCTTAGTCCGGAAACCGGAGCCTTGTTTGTGACCTTATTCGCATTTGGCAACGTTCTCTTTCAATTTCCGATGGGCTTTGCATCAGACATGATGGATAGGAGCAAACTATTGCTTTGGCTAGCAATTCTCGGCCTCTGCGGAGCCTTCGCCTTGGCTTTTTTGGGGCTGGCGCAATTTGCTCTTTTTTGCGGCTTGCTCGTCATATGGGGCGGTATCGTTGGCAGCCTTTATGCCGTCGGGCTCGCCCACCTCGGATCGCGCTATAGCGGGCCGGAGCTGGTGAGCGCCAATGCGGCCTATGTGATGCTCTATTCGCTTGGCATGCTGGGTGGTCCGCTGATCGCTGGCTTTGGGATGGATCTGACCCCCCCGAGCGGACTTTTCTTCTCGCTCGCAGGGCTAATTTTGCTCTATCTCGCGCTTGTCAGCGGTCAGGGCCACCGCTGGAGCATAGAATAATGAAAAACATTTCTTGTGCGATGCCGTGCCTGCCGTTCCCTTATCATCCGTAGCCATGACACGCATCCCGCGCTATGTTCCGCGCCTAAATCTCTGACCATCCAGCTGCGGTCCCGTGAGCATCTCCCACATGGATGAAGAAACGCATTTTGGTTTTTCCCGCGTGCCGCTGCGCGAGAAGCAGGCGCGCGTTGACGATGTTTTCCATAAGGTGGCATCGCGCTACGATCTCATGAATGATCTCATGTCCGGAGGGCTCCACCGGGTCTGGAAGGATATTTTTGCCGCGCGGGTGAGGCCGCCGAAGAAGGCCCGTTTTCGCCATCTCGACGTCGCTGGCGGCACTGGCGATATCGCCTTCCGGGTCGCGGATGCGGGCTCGGCCTCAACCGAAGTCGTCGTCCTCGATATCAATCCCGATATGCTGGAGGAGGGGCGCAGACGCGCAGCAAGGCGCCATTTCGATGCGCGAGTTGAATTCGTCGAGGCAAACGCCGAGGAACTGCCCTTAGCCGCCAATGATTTCGACTGCTACACGATCGCCTTCGGGATACGCAATGTGCCGCGGATCGACAAAGCCCTCGCCGAAGCCTACCGCGTTCTGCGGCGAGGCGGTCAATTTCTCTGCCTTGAATTTTCTCATGTGAATGTGCCGGTGCTCGACCGCCTCTACGAAGCCTATTCGTTTCACTGCATTCCGCTTCTTGGGCGTCTTGTTGCGGGCGATGCCGAGCCCTATCGCTACCTTGTCGAATCGATCGCACGCTTTCCGGATGCCGAGAGCTTCAGGGGAAAAATCGCTGGGGCGGGGTTCGAACGGGCTTCGTTCACGCGGCTGTCGGGCGGAATCGTCGCCATTCATTCGGGGTGGAAGCTTTAGGCATGAGTTTCACAACCAAGGCGGGCGCCTGCGGCCCGCCATTCTAAGACATGTTCAAACTCCTTGAAATCGAGCGGCTCCTTGGCCATCGCGTAAAGACACGCGATCGGAACGCTCTCTAGGGCGGGCGGCAAATTTGCGTACATCCATTGGTTCCTTACTGCGGCTTGCGCGCGCGGGATTCGTGCTGGCGCGTGCTGGTGTCTTCAGCGACCTCGATCCGGCGATTGTGCCGCCTGCCGGGCGCCTTCCGCTCGCTCTGGCGAAGCTTCTTGCCTCGCGCGATGCAAAAACGGCCAGGATCAAGGGCGCTGGCAAGCCAGGCGGCGGTCTTGCCAATCTTCCTGGCGCGATCAGCCGGCTTGGGCCTTCCTATGTGAAGCTCGGCCAGTTCCTGGCGACGCGGCCCGATGTCGTTGGGACGAAGGTTGTCCGCCAGCTCGAGCTTCTGCAGGACCGGATGGCGCCGTTTCCGCGCGCGGTTGCGATAAGCACGATTGAGGCGGCGTTTGGTGAGCCAATCGAGCGTATTTTCGTGAGCTTCGGCGAGCCGGTTGCTGCTGCCTCCATCGCGCAGGTCCATCGTGCACGTGTGAAGGATGCCGCTGGCGAACGCGATGTTGCTGTGAAGGTGCTGCGTCCCGGGGTGGAGCGGCGCTTCCGGCGCGACCTCGGAGATATGTATTTTGCGGCCCGCTTGGCGGAACGCTGGATCAGCGATGCGCGCCGCCTGAAGCTCATCGAGGTTGTCGATACGCTTGCCCGGACCGTCAAGATGGAGATGGATTTCCGTCTTGAAGCGGCCGCCGCGTCCGAATTTGGCGAGAACGTTGCCAAGGACACGGATTTGCGGGCCCCCAAGATCGACTGGGACCGGACCGAAAAGGAGGTGCTGACGCTCGAATGGATCGAGGGAACGCCTCTCTCCGACATCAAGACCCTTGCCCGCAAGGGATATAATCTGCCGGATCTTGGCCGCAATGTCGTCCAATCCTTCCTGCGCACCGCGATGCGAGACGGATTTTTTCATGCCGACATGCATCAGGGAAATCTGTTCGTTGATACACAAGGGCGCCTCACCGCGGTTGATTTTGGCATCATGGGCCGCCTCGGTTTCAATGAGCGGCGCTTTCTCGCGGAAATCCTCTACGGTTTCATCAAGCGTGATTACCGCCGCGTGGCCGAGGTCCATTTCGAGGCTGGATATGTGCCGCGTATCCACAAGGTCGAGGACTTCGCGCAGGCCATAAGAGCGATTGGCGAGCCAATCCATGCCCGCACCGCCGATCAGATTTCGATGGCCAAGCTTCTGACCTTGCTTTTCGAGATCACCGCCCTTTTTGACATGAAGACAAGGATCGAGCTCGTCCTCTTACAGAAGACCATGGTCGTCGTTGAAGGCGTGGCGCGCATGCTTGATCCAAAACTTAATGTATGGACGACCTCTGAGCCGGTCGTTGGCGCCTGGATCGAGCAGAATCTTGGCCCGCTGGGCAAGTTGCAAGACGCGGGCCGCGCCGCCACGACGCTGGCGCGCTTCACCTCAAACCTGCCAGCAGTACTTCTGCGCGCCGAAAACATCGTAAACCAGCTCGAAGGCGTGGCGGAGAACGGTCTCGAATTTTCCGAGTCCGCGATGCAGAAACTCACCGAGGCGCAAGCGCGCGGCTCCCGCGTCGGCCATATCGCCCTTTGGCTCATCGCGGCGGCCGCCTTCCTGCTGCTGATCCGTTAGGGCGGGATTGCCTTCCCGCCGCCGGCTGCAGCGCCGTGCTTCGGGAACGAAGAAGCGAACTTGCTGTTATTTACTGACCGATTGGCCGCGAGGGAGCGTTGGCTTATGGGTTCCCTGCACCCTGATGAGAGACAGCGGATCGTGGCCGCGCTTCTGGCAAAGCACGGCCGCACCTATTGTAATGAACTCGGCATCGACATCGCACGCAACACGCCCTCGGTTTTGTTCCGGTGGCTCTGCGCGACGATTCTGTTTTCCAAAAGAATCAGCGCCGGAATTGCCGGGGATGCCGCCAGGGCCCTGACGCAGCACGGCTGGACCTCGCCGCGCAAGATGCTGGCAAGCTCTTGGGAAGAGCGCACGCATGTGCTCAATGCCGCGCGCTATGCCCGCTATGATGAGAGCACATCCACCAGACTCGCCGAAGACTCACGCTTTCTCCTTGACCAATATGGCGGTGATTTACGCCGTTTGCGCGAAAGAGCCGGCCGCGATCCGGCAGAAGAGCACCGGCTCATTCAGGAGTTCAAAGGGATTGGTCCCGTTGGGGCGGATATTTTCTGCCGGGAGATGCAGGTTGTCTGGGACGAACTCTATCCCTTTGTGGATGCCATCGCGCTCGATGCGGCAAGGCAATTAGGCCTCGGAGATAGCGCCCAAAGTCTCGCCTCGCTTGTCGGACGGGATGATTTTGCCCGTTTGGTCGCCGCCTTGGTTCGCACGCATATCGCCGGCGATTTTGACGAGGTAAAGCGGCAGGCGGCGGCTTGAAGAGGGAGCCTTCCATGAAAACACGCATCATCGCTGGACTTGCCATCATACTGACGGCAATTGCGTTCGTCCCTTCGGGAGCCCATCTTTTCTCCCTTCCAAACAAGATCAGCTTGACGGAAAGCGATTATTTTCTGGTGCAGAGCCTCTATCGCGGCTGGTCTTTTTTTGGCGCCGTGCTGATTTGCTCTCTCTTCGCCAATGCGGCGCTTGCGATCGCTTTGCGGGGGCAGGGGACGAGCTTCTATCTGGCCGCTGCAGCCGCATTCTGTATCGGCCTCGTTCTCCTGATTTTTCTGACCGTGATCTATCCCGTAAATCAAATGACACATAATTGGACGGTCGTCCCAGACAATTGGACCGCCTTGCGGCTGCGATGGGAGACCGGGCATGCCATCGATGCGGCGATAATTTTTGCCGCGCTGTGCTGCGTCACTGCGGCGGCACTTACAAAAAAAGCTGCGGCGCGGTCCTGAAAGACAAAGCCCTGGAGCGGTTAGCGTGATTCAAGCGCTTTCCTTGGCCCGGACCGCGCGCTTGCGGTCGTTGGGATCGAGCAAGGCCTTGCGCAGCCGGATCGATTTCGGCGTGACTTCAACGAGCTCATCGTCCTCGATATAGGCGAGTGCCTTTTCGAGCGTCATCTTGATGGGCGGCGTCAGGCGGACCGCCTCGTCCTTTCCGGCGGCGCGGATATTGGTGAGCTGCTTGCCCTTCAGAACATTGATTTCGAGATCGTTATCACGCGTGTGCTCGCCGACGATCATCCCCCGGTAAACCTTGCAGCCGGGCTCGATCATCATCGGGCCGCGGTCCTCGAGCTTCCACATGGCATAAGCGACGGCTTCCCCATTGTCGTTGGAGATCAGGACTCCGTTGCGCCGCCCCGCGATCTCGCCTTTCCATGGCGCATAGGAGTGGAACAGCCTGTTCATGACGGCGGTGCCGCGTGTATCGGTCAGAAGCTCTCCCTGATAGCCAATGAGTCCGCGTGTTGGCGCATGAAACACAAGCCGCAGACGGCCGCTCCCGGAAGGCCGCATCTCGATCATCTCGGCCTTGCGCTCAGCCATTTTTTGCACGACGGCGCCCGAATGCTCCTCATCGACATCGATCACCACCTCCTCGATGGGCTCGAGGAGCTGGTTCGTGGCGGGATCCCTTTGAAAGACGACCTTTGGCCGTGAGACCCCGAGTTCAAATCCTTCCCGGCGCATGGTCTCGATCAGAATCGCCAGCTGCAATTCGCCACGCCCCGAGACGATGAAGGCGTCCGAGTCAGGGGAGTCCTCGATTCGCAGCGCGACATTGCCCTCCGCCTCCTTATAGAGGCGGGCACGGATTACGCGGCTTGTGACCTTATCGCCTTCGGTTCCGGCGAGCGGGGAATCATTCACAAGGAAAGTCATCGACAAGGTCGGCGGATCGATCGGCTGAGCCTGCAAAGGTTCAGTCACATCGGGCGCGCAAAGCGTATCCGCGACGTTGAATTTTTCGAGCCCGGCAATGGCGACGATATCGCCCGCCTCGGCTTCCTCGATCGGTGTGCGCTCGATGCCGCGGAAAGTCAGGATTTTGGATACGCGCCCGTCTTCGACGGCATTGCCATTACGGTCCAAAACCTTGACGGCCTGATTGGGCTTGACCGAGCCCGAAAAGATCCGGCCCGTGATGAGGCGGCCGAGATAAGGATTGGCTTCGAGCAGGGTGCCGAGCATGCGGAAACCGCCCTCGCCCGTGGCGGGCGGCGGAACATGTTTCAGGACGAGATCGAAGAGCGGCGCCATGCCATCCTGCGGGCCGTCCGGGTTCTCGGCCATCCAGCCCTGCTTGGCGGAACCATAGAGAATTGGAAAATCGAGCTGCTCGTCGGTGGCATCGAGGGCTGCGAAGAGATCGAAGACTTCGTTCACGACCTCGCTGACCCGCGCATCCGGCTTATCGACCTTGTTCACCGCGACGATCGGGCGCAGCCCAATTTTCAGCGCCTTGCCGACAACGAATTTGGTCTGCGGCATTGGCCCTTCGGAAGCATCCACCAAAACGATGGCGCCATCGACCATGGACAGAATGCGTTCCACCTCGCCGCCGAAGTCGGCATGTCCGGGCGTATCGACAATATTGATGTGCGTGTCCTTCCAGGCGATCGACGTGACCTTGGCCATGATCGTGATGCCGCGCTCTTTTTCGAGATCGTTGGAATCCATGACCCGCTCGGCGACCCGCTGATTCTCACGAAAGGCGCCGGATTGCTGGAGAAGGCGGTCGACAAGAGTTGTCTTGCCGTGGTCGACATGGGCGATAATGGCGATATTGCGAAGCTTCATTTTAAAACCTTGAATAAAAATTCCCTCGGCCGGGCGGCCGTACACTACCCAGACGATGCTTTTTGTAGGGAATGCCACCTCAGTCCCAATATGGGGAGGCATCTTCGCGGTTGCAGCATCCCATACAGGAATCAGAGCAATTTGAAAATCAATCCTTCGCCTTATGGGGGCTTTTGGCGGGTTTCGCGTTCATCGCTGGTTGAGGTTTGCCGCTTCCACATTTCATAAAAGTGATTGACCGGTCCAAAGCCTTGGCCGGCGGAAAGTTGATCGGCCGCCGCCAGCGCGCCGGAAAGATAGGTTTTCGCCGCGCCGATGGCTTCTCCCAGCGCCTTGCCTTGCGCGAGATAGGCCGCGATTGCCGAGGACAGTGTGCAGCCGGTGCCATGGGTGTTGCGGGTTGCGACCCGGGGTGCGGAAAAGAGGTGGTAGGAATTGCCGTCGAAAAGAAGATCCTCGCAAACCGTGCTGCTGATGTGCCCCCCTTTGATCAGCACGGCTTTGGCGCCCCGTGCGGCAAGCAGCATGGCTGCGCGGCGCATGCCTTCGAGATCCTGGGCAATCACATGGCCTGAAAGCCGCGCCGCTTCGGAAATATTCGGCGTGATCAGGGTCGCGAGCGGAAAGAGATGGCGGACAATGGCCTGTGCCGTATCGGATGTGGAAAGTGCATCACCGCTTGTCGCTGCGAGGACGGGATCGAGGACGATGAAGCGAGGCTTATAAAGCGCGAGCCTTTCCGCGACCTCCTCGACGATGGCGCCGCAGGCCAGCATCCCGATCTTGACGGCCGCGACCTCGATGTCCTCGAAAATCGCGCCGATCTGCGCGGCGGCAAAATCCGCCGGGAGAACATGCAGGGCTTTGACGCCCTGCGTGTTCTGCGCGGTCAGAGCGGTGATGACGGCCATGCCGTTGCAGCCAAGAGCGGCGAAAGTTTTGAGATCGGCCGCAGCGCCGGCACCGCCGCTTGGGTCGAATCCCGCGATTGAGAGGACGTTTGGGATCATGTCCTGGCTTCCAGGTGGAAAGGGGGGCGCCGAATAGGCTTTCCTCGCACAGGATAAAGCCGCCGCGCAATCGCACATGACGCGGCCCTCTTGGATGTTCACTGTTTGTTTTATGAATTTCGGGCTCTGTCTTTATGCTCCGGCCAAGGTCAGCGGCAAAGAAGGCGGAGTTTTCGGTGAAGACAGCAGACGGGCTTCAGCGCAGATGGAGCGAGCGGAGCCGTTATGCGCTCAGTTCGCAAATTGCGATCACCAGCGAAGGTCTCGTGCTCGGTGGAACGATCCTCGCGAAGATGCGCGGAACAAGGATGGGGCGCCTGTCCTCTCTCTCGATGACGAGCCGCGCATTATGGCGGTGCTTGCAACAGCGTATGAGCAGCCCATCGTTTGAGCCAAGGCATTTCGCAAGCAGCCAGCAAGCTCGTCTCATATCGGAAGTGATATTAGGGCGTGGACTCATAAGTTCGCAGCCATAGGCGGATGGCGGCAAGCTTGAGCATGCCGAGGTAGTTCGCTGCGAGCTTCTCGTAGCGGGTGGCGATCCTGCGGAACTGCTTCATGC